>OFGE01002058.1_pt1 | contig 15609 bp, 14 predicted proteins | sample 1521681 | NCBI WGS metagenome assembly OFGE01 (sample SAMEA3504093, study PRJEB24116) | mouse gut metagenome | biome: mouse gut; feature: mouse-associated habitat; material: faeces | place: Denmark | collected 2011 | reverse complement strand
GGCGGTCAGGACCTGATACTGGGGGGAGAAATAGTCCCGCATCATGTCCACAATGCCCCGCTCATCGTCCACGATCAACAATTTCTGCTTCACACAGGGTCCTCCTTCTGCCGGTCCGGCCGGCGGATTTACCGTATTACCGGGATAATCAGCTGAAAAATTCCACCTGAAGGCGGGGATTGTCTCTGGCCGCATCCCTCAGGGTGTCCAGCAGGGCTCCGGCGTAATCTCCCAGCGCTGCCTCCAGGGCCGGTACATGGTGCAGCTCCAGCCTGGTGTCCGCCGTCCGCTCGGTCAGACAGTCGTACAGAGCGTCCAGGTTCCGCCCGTAGTAGCCGGGGAAGGACAGGCGCTCTGCCAGATGCTGGTGGGCCGCCTGGCGGCCGGACATCTGACTGCCGTCAATGACGATGGTCTCCATCTCTATTCCTCCCCGTACAGCAGGGTAAAGGTCTCGTAGTGGTCCTCGGTGTAGTAGATCCGCCCGTCATCGCCATAGACCAGCCGCTTGGCTCCCCGGCTGCTCTCGCCGATGGTGTCGATGTCGCACTCGTGGTAGGTCCCCTCCGGCAGCACGCCCTCCCGGTTGCCGAACTTGTCCCCGCCGATGGCGCAGCCCGGAGCGTAACGCTCTACCGAACCGCCGGTCCAGCCCAGGTCCCGGGCCTCATTTTTGGTGATATAGTTGTCCGGCAGATGCCCGAAGGTGTACAGGTACAGGGACACGTCCTCCGCGCTGTTGTAGGTGCCGTCCTCGTCGACGCCCGGCAGGCCGTCCTCATAGGGCAGGTCCTCTCCGTCATCGCCGGCGGCATCGTCGGAGGCGTCAGACACCGGCGGGTCTTTCGGCTCTTCCGGCAGGTCCTCCGCTTCGCCGGGGACGTCCTCCTCTCCGCCGGCGTCATCATCCATGTAAACGGCGGCGGGCCCCGCCGCTGATGAGCCCTATGTCTCCGCAGGCCGTCAGGCCCAGCAGCAGGGCCCCCAGCAGGGCGAGGCCCCAGAGTTTCTTCATGCCAATCTCTCCTTCAAACAGGCCGCGCCGGAGCAGACGCTTCCGGCGCGGCGCAATGGTTTTTATTTACGGTTTCAGCAGGGCCTCCGTGTACTGCACGTCCTCCCGGGCGAAGAGCCCTTCCAGCTCCAGCGCCGGATCGGTGTGCCAGATCACCCGGTCCTGGCAGTAGATGGACTGCACGCCCTCTTCAGCCAGCCGCGCCAGCTCCTCCGGCCGCAGCTCGTCGGCGATATACACCGGCAGCATCGCCAGCAGCGTCTCGCCGCACCCTTGGTCAGCGGAGTAGCAGGTCAGACTGTGAACCGCGCTGCGGCAGAATCCATCTGCAATATCCAGGTAAAGGGTACGGACCTCCCCCGTTTTCAACTCATAGAATCTCCAACGGTCGCTGTCATTCAAGGGGTAATCCCGCAACGTCACCAAGCTCCGAGGTCCCTGGTAATGCATCGTTGCCGCCGGGCAGACAGCCTGGTCCCACAGATCCAGAATCGAAAAGGAATAATCCGTTTCCCGGACATCCAGGTTCCGAGTAAAGCCGTCATAACTGCTTAGAGTCCCTTTGGTGAACCCTTCGGCGGCCAGCGCGCCAGCCAGATAGTCCGCAACGAAGGCGTTGCGCATCCAGGAGAAGTCAATGAATCGATCCACCCCGTTCTCCTGAGCGTAAGCAAGATAGTTATCCGACACTCGCAGGCAAATTCGGTTATTCCCCAGCAGCTCCAGGTCAATTGCCTGTGCATCTCCGGCAAAAGCCGCAATCTCGCCGTACTCCTGACGAACCGCTTCGCTCAGCCGGGGATCAAAATCCACTAGCTGGGAATCATCCTCACAGAAAAACAGGTCGTCATACCGCGTATAAACCGGCCCCAGATACAGCTCCCGCCGTCCACTATCCGGAAAACAGGCCAGGGCCTTATACAGGCCTTCGTCTATCTCCAGTACCTCATTCGGATGCAGATTGATGGTTCGAACATTGGTTACATCCTCATATTCCTGATCGCTGTTGAATAACCGGAACGCCTTTTGACAGGCATCCGTATAGATATCTGTTACCCTCTTTGCTTCTGCTGAATTATTCAATTCGTAGAGAAAGATAAACTCTTCCCCACAACTGGGACCGCCTGAACCACTTGCCTCAATAGTCTGCCATCCTGTCTCTGGAGTCAACAGCCCCATAAAGGCATATACCAGCATTCCTGCGCCAAACAAAAGCAGTACAACAGCAACTATCAGTTTTCGCCCGGCATTTTCTTCATTCAGCTCAATACGTTCTACCGGCTTGGGATGCGGTAAATCTCGTTTGTCTCTGGCCTCACGCTTCAAATCACATCACCGTAATCAACAGTAACAGAAGGAAAATCACTACAAGCGCCGCCAAGAATATAAAGCCAGCAATTGCACCCTTCCTACATGCCTTATAATTGCGGAAATGATGAAAATGCTTAAACGTTACAGCGGCAATAAGTCCCAAGATCGGCAGCAGGAAGGACACCAGTGTATACCAAAGGCTCCCGGTATCATGGCGCGGATGGATCATGGAAACATCATCTTCCACCACTGCTTCAGCCGCCGTCCCTGCACTGGAAGCTCTCTGCTCCGGCGCATTGGAATCAACGATCTGAATGGGCTTGACAGGAATGTCCCTCTCTCGGATGGCCTTGTACTCTGCAATTTCCTTCTGATTGCCGTAAATATAGTGGTCGTGGCCGATGCATACCAATTCCGGCTGATCCGTGGAGTAATCGTGGATGGAGGGATCGTAGGTGTAAAGCACCTTGTTCTTCTCCAGCTTGGGGTCCGGGATGGGGATCGCGGAGATCAGGGAGTGGGTGTAGGGGTGCAGGGGGAAGTTAAACAGCTCCTCCGCCTCCGCCACTTCCACGATCTGGCCCTTATAGATAACGCCGATGCGGTCGGAGATGAAGCGCACCACCGACAGGTCGTGGGCGATGAAGAGATAGGTCAGGTCCTTCTCCTCCTGGAACTTCTTCATCAGGTTGAGCACCTGGGCGCGGATGGATACGTCCAGAGCGGAAATGGGTTCGTCCGCCACCACCAGCTCTGGCTCCATAACCATAGCCCGGGCAATACCGATACGCTGGCGCTGGCCGCCGGAGAACTCGTGGGGATAACGGGTCAGGTGCTCAGGCAGCAGGCCTACCTCATTAATCATCTCCTCCACCCGCCGCACACGGTCGGCCTCGTTGTCAAAGAGGTGGAAATTGTACAGACCTTCGGAGATAATATAATCTACGGTAGCCCGCTCGTTCAAAGATGCGGCAGGGTCTTGAAATACCATCTGAATATTTCGGATGACCTCCCGGTCCAGCGCGTGTGGAATCTTACCGGAAATACGTACGCCCTTGTACTGAATTTCCCCACCAGCCAGCGGATTGACCCGGATAACCGCACGCCCCACGGTGGTCTTTCCGGAACCAGACTCACCTACCAGAGAAAAGGTTTCCCCCTTGTAAATATCAAAGGTTGCATTCTGAACAGCGCGGACTGCGGCCTCTCCCTTGCCGAAGGTGATATCCACATTTTTCAAGGACAGGAGGATCTCCTTGCCGCTCTTCTCATCAATGGGGCCATGCTCCGGCAGGTATGTTCCCCGCTCCGCTCTTTCCTTGTCTTGTTTTAATGTAGCCACGATTCTATCCTCCCCCCTAAATATTGAACGCTTTGACAAGCTTTTCATGGATATCCCGGATGCCCTCCGGCTTCTCGATCTTCGGAGCATGCTCATCCAGCAGCCATGTCTTGGCAAAATGTGTCTCCGATACCTGGAACATAGGCGGCTCCATCAGCGTATCAATCTTCAGACAATGAGGATTCCGCGGCGCAAAGGCATCGCCCACGATACTGTTGTACAGAGAAGGCGGGGTTCCAGTAATAGAATAGAGTTTGGTATTCCTCTGGGCCAACTGCGGCAGGGAACTGAGCAGCGCCCAAGTATAGGGGTGCCGGGGGTCATAAAAGACCTCCTCTACGCTGCCGAGCTCAATTACCTGGCCCGCGTACAACACCGCCACCCGGTCGGCTATGTTTGCCACCACCCCCAGATCGTGGGTGATAAAAACAATGGTATAATTGAACTCCTTTTGCAGATCCTTGATCAACTGGAGAATCTGCGCTTGGATCGTCACGTCCAAAGCCGTGGTTGGCTCATCACAGATCAGGATCTTAGGCTGGCAGGACAGGGCGATAGCAATGACAATCCTCTGCCGCATGCCGCCGGAGTACTGGAAGGGGTAGTCGTCAAACCGGGCCGAGGCATTAGGAATGCCCACCTTCTGCATCAGCTCCAAGGCCCGATGCCGGGCTTCCACCTCGGTACAATCCTGATGCTTTAAGATAATAGACGTAATTTGCTTGCCAATAGTAATAATGGGGTTGAGGCTGGTCATCGGGTCCTGGAACACAGTAGCAATCCGGCGGCCCCGAATTCGGCACCAATCCTTCGGATAGCGCACCTTGGCCAGGTTGAGGATGCAAGTGCCATGAATGTCATCCGGCGTCTCATCCAAATAGCGCACCCGAAATACGATGTCCTCAAAAATCGTATTCAGCTGGCCTTCGTTCGAGAGATCCACGCCCAGCTGCATGGCCTTTTTCAATGCCTCCAACAGCTGCTTGCGCATTTTCATCTCCTGGCGCATACCATAGCGGCCAGTGGAGAGGTATATCTCCTTAGCAAGAATCTCGTTTCGCTTTTTTGCTTCCAGCGAGATTTCACCCTGGATCTCCTTTTCGTACCGCGCCTTTAAAGCTGCATACTCCTTGTCGATGCGCTGATTAAAGGCTGTATCGGCAGCGGCAGCGGACTTTTGAGCCCGGGCGGCCTGCTTTTGGCGCGCCTCATGCTCCTTGATTTCCTTATCCAACCGATTAATTAAGCGGCCGGTTTCCCGGATCTTCGCCTTGTCTTTGTTGGGATCCAAAGTCTGTTTAAGGTTAAAAGCATCCGTACGCTTGGCAACCAGGGCCAAACGCTCTTCTTCGGCCTTCCGCCGCTCTTCGCCGGACAATTCGCCGCGCTGGCGCTTCTCGCTCTCCAGTTCCAGCATCTTCTGGTATGTCGCAGCGCCCAGCTCCAGGCGGGAGGATTCGTTCAATGCGGCTATTGACTCCTCCATGCTCTTCTGCGCGGAGGCCGTCAGCTTCACATGGATATCAACCAGCTCGTCATCGTTGAAAACAATGCTTCCATTACTGACAAAGCCGTTGGAGTCCAGCATTCCTGCAAAAGTCTTGGTAAACACAGACTTCCCGGAGCCAGATTCACCCACGATGGCTATGGATTCGTTCTCGTAGATATCCAGGGAAATACCTCGGATTGCGGTCAATATACGACCGCGGACGCGGAATTTCACATGCAGGTCCTTGATGGACAGCAATACTTTTTTCTCTTCCATGGCGCTCCCCCCTTACATATGTGTCCGCGGGTCGGACGCGTCGCCTAAGTTTTGACCCACCACGTACAGCACCACGCTGATAATACCAGCAATGGTTACCGGGCTCCAAAACTCAAAGCCCCATCCCTTGGTAACCATAGCGCTCTGCGCTTCAAAAATCAACCGGCCAAGACTTACCTCGGTCATGCCCAGGCCGATATAGGACAGGAATACCTCATAAGAGATGTAGGAGGGGATTTCCGTAGCCAGAAGAGTCACAATGATGCTGGTCATGAAGGGCAGGATGTTCTTCATAGCAATCTTTACCGTGCTGGTTCCCAAGCACCGGGATGCCAAATTATATTCCCGGTCACGGATAATAACCACCTGTATTCTTATGGTATAGGCGATACCTAACCAGCCGACGATCGTCATGGCAAATACCAGCGTCATAAAGCTTGGGCTAAAGATCATAACCAACACGGCGATTACGAGGATAAAGGGTACATTGGCGATAATGTTGTACACCTCCATCATCACCATATCCACCTTCTTAGAAAAGCCCCAAATCGCTCCAACGATAACGCCTATCGTCATATTGATAGCCGCGCAGATAAATGCCAGAGAAATAGAGATTCGGGAACCAAACCAAATGGCATCAAAAGTGGAGTTGCCGGCGCCGCCGGTACCCAAAATCCAGTGAATAGAGTTGCCCAGCACTTTCATGGCCGCTCCGGGCATCAGGTGCTGCGTTTCCGGCCGGGTCAGATTCGCGAACTGGTCGTATGGCACCAGCGTGGGATACACATAAGCGAACAAAATCACAACACCTAACAGGCTCAAAATAATAATGTTCGACTTCTTGCGGAAAAAGACCCGAAACACACTGCTCCAATAGGAATAACGGGGCGCGGTGATTTTTTCGGATTCCAGATCGCTGTGATTAACCTCAGAAAACAGCTCCGCCTCGCTGAGGCCCAATTTCTTGTAATCATAATCCATAACGCTCACCTATCCTTTGTCGAGAACGAAATCCGCGGATCCACCGTGGCCATGAGGATGTCACCCAGGATAATGGACGTTACACTCAAAATCGCATAGAACAACGCCACGCCCACAATGACTCCGTTGTCATACTTATTAATGGCTTCCGTCAGCACGTTACCGGCGCCAGGCACCACATACACGCGCTCTGTAATAATCGCGCCTGTCATGGCAAAAAGCAGTGAGCCGGGAACGCCATGGACAATGGGAATCACCGCATTTTTTAAGATATGCTTCGTAAATATCTCATTTTCTGTTAAGCCGCCGGACCGGGCAAACTTGACATAATCCGAGTTCATCTGGTCAATCATGTACCGGCGCAGCCACTTCATCAAGCCTGCAATGGACGGCAGGGCCAGTGATATGATCGGCAGAACGAACATCAGCTTACCGCCAGACTCCATGTCAAAAGTCGTGGGCAGGCCGAGCCGTCCTCCAATGGATTTAAACAGAAAGATGTAAGCGAGGGAAGGTACAGCAATTATGAAAATGATGTAAACCGTACCGATTTTATCAATCAGCTTATCCTTTTTCCGCGCCATAGCGACGCCAACCGGCAATCCTATACAATAGGCCATGCAAGTGGAAATGATTCCATTAATAAAGGAAAAACCGATCTTGGATGGCGCACGGCGGTGTGTGGCGACATCGGTATAGTCATCATCAAAGCGGATTTCGTTTGTGGCAACGGCCGTACGGGAACCCGCCCGATAGGTTGCTGTATGCAGGTCATCTGCGCTTGATTCCACATGGCCCGTGGGGTAAGTGACATCAGAAAGGACATAGGTGCCCTGGCTCCGGGTCAAGGTGTGGAACACATCCAAACCGCGGGTAATGGAATAGGAGGTACCCAGTTGGATGGTCAGCATATTCTGATGGAAATAGGGGAACTGGTCGTTCATATAAAAAAGGTACTTGTGTTCTGTGCCATTGCCGATAATAGCAGGTGAAAATTTTCCCCCGCCGTAGACCGGATCATACCAGGTGAAAGTAAGCCCCCGCTCGCCAATGTCCTCTTTTACCCGGTTAATGTTGTCAAAATGCAGGATACTGGCAAAATAATCCAGCATTCTGTTCAACAGCGGCACGTCCTTGGACGCAAATAGCTGCTGCTGGCCACCGTTAGCCAGCTTGGGGTTGCGGCGGCTCTCCTGCTTCGCTTCCAGCCGTATAACTTTATAGCCCTGAGATTCGTAATGCTCGGTAAATTTCGCTACGTATTCCGCTACTAAAGGATCATCCTTATCTGGCGTACGGCCAATCCCACCGACAAGCGAGCGGGTTTCCTCGTCCAGTTCGCCGTCCTGAACCAGCTGATTGAGATAGTCATTGTATGTCACATAGTCCAGATAACCATACTCTTCCCACCTCTGATACATATAGGTAACACGGTCGTTATTCGCTGTCTTAGTGAACTGTCCATCTGCCGCAAATATTCTGTCGCGATCCACCAAGGCGTATACCAGCATCATGACAATCGCTACCACCGCAATGATGGACAGGATGCCGCGCAGGATTCGCTTTACTAAATATTTTCCCATATCGTTTTTCACACCCCTCATATGCTTACAGGAGAATGGGGTCGCCATTCTCCTGTAAGCATGAATTTTATTTCACCGCGGTGAGACAAAGTCTCTCTTAGGAGTAAATGCCAAAGCCCTTTACCATATAACCGCCGGGAATCAGCTGATCCAGATAGTTGTTAGGATCGCCCCAGTCGGGGTTCCAGCCGAAGTTCAGATAGGTGCAGTCGGTGTTAAGCTGAGCGCCGGTGGAATTGTAATAGGTCGCATCATTAAGCTCCTGATCGCTGCTGGACAGCACAGGACGGATAACCACTTCGCCGCCCAGCGCGGTTTCAACGCACTGCGCAAAAAGGTTAGCCTGGTTCACACCAACAGTATTGGTGCCAGGCATAGCCAGATCCAGGTAAATGGGATTCTCCGCAGAAATCTCCAGGCCCTGAGCAGCCAGCTCTTCCTTGGCAATGGCCCACTCGGCCTTGGCGGCCTCCACGTTGTACCAGCCGTCGAAGCCTACGGAGTGGTCATCATCAGCGCCGTTCTCCATATCCCACACCTTGGCGGGGAAGTTGTCGGCAGTCAGCTGGGCCTGAATGATCTCACCGTACTGGGTGCCGGCGGGGAAGGTGGTGGCGGTACCGTTAATGTCAACGGTAGTGTCCGCCTGCAGGGTCAGAAAAGAGCCGGGAACATAGGTATTTCGGACAGAGTTGTACTTCAGCTCGTCACCAACAGCCAAGCCTCTCAATGAACCGCGATCCAGGGAGAAGGCAATAGACAGGCGGAAGTGCTTGTTATTCATAGCCACGTGAGCGCGGGAAGCGTCATCCTCAATTTCGGAGGTGCCGTTGGCTATAACCTCGTCCACGCTGGCATGGGAAGAGGTGGAAACCATCTTGGAGGCATCGTTATAGTTGGCGAAAGCCTGACGGTTGAGGTTGAAGCAGTTGTACCAAGTACCGGCAGTGGTGGAACCAACGCGGGCATACAGGTCGAAAATGCCCTCCTCGCGGGCCTGCTTCACAGTGGAGGTGTTCAGACCGGTGGAATCGATCAGCCCGTTCTTGAAATCCTCATACTGCTTCATTACATCAGTACCATCCTCGAACACCCAAGTCATGGAGTGAATGTTCATCTTATCGGCCTTGTAGTAGTTGGGGTTGGCCTCAAAGATACGGGAGTTCTGGGGGGTATCGCTGGTGATCAGGAAGGGGCCGCAGTAGGCAATGTGGTCAGGGCTGGTGCCGTAGGTGTAGTCGCTGGCAGTAGGATCAAAGTCCTGTCCAAACTTGCCGCCCTGGGACTCATAATAGCTGCGGCTCATGGGGAAGAAAATGCTGTAGCCCAGCATGGTCATCAGGTAGGGTACGGGCTTCTCCAGAGTGTACTCCACAGTATACTCGTCCAGAGCCTTGACACCCACAGCTGTGAAATCGGTGATATCGCCATTGACATACTCAGTGGCGCCCTTAATAACGCCGGAAAGCAGGGTTTCCAGACCGCCGCCCGCATCCATCAGATGCTGCATGCCGGCGACAAAGTCATCAGCAGTCAGTTTGGCAACCTCGCGGCCCTGAGAGTCGGACCACACCACGTCGTTGCGCAGCTTGAAGGTGTACACCAGGCCGTCGGCGGAGATTTCGGGAGCCTCGACAGCCAAGGAGGGCTGCAGCACGTCCTCGTTATCATACTCCATCAGGCCATCAATCGTGTGAACCAGCGTCTCAGCCTCGGGAGCCTGAGACGTAGCCAGGATGTCCCAAGTCACCAGCGTATCGCCATAGGGCCAGCCCAGGCTGTCCTTCATGGTATAGCCGTTCTCGGTCAGCCAGCCCTTCAGCCATTCAATGTAGGTGCCGGTGCCCTTCAGCTCCTCCCACTTCTCGTTCATCACGGCGAAGTGCTCGGTCTTGATGATCTCGTTGGTCACGACCATGGTGTAGAAACGATCGTTGTCATTTCCGTACAGCACGCCCGGGACGGTACGGTTGGGAATACGGCGCATGCCGTAGTTGCCGCCCTGGGTAGTGCCGGGCGTTACCAGGCCGCTCTCCAGCAGCTTGGCCTCGGCAATAGCCATCTTGGCCCAACGCTCGTTGGTGTCGTTAGCCGCCAGAGCAGCATCGTAGTACTCCAAAAACTCGGTGAAGTTCAGGTCATAGATCTCATCTTCATCGTAGGTCAAGGGCTGGAAGCCCTCGGGGGTTTCCGCGGGTTCGTTGGGGGTATCGGTGTCTGCGGGGGGCGCGTCGGGATTGTTGGTGTCCGCGGGCGCGTTGTTGTTGTTTCCGCAGGCCACCAGGCCCAGCAGCATCGCCAGAGCGAGCGTCAGGCACAGTAACTTCTTCTTCATGATATTCCTCCTATCAAAATTATCTTCAACCGATGGGGGCGCGCTAGCCCCCGCCGGTCAAATACGCACCAGAGAACCCGGCGGGCAGAGGGGATGGCAGCAGCTTCGCTGCTGCCCGCTTTAAAGTATTTAAAGCGTGAAACTGTCCCGGGGGATAAAAGCGCGGTCTGCATAAGGATCTCGCCGCGCTTGCAGAATGAAATATTTTTCCGAAGGTTATTATACTGAATATTCGTGCGTTTGTCAATCCCGCAACCGGAGAAAATCCGGCTAAATTCATCAAAACTTTTCGTGCCCCTGCCGGTCCTTTGGGCGGACAGTACAATGCCCTTCGCCGGAAAAGCCCGCGCCCTCCAACGAGAGCGCGGGCAAACTATGCCGGAACTCCTTGCGCCGTCTGCTTTTTAAAACTTTTCCCCTCACAAGCAGTAACGCGCGATACAAAAATACTGCAGGACGCTCCCCGCCAGTACGAACAAATGCCAGACAAAATGCATATACTTCCCTTTGGCCTTGTAAAATATGATGCCGGCGGTGTAAGCCACGCCCCCCGCCGCCAGCAGCGCCAGCCCCGCGGGGGGCAGGGCTTCCACGACGGCCCCCATGGCCGCCGCCACCAGCCAGCCCATCAGGGCGTACAGCGCCAGGGACACCTTGTCAAACCGCTTGAGGTCGATGGCGTTGAGGGTGATGCCGATCACCGCCAGAGTGGTGTTGGTGAGGAACAGCATCCACCCCGTCCGTCCTCCCACCACCAGCAGGGACATGGGCACGTAGGTGCCCAGGATCAGCACGAAGATGGAGCAGTGGTCCATAATCCGCAGCCGCCGCTTGATCTCCGGATTTTGCACGGCGTGGTACACCGCCGACGCGGTGTACAGCAGCACCAGGCTGATTCCGTAGGCCGTCAGGCTGAACCCCGCCTTGGCCGATCCGGACAGGATGCCCCGCGCCGCCAGGGGGACCGCCCCCGCCGCCGCCAGCAGCGCGCCCAGGCCGTGGGACACGGTGTTGGCAATTTCCTCGCCCCTGGTCTGGGGACGCTTGACCTTTTCACTTGCCATAAAAAACTCCTTTCCCTAATTCCGACAATCATCTTATCTAATATTTAATATTAGTATATCCGCTTTTCCTCCGTATGTCAAGGGTTCCGGCGAAATTATTTTTTGATGTTCCGTATTGCATTATGCCTGGAATTTCGATATACTATATTAAAATAGAGAGCGAGGAGGAAGGAATTGACATGCCCGGTACGAGGGACACGGCGGCCCAGCGTCTGAGGGAGTGGCTGCGGGGGCTGGAGGCGTTTGATTTGCCGGACTGGGACGAGCTGCCCCAGCTGGATCTGTACATGGACCAGGTGATCCTGCTGCTCAAGCGGTACCTGGCCCCTCTGGGCCGGAGCGGGGAGGAGAAGGCCATCACCGCCAGCATCATCAACAATTACGTCCGCATGAAGGTGATGCCCCCGCCGGTAAAGAAGCGGTATTCCCGGGCCCACCTGGCCTATCTGATTATCATCTGCGTGCTGAAGCAGAGCCTGAGCATCTCCTGCATCCAGCGTATGCTGCCCGCGAACCAGGGCGAGGAGGCCGCCCGGGCCCTGTATGCAGACTTCGTCCGGCAGTACCGCTCCTCCGCCCGGTTCCTGTGCAGCCTGCCTGTGGAGGGCGGCGCGCTGTCGGTGGAGAGCGGCGCCCGCCTGCCCCTGGAGGGGGAGAGCGGCCTTCTGGTGACCTCCGCCATTCTCTCCACGCTGTCAAAGTCCCTGACGGAATTCCTCCTCCAGGAGGAATTCCCGGAGGAGCCTCCGGAGGACGACGGGGACGAGGACTGACTGCAGCCAGAAAATGCGCGGGATTTCGCCGCAGGAGCTTGCCGCCGGCAAAAGCGCAAAGCGTCTTTTTTAAAACGCCGCCCGGACAGGTCTAACCTGTCCGGGCTCTGTGTGTCAAAAAAGATGCTTCGCATCTTTTTTGAGGAAGGGGACCGGGCCGAGTTCGGCCCGCAAAGTACTTTTTCGACGTACACGCCGCCGAAAAAGTGATTACAATTTATTTTCGCCTTCGGCGAAAATTCCTGCGGAGGGCTTTTTTGACAGTCTAAGGCGGAGGCCATACCGGCCCCCGCCCTGTCGTTATCTGCTTGCTTAACGCGCTACTTAACGCGGACGATGCACTCCAGAACCTTCTCGCCGATGGTGGCGGAAATCACGGTGGAGCCGCGGCCGGCCCGCTGTACCAGCCCGGTTTCACTGACGGTGACTACGGCGGCGTCGGCGCTGGCCCACTTCACTTCCCCCTCGTAGTCCTTCCGGGTTTCCTTCACCTTGACCTTCATCTGGAACTCATTTTCCCCCGAGCGCAGCGTGAAGTCCGTACGGTTCAGGTATACCTCCACCTCGGGGGCCTTTTCCGTCACGGTCACGGCGCATACGGCCTTCTCCAGCCCGCAGGCGACGGTGATGGTGGCCGTGCCGGCGGACTTGGCCGTAACAACGCCGCCGGTTACGCCGGCTACCGCCTCGTTGGAGGAGGTCCATATCGGGTCCCCGGTTCCTCCGGAGGACGTAAGCGTCTCATATTCGCCGACAAACAGGGATATGGCGGACTTGGACAGGGAAACCGGCTCCGGCGGAGGATCCGGCTCCTGGACGCTGTCCTGCTGCTCCGGGGGCTCCGGCGGATCTGCAGGTTTGGACTCCGGGTCGGAACGCCGGGTGAGGAGCATGCCCAGGACGGCAATGACCAGGAACACCGTCGTGCAGATCAGGAAGATCCGCTCGCCGTGCTCCCGCAGGAAGTCGACGGCCCTGTCGATAGGGTTGTCCGGCGGACGCCTGCCGCCCCTTCGCTCCGAGCAGTAAGGACAGCTCCGGTAGGATGAAGGGTAAATTTTGCCGCACCGTGCACACTTTTTGCCGCTCATAATGACCTCCCTTTCGCGCCTGCGCTCCATTGATTGGTCCATTATAACACGATTCGACAAAACATGCAAATCTTCTCTGGCAATATTCGGCTTACTTGTACAAGAAAATTTCTCCGTCCTGGGGAGCCGCTTGGGGCCCGCCGGTCAGACCTTTTTCTCAAAATACAGGAACGTCTCGTCCTCCCCGGCGGGGCGCATGCAGCTCTCCAGCATCTTTCGGGAGGCTGCGTTTTCATGATAGCATTTGGCGTCCAGCCTGTACAGCCCCAGGCCGTACAGGCTCCACTCCGCCGCCCGCCGGAAGGCTTCGGCCCCGTACCCGTTCCCGGCGTACTCGGGCAGGATGCGGCACCCCAGCTCCGCGCCGCCCTTGTAGTCGAAACGGTACAGTACCGCCTCGCCGATGAAGGCCCCGTCCAGCCGGACGGCGAAATTCACCGCCAGCTTGTTCTGAAAGTCCTCCCGAGCCACGGAAAGGAAATAGTCCTCCGTCAGCTCGCCCTCCAGGTCCTCCCGGTAGTCGTAGCCCCACCAGCGGTTGCGCTGGTCGTCCAGGCACAGGCGGTTATAGAGGGGCTTGTCCTCCTCGCGGAGGCCGTCCAGGATCAGCCGCTCGCTTTTCAGCACGGGGATGGTTTCCAGCCCGGACAGCTCGTTCCGGGCCAGGAGCCGGACCTTGGCCCCCAGGAAGGCGGGCAGGTACTGGAGCTTGCTGGTCCGCAGGCCCCGGTCCCCGGCGTCGTCCTCCCGGTTGATCCAGGCGAGGCCCCCGCTGTTGGCGGCGGCGAAGGACTGGACCAGGAAGGGGTATACCCCCTCGTACTGAGGCAGGGCCTTCTCCACGTGGCACACCAGCGTGTCCCCGCAGACCTCCGCCAGAGCGATGGCGATGAGCTTGCCGTCCTCTTCCACGCAGCCGGTTTTCGCCCACGCCTCGCCCGCCTGCTCCATAATCCGCCGGGCGAAGCAGACCTCCATTTTCGCGTCGGCGTCCTCCTTGTTGAACACCTTGTGGAACTCCCGCCAGAATTCCTCCACCTTGCCGCGGTCCGCCGGGGTCAGATCCCGGAAGACGGCGTCGGGGTAGAGCTTGCGGAATTTGTTGATGTGGTTGCGCTGGCCGGAGTAGCGGCGTCCGGCGAAGGTGGACAGGTCCTCCGCGTGGTAGAAGTAGTCCTGCCAAAGGCGGTCGTTGTCCACGGCGGTATAGGGGTAGCGCTTCATCAGCCGTTCCCGCTCCGCTTCCGGCACCACGCCGAAGGAGGGCGGCGCGCCGTTTTCCACGCACCAGGCGTCGATCTCGTCCAGGGCGGCGTCCGCGTCCCCCTCGCCCGACAGGGGGATGGGGAAGTCGAACATGGCCCCATAGTGGGCGCTGTGGTTGAGGACCACCAGACACCCGTGGGATTCGGCGAACTCCGGATGCCAGTGATCCCGCCACATGAGCTTGACGCCGAGAGAGTACTCGCACAGGCGGTAGGTGCATTGGCCGTAGTATTTGCGGAGGAGGGGGGCGTGGGATTCGTCGATGGGGGTAAATTTCAGCATAAATTGTTTTGCTCTCTTTCGGTTATTGTTTGAATAGCTGCCGCAGGATGATGTCCGCGCATTCCGCGGGGCTGCGGACGCTGGTATCGACTCTCAGGCTGTAGCGTATGTCCTTTGCCATCCGTTCCGCCTGTTCGTCCGACTGCGTTTCCCGGCGGTCCTGCCGGCGCAGGTTTCTCTGCCGGCAGATGTCCGGCGGGCAGTACACCTCGACTACATCAAGAGGGTTGTCCCGCAGGATTTCCAGCAGCTGATGATAATGGGGCTTTATTTCTTCCCGCTCAACCAGTATTCCATCGATCAGGACATTTTTGCCCATATCGGAGTACAATTTCGCGGTATGGTACATCATAATGATAACTTCGCTGAGATATTTCCAATAATCCCGCCGCAGATACCCGTCTCCGACCATCTGCTCGAACAGGTCGTTGGCGACAACATAGAAAAAGACGTCCTCCCGCTCCTGAAGCGCGTCCACGATGGAGGTTTTCCCGCTGCTGGTCACGCCGTTGAGGAAAATAATGCGGCCCTTGTTCATGGCTTTTCTCCTCTTTCCACGATATGCACGTTCAGATGGTTGTACGTCATGGTCACCCCATCCTCGGCGAAGGCCCTTCGAATCTCCTCCAGGGACCGGAAATGGGCGTCCCAGTAGTCCTCCGTCTTAGCCCAGAAGCGGACGCGGTACTCAATGGCGCTCTCCCCGTAGGCCGTCAGCACCACCTGGGGCGCGGGGTCCGGAAGGATGCCGGGGGTGCGCTCCAGGGCCTTGAGGCAGGCCCTCCGGACGGCCTCCGGCCC
>OFGE01002055.1_pt1 | contig 15630 bp, 15 predicted proteins | sample 1521681 | NCBI WGS metagenome assembly OFGE01 (sample SAMEA3504093, study PRJEB24116) | mouse gut metagenome | biome: mouse gut; feature: mouse-associated habitat; material: faeces | place: Denmark | collected 2011 | reverse complement strand
CCACCCCCATGGCTTCCAGCGCTGCTGCCGCCTCGAATACGGTACCGCCAAAATACAGATTGCCGTCTCCTTCGCAGCTGAAAGACACCATCAGCGGAAGAGCGCAGATTTCCCTGGCCGCATCACAGATCACCAGCGCCTCATCCAGAGAAAGCAGCGTCTCCGCCACCAAAAGCTCTACTTTGGACTCTGCAAGAAATCCGATCTGCTCTTTATAGATATCCATAAGTTCTCCATAAGACATTGGCCCATAAGGCTCCATGGGCTTCCCGGTGGTGGACCGATCTCCTGCCACTTTAACCCGGTCTCCTACGTGTTCCACGGTGCGCTTTGCAAGCGTACAGTTAATCTCTTTGACACAATCTTCCAGTCCCATGTTTTTCAGCGAAACCCGGTTTGCACCAAAAGTAGGCGCATACAGAATCTGAGATCCTGCATCTGCATATTCTTTCTGGATCGAAGCGATTACCTCCGGGCGCTCGTATACCCACTGTTCTGTGCAGACTCCCACCGGCATTCCTCTGCTGCGCAGCAGGGAACCCGTGCCTCCGTCCAGCAGTACCGGTCCTTCTTTCAGCCATGCCTGAAATGCTTCCCTTGTCATCTGTCCTTCTCCTCTTTTCCTGAGTTCTCATTCCAGGGAAGTTCTGGATTCTCAATCTTCTTGTCCCGGACCATCAGATCCGTCATCGCTTCTTTTGCAGATTTGTTCTCGAAAAGTACCTTGTTGACTTCGCCCATATCAAGGGAAGCGTCATAAAGCCGTAACGTATGGTCGTCTTGAACAGAATAATCGGTCAAATGGAATTGACGTTCTAAAATCAATGTCGTCTTTGGAATATCGGACACTTGCAGCAGGATATATTTACGGTTTTTCTTTTCCAGTTCCCGCATGCTGCTTTCTTCCAAAAGAACGCCATTATCAATAATTCCAATATCGTCGGCCAACAGTGAGATTTCAGAAAGAATATGGCTGGATATAAGAATCGTTTTACCCTGTGCCGCACTTAACTCTTTGATAAAATCCCTTACTTCTGCAATGCCGATAGGGTCAAGCCCGTTTGTCGGCTCGTCTAAAATCAACAATTCCGGGTCATGCAGGATAGCGTTTGCAATCCCAAGTCGCTGTTTCATGCCAAGGGAATATTTGCTGAATAGCTTTTTATCCTTATAGGGCAATCCAACTATTTCCAGAGCGTTTTTTACTGCATGAGGGGCGGCTGTGCCGCGTAGCTTTGCAAAGATTTCCAGATTTTCTGTTCCGGTTAGGTTTGGATAGAAACCCGGCGTTTCGATAATTGCACCAATACGGGGATATACAAGTTTTTCCCGTCCTTTGACATTTTTACCGAATACATCCACTTTGCCGGAAGTAATAGAAGCCAGTCCTAAAATCATTTTCATAATTGTTGTTTTTCCGGCTCCGTTACGCCCTAACAGACCATAAATCCGTCCTTTTTTTACATGGAGATTTACTTTGCTGACAGCCGTTTGTTCTCCATATATTTTTGTCAGCTGCTTTGTTTCAATTACGAAATCATTCATAGATGTTTCCTCCTTTTGCACTCCCTATTATAAATCACTAACCTTGCCATAACCTTGCCGATACCTTGCTTTTTTCTTGTTTTATTAAGAAAAGCCCTGCACTTTTTACAGGGCTTTCGGAAGCAATATGGTAAATTTGGTCCCATGGCCGGAATTGCTTTCGGCGGTGATGGTTCCTTTATGAACGCTGATAAGTTCCTTTGTAATCGCCAGACCTAATCCGTTTCCTTTCGCGGACCGCGACTGGTCGCACTGGTACATTCTTTCAAAGATATGTGGGAGATTGTCGGGAGTTATTCCTTTTCCATTATCCGATATTATAATTTTAGCTTGCCGCATATCCTCGAAAATATGCAATTCCATTTTGTCACCCTCACTGTGAACAATCATGTTTTGCAAAAGGTTATTAAGGACGCGGGTATATGCATTTACATCTATACGGATAAAATACTCTGTTTCGGGTATGACAAATTCATATTCAAAAGAACTGTTTTCCAAGACAGGAATCCAGTCTGCTATAATGTTGCGGGATAGTTCATTCAAATCAAATTTTTCAAAATGAAAAATCTGCTCCCCAGAATCCAGTTTTACCCACTCAAACAGATTTTCCACAAAGGATTTCAGATATTGTGCCTTTTCATGTGTGACATGGATATATTCGTCTTTTTCCTCCCCAATGACTATTTTGTTTTCTACCGCTTCCAGATAACCCACAAGGGAGGCAAGCGGGGTTTTTACATCATGCGAAAGGCTTGTCATCAGCCGTTTATATGCCTGTTCAGATTGTCTTTGCCGTATAAGCTGCGCCTGACTGTTTACGGCTATTTCGTTAATACCATAGCAGATTTTCTTTGTCATGTCGTTTTCGCCTGCTAAAATACGTCGGTTCAAGTTCCCGCCCTCTATGTCCTCTAAGGCGTCTTTTATCAGCGCAAGCTGTGTTCGCACGCGCCGTAAGGCAGAAATGAGATACACAATGATAAGCAGCATGAGGGCTGACACAATGAAAAGATAAACAGTGATGTCCATGTTATGCCTCCTTGTTAAAACGATAGCCGACACCCCGGACAGTTAAAATGTAAAAGGGGTGGTCGGGGTCCGGCTCAATCTTTTTCCTTAATTTGCTGATAAAAGACATAATATTGCTATCGTCAAAAGCATATTCTTCCTCCCATACCTGTGAATAAATTTGCTTTTTGGTAAATACCCGTCCTTTGTTGGAAGCAAGAAAGAGCAGTAAATCAAATTCCTTCCCTGTAAGCGAAACAGGAATATCTTTGACCGAAACTGTACGGTTTAATTTGTCAATTACCATATCTTTCAGCGATATATAATCTGTATCTGCCGTAGAGGGATTTAAGGTAGTGTATCGTCGGATCAGGGAATTGACACGCGCCATAAGCTCGTTAATGCTAAATGGTTTTGTCAGATAATCGTCTGCCCCCATTCGCAAGCCGGACACTTTATCTTCCTCGTCGCTTTTGGCAGTGAGCATAAGGACGGGAACATTGCTTGTCCGCCGTATTTGCTGCAACACTTGAAATCCGTTTAAATCGGGCATCATTACATCCAGAATAATAAGGGAACAGCTATCTTTGTTTTCATCGGCCAGACGCAGCCCCTGAATGCCGCTATATGCAACTATGGCTGATAAATTTTCCTGCTCTACGCATTTTTTCATAAGAGCGCAAAGTTCTTTATCATTATCTATAATCAATACATTATTCATGGCGTAACTCCCTTCCATCAATCAGCTTTTTTGCGTCTTTTTGCATCAGCCGCATATACCCAGGTCTTGAAATATCCGGTATGCGGTTCTCGCTGCAAAGTATTTGTACCTGTCTTTCTTTAAACTGTATCAGTATACAATAGGAATTGCGCTGAAGCGCAAGCAGGTCATCAATTTCCTGACGGAAATTGGTGACAAATATAATTGTATATGGATACTCGAATAATAGCAAGTGTCTGATTGTGTATTAGAATGTATTTTACACCGCCATTTGAGTATGATAAAATTATGGAGAGAATCCCTTAGCGGAAGGGCTTTCTAAAATGTCGTATTTTAAAGGGGCAATACAGATATGTTGCAGATTTCATTTATTCTTTTTTTAATACCATTTTGCATATTTGCGAGAATTATGCTGCATGATCCCAGAACATTATGGAGCGGCGTTTCATTTTTCTGGATGATGACAAGTCTGGCAGTTTTTTTGTTTTTTATACTTTCCCAGTACTCAGAATGGCTTGCGTCACATGATGCAGTCGTCGGACTTCTTGTTTTTCTGTTTATTTTGGCAGTAGTCAGCGTAATCGCATTTCCGGCAGTTTTGATTGTTACGTTTTTTATAGAAGGAATAAAAATTATCCGGCATGAGGGAATGAAGCCTTCTAATTTATTATCTATGCTATTTTCAATCCTGCTGTTTGGATATCTTGCAGTCTGGCCAGTGATTGGGAGTCTGGAAAAGGGCAGATTCAGTACAATACTTTATGTAACGATTAGTTTTTCTGCTGTATATGTATTGTCACTGATGGCGATGTATTCACTATCTGCGGTTCTTAATCTTATTCATCTGAGAAAAAAGAGGAATGCGGACTATATTATTGTACTGGGCTCCGGGATTATTGGGACTAAGGTTACGCCGCTGCTTGCGGCCCGGATTCATAGAGGAATAGAGCTTTTGCGCTGCAACCAGAATGCGGTACTGATTATGTCCGGAGGGCAGGGGCCAGGCGAAGACATTTCGGAAAGCGCCGCTATGGCGGCATATGCTGTCGATCAGGGAGTGGATGCTGAAAAGATCATAATGGAGCAAAAATCGGTATCAACGGAGGAAAACCTGATGTTTTCAAAGGAGTTGATAGACAACGAGAATGCGAAAATTGTTATTGTTACAACTGCTTATCATGTCTTTAGGGCTTTAATTCTGGCGAAGCAGCAGGGAATAAAATGCGTAGGGTTTGGTGCAAAGACAAAATGGTATTTTACACTGAATGCATTGCTCCGTGAATTTGCAGGATATCTTCGGCTGACCTGGAAGAGACACGCTATTGTAATAGGCATCATTATAAGCATTGCAATAGCTTTTAGATGAGTTATTAAATCCATATTTTAATTCATAAATGTAGGCTAAAGAAGATCAGCAGCCTCTTTATTCATGCCGCAGTGAACCTCTATATAGTGATAATTCCTGCAAAATTGCAGGATAATTGCAATATTCCTGTAGGATTGGTGTGTTATGCTTCTTATACATTAAAAATGAAATTCCTTGCAGACGGGCATAACGATTTGGGAATTCATTTTCGATGTATGGATTTTATGGAGAAAGAGGTGCTTTGATTTATGAATTTGTTGGAGGTTAAATCAATTTCCAAGACCTACGGGGAAGGAGATACGGCCGTACAGGCTTTAAAGAAAGTTAGTTTTTCGGTACCGAAAGGAGAATTTGTCGCAATCGTCGGGGAATCAGGCTCCGGAAAGAGTACGCTCCTTAATATGATCGGTGCGCTGGATATGCCTTCCTTTGGCAAGGTATATATTGACAGCAAGGATATTTTTGCAATGAAAGAAAGAAATCTTACGGTTTTCCGCCGCAGGAATATCGGGTTTATTTTCCAGAGCTTTAATCTGGTTCCCGAACTGACGGTTGAGCAGAATATCATTTTCCCGGTACTACTTGATTACCAGGAACCAGACAGAAGATACCTGGAGGAACTGCTAACAGTGCTGAACCTTCGGGAGCGCCGGCACCATCTGCCAAGCCAGCTCTCGGGCGGGCAGCAGCAGAGAGTGGCAATCGGTCGGGCGCTGATTACCCGTCCTGCCCTCATCCTTGCTGATGAGCCGACAGGAAATCTGGACACACAGAACAGCAGAGAGGTGATTACGCTCCTAAAAGAAGCGTCCAAGAAGTATGAGCAGACTATCATTATGATTACCCACAGCCGCAGCATTGCACAGAAAGCGGATCGTATCCTGCAGGTGTCGGATGGGGAGCTGAATGATCTGGGGGAGGTGCGGTGAATGAAGAGTTATCTTAGCTTAATTCCGATTTCTGCACATGTCCACAGTCGGCAGAACCGGTTGACACTTTTGTGCATTACAATTTCCGTATTTCTGGTGACGGCGGTTTTCAGTATGGCTGACATGGGAAATAGGATGCAGACGAATAATATGCTTAAGAAGCATGGGAACTGGCATGTCCAGCTAAAAAATGTGCCTGAAGCCGACGCAGAGCAGATTGGCCAAAGTGCAGATGTTTCTGTTGCGGCATGGACGGATGTGGTGAATTACGGCAGGGAAGAAGAGTACCATATTGGGAAAAGGAAGGCTGCTCTATATGGAGTTGATGAAGCTTATATTACGGATATCAAGAATGGTTTGAAGGAGGGCTCTTTCCCGCAGAATGATACGGAGATTTTGATCAGTTCTAATGCAAAGGATGCGTTTGGTGCAAAGACAGGCGACAGAATCACCATAGAAACACCTTCCGGCAGCATGGATTTTACCATATCCGGATTTGGTGAGGATGATGAGGAGTTCAATGCATTATATGGAACATTCAGTGTATATATGAACCGAAAAGCGTTCGAGAAGTACGGGCTTGTCCGAAATCCATCCTTATATATACGGTATCAGAGCCAGGCAGATATCAGCAGACATGTTTCAGACATCAAGGAAGAGTATGGATGGACGGATGAAAATATCGAAGTAAATAAAGCTTTGATGGGGACGGGAGCCCTTGGCGGGGATTCGGGAATGCAGGAGATTTACATGATTGCTGTTATGCTGTTTATTTTGATACTGATTGCAGGAGCACTGATGATTGCAGGCAGTATGAACAGCAATGTTGCCCAAAGGACAAAATTTTTCGGTATGATGCGCTGTATCGGTATGAGCAGGGAACAGATTATCCGCTTCGTAAGGCTGGAAGCCCTGAACTGGTGTAAGATTGCGATTCCGGCAGGTGTCATCCTTGGTATTCTGGTCACATGGGGAGTGTGCGCCCTGCTGCGGTTTATGGCAGGAGAGGAATTTGTCAGTATTCCATTGTTTGGAGTGAGTGCGGCAGGAATTGTCAGCGGAGTGGCAGTGGGAATTATTACGGTTCTGATTGCAGCGCAGTCTCCGGCAAAAAGAGCGTCCAAGGTGTCGCCTGTGTCAGCTGTTACAGGCAATGCAGGGGATGGGAAAAATATGAGCAGCGCTGCAAATACCCGGTTTGCAAAAATAGAAACCGCTCTTGGCATGCATCATGCGGTATCGAAAAAGAAAAACCTGATATTGATGACCGGCTCTTTTGCCCTCAGCATTATTCTTTTTTTAAGTTTTACCGTTTTTGCAGATTTGGTGAGCCTGATTATGCCCCAGAAATCTAATGATGCAGATATTGAGATTGCGAGCAGTGACGGCTCGAACTCAATAAGCAGCGTACTGCTGGATGAACTTGGAGGCATGGAGGGAGTAACCAATGTGTTTGGACGCAGGAGTTGTTTTGATGTCCCGGCGCAGTTTGCGGAAGAGGGTCTTTCGTCTGGTGTGGTGGATGTTATTTCTTATGATGAATTTGATCTGGACTGCCTGACAAAGGATAAGGAGCTTAAAAAAGGCAGTGATATTTCAAAGGTATATGGGAACAGCCGTTATGTTCTGGCAATCTGTGACGCAGATGTTCCGGTAGGGATAGGTGATAAGATACGGGTTGGCAGTGAAGAGGTTGAGATTGCGGGAATGCTGAAAATGAATCCGTTCAGCAGTGACGGGACATCTGGCGGAAAGGTTACGATCATTACTTCAAAAGAAACATTTACACGGCTGATGGGTATTGCGGAATATGCTCTGCTCATGGTGCAGATGGAAGAGGATGTAGAGAATGGAGATGTGGAAGCAATCCGTAATGCAGCGGACAATGAAATAGACGGTGAATATGCGTTTAGAAACAGGATCGGCCAGAAAACAGGCAACACGTATGCGGCATTTATGATTTTTGCTTATGGATTCCTGGCGATTATCGCACTGGTGACAGTATTGAATATTGTGAACAGTATTTCCATGAGTGTATCTGCCAGAATCAGGCAGTACGGAACAATGCGCGCGGTGGGCATGGACGAATGGCAGGTCACAAAAATGATAGCGGCAGAGGCATTTGCTTATGCTTTCTATGGATGTGTGGCCGGATGTATTCTTGGACTGCTCATTAGTAAAGGGCTGTACGGTATCCTGATTACACCGCATTTTCCATATGCTGTGTGGAGCATTCCAATCGTTCCGCTTCTGGTCATCGTGCTGTTGGTTTTTGCAGCGGCCGTGGCTGCAGTCTACTCTCCGGCGAAACGCATTCGGAGTATGGCGGTGACAGAGACGATGAATGAGTTGTAATAAATGGGCATAAAAAACAGGAAGTCTTTTTTTGAATTTTCTGTTTTTTGTGCCGTTCTGCATGTAAGGCTATTATTCAGTTTTTAGCTGGCTGCAGTTTTATAAACCAGAATGGTCAATTTCTGACATTATCGGATAAAATGATACAATTAGAATATTTGGAGGCACAACGCTCAGACAGATTCAATCTGTCTGAAAATAGTGTATTATGTTATTGTGACGGAGAGGAATAGCTTCAGGAGACTTTTCAGGATATTGGGGAGTTTTTCTCTAATGTATGTCTGATATATGAAGAAAATAGTGCTTGAATTGTAACGACAAAAGCGTTACAATATAAAAACTAGGAGGTGTAATTATGGAAAAAACAGCAACATTGAACTTAAGAGTAAATCCAACTGTTAAAGAACGGGCAGAAAAAGTATTGTCTCAGTTAGGTGTTCCCATGTCAACAGCAATTGATATATATTTGAATCAAATTTCTCTTACAGGTGGAATTCCTTTTTCTGTTTCTTTACCAAAAGCACCAGTACCGATTCATGCAGATGCCATGACAACGGAAGAAATCCATCAAAAATTGGAAAAAGGTTACAATGATATAGCAGCAGGAAGAGTGCAAAATGCAGCGGAAGCGTTCGCAAAATTTAGGGAGAACCATTGATATGAAACAATATACGGTTGAGATTACAAATGAAGCATTGGCTGATATGGATCAATTATACAATCATATTGCTTATGCCCTTCAGGCACCAGAAAATGCAATGAATCAGTATAACCGGATTGCAGACGCTATTTTGACATTGGATACTATGGCTGAGAGAATCTGTATTATGGAATCAGAACCGGAACGAAGCAAAGAGATGAGAAGATTGTTGATAGACAATTATTCTGTCTTTTTTATAATCCAGGGAGATAAAGTGATTGTAACAGATGTATTATATAGTGCATCAGATATTGAAAACCGATTAAAAGGTTAAATGATAAAATCAAAAAAGAAAATATGAAACATGAGGCAGGATACATTCCCATAAAAAGGAAGGTGTCCTGCCTTTTTGTATCTCTTTTCAGTTTTAAAAATATGAATCTACAGCAGAGTAAATTGATTTTTCTCAAAGGTCAGAAGCCCTTCATTCCGCATCCTGCACAGCTCATTGGACATAGCACTGCGGTCTACGGAAAGAAAATCCGCAAGCTGCTGTCGGTTGAAGGGAATGGTAATGGAACTACTGTTCTGCTTTTTTGCCTCTTCGGACAGATAAGAAATCAATTTTTCCCGTGTGGTACGCTTTGATATATGTCCAAGCTTCTGTACGAGTTTCCTGTTCTTATCAGATATTGCAAAAAAAAGATTCTGCAGTACGATTGAATGGAAACGGCAGGCTGATGAACAGACGTTCAGCATTTTCCGTACATCAAAGAATATGACGGTGCTGTTGTCCACAGCAATAATATCATTCAGAATCGGTCCGCTTCCGGGGGAGACATAGGCTTCTCCGAACATTTCACCGACATGGATGACGTTGACAATGCTCCGGTTTCCCCAATAGTCATCCCGCTGGATGTGCAGCTTCCCTTTTACCAAAACCGTAATATGGGTCAGGTGTTCCCCCTGCCTGAAAATATATTCTCCCTTTTTATAAATACGGGATTTTGCCTGGAGACATCCGAGTATTGTATTGACTTCGTCTGTCCTTACACCAGCGAACAGCTGCGTCTCTTTGAGCACAGGCACATATTTTTCCATATAAAATCCTCTTTCTGTTGTAAATACAACCGAATTGTTTTGTTTATTGTATTATGATAGCTACAGAAAAGCAAGGAGGAGTTCATATGATCAGAAAAATTATTAAAATCGATAAAGAGAAATGTAACGGATGCGGGGCCTGTGCGGCAGCCTGTCATGAAGGTGCGATTGAAATGATAGATGGGAAGGCAGAGCTTACCCGTGAGGATTACTGTGACGGTCTGGGGGATTGTCTGCCAACATGCCCGGCTGATGCGATTTCATTTGAGGAACGGGAGGCGCCAGCCTATGATGAGGCGGCCGTACTCGCTGCAAAAAAGGCTGGCTGTCCCGGATCAAACGCAAGGACGATTACAAGAAATGCAGCGGATTCGGATGTTTCTGTTACCGCTGTCCCTGTCAGCAGCCAGCTAAAGCAATGGCCTATACAGATAAAACTCGCACCTGTAAAGGCACCTTATTTTGAGAATGCCAATCTGCTGATTGCCGCGGACTGTACGGCATATGCCTATGGGAATTTCCACAGCGAGTTTATCAGGAACCATATTACGCTGATTGGGTGCCCCAAGCTTGATGAAGGGGATTACACGGACAAACTGACGGAAATGATTGCAGGAAATGATATCAAGAGTGTGACGGTTGTAAGGATGGAAGTTCCATGCTGCGGCGGAATTGAACATGCGGTAAAAGAGGCTCTTAAAAGGAGTGGCAGATTTATACCATGGAGAGTTGTAACCATTTCTACGGATGGAAAAATTCTGGATAATTAATTGTTTTTTATGAAAGAAATACCTATAAAGTATCTTACAGGAATTGGTCTGACGAACCTAATCGTTCGCAGACCAATTCCTGACTGGAAAAATCTTAATGAGTGTTAAGATAGTGTATTGAGATAAAGCTGTAAATTCTCCGCAAATTTGCCTATATGCACCCCGTCTACGAAAGAATGATGAACCTGGACAGAAAAGGGAAGCATGATTTTTTCCATTCTTTTTTCATATCTGCCCCAGTCAAATAATGGTGTTGCATTATCTTTATTTTGGGAATCAATGTGGGAGAGGCGTAATTGATTAGTTGCATATTTGGGGTGGCTGAAAAGGTGGCTGAAAAGTCAAAATAAATCATTGTGATATAGTTGGGTATGTGTTACAATATCCAGTATTATTGACAGTGACAAATCAAAATTTTCGACACCTCAAGATTATGAATTAAAAGCAAAGAAGTTTAAGTTGACCACATTAGACATAGCGGTAGCTAAGAAAGGAGTTGTAATGAAAATAAATAATAGCAAAAATCGTTTATCTCATATTATAGCTTTTTTCGTTATGGTCCTTTTTACTATGTGCTTGACTATGAATGTGCTTCTGGGCGGCAATTATAATCTTTATGAATCATTAGATAATACAACCGTAATTGAAACGTGGACAATTTCGGAAAGTGTTGCTGCCAATCAAGATAGTGATAATACGACACATTTTAGGCCTTTATTTTTGAATAATAAAGATTCTCATACTGAAACTATAAGGAAGAGTATATGCCCAATATCCATTATTGCTACTATACCAAAAGGATTCTGCTTGTTTCCTTTTTTACTCATAGTTTATCTTTTTATCTTTTTAACCTTATTTATATTATTGCCCAATAGTTGGACATTAATTAATCAGAAAATACGTCTGGACATTTGAATCAACTCCTTTTCAAAATCATTGCAAGTATGATAGTGATTATGAGCCATTTTTAGAATTAAATAATGGTTTCCTTTTTGTATGTAAGTAAGCGGTGTTTATAAACCGCATACTTATTATGAGAGTGAAGCAAAGATTGAATAGGAGAAATATGAATGAAAAAAAGGTTATATAAATTATTTCTTGCGCTAATAGTAAGTCTGTCTCTGGGTTCAAATCCCATAGCACAAAATGAGATACGCAAAATGCTTGAAGCTCTTTCGGGAGCTGCTGAGACGCAGGTTCAAGAACTTGAAGAAGAGTCCGAAAAAATCAAGAAAGAAAAAGAGTTTCCGGTGCATTGCCAGTTGTCCAGCCGGAAGGCTGAATGGTAAAAATTTACATAATCATATATATGTCGCTCATTGACTTATTGCAGATTTTTGATATAATATAAATGGCATTTTATTGAGTAATGCCTGTAAATATAATGATAAGCGAGGTGAAATTATGGACGACAGTAGTAGTAGAAGTATAGGCAGGGTTTTCATATATTGTCATAATATGCATTGCTACAGTCATGTTCATAATATGTAGCGGTTTGTTGTGTCCATATATAAAGACCATTGTCTGATTCTAAAACTATACTGCATGGATAGGTCGAGTGCAGAATCGTAAGGTTTATGAGCGACAATGGTATTTTTATGCCTTTTTGCTCGGTTGCTTTTTGCGCCCGCCTTTTAATCTGTGGCTGTCGATATGCAAGCCCAATGAGAAAAGGAGGAAAATGCAATGAATGTAAAAGACAATGTTCAAAATGAAGCTGTTGAAATGATGCAATACCCTGACTACAAAGCCGAGATTGTCGAGGTGCTCCGCAGTAATCTGATTCCCAAAATCAAGCAGGAACGTATACTTGCATACCATGAAAAGGATATTGCGGATGCATTAAAACTGCTTAGTCTAGAAGAACGTAGCAGGTTGTATCGCATTTTGAGTGCGGACACACTTGCAGATATACTCGAATATGCCGAAAACAAGACAGAATATATTGGAGAAATAAGTATCCAAAAAAGAATTGACGTACTTTCTCAATTTGAGATTACAGAAATGGCAGAATGCCTTCGCCAAATGGATAAAGAAGACCGTGCCACGGTAATTGAATTGTTAGGGGATGAACTCAAACATCAAATTGTAATGCTCAATTCTTTTGGTGAAGATGAAATCGGTGGAAGAATGACCACAAATTATATTGCTGTCCGTTCTGGAATCGGCGTGCGGCAGGCAATGCACTCACTGATTGAACAGGCGGCAGATAACGATAACATTTCCACTATTTATGTACTTGATGAAGGAGAAACTCTTCTTGGTGCAATTGACTTAAAAGATTTGATTATAGCACGTGACGGTACACTGCTTGATGCGATTATTATGACATCATATCCTTATGTCTATGCCACGGAACTGATTGATGACTGCCTTGGTCGTATCAAGGATTATTCAGAGGATTCCATTCCTGTTTTAGATTCGGATAATAAACTTGTAGGGGTACTGACCTCGCAGGATATTATGGAACTTGTTGATGATGAAATGGGGGAAGATTATGCAAAACTGGCTGGTCTGTCCGCAGAAGAAGATTTAAATGAATCCTTGAAAAAGAGCATCCGTAAGCGTTTGCCCTGGTTGCTTGTGCTGCTTGGCTTAGGAATGGTCGTTTCCAGCGTTGTTGGAGTATTTGAAGGAGTTGTTGCGCAGCTGCCATTGATTATTGCCTTCCAGTCACTGATTCTGGATATGGCGGGAAATGTAGGAACACAGTCGCTTGCTGTTACGATACGTATCCTCATGGACGAAAATGTGAACAGTAAGCAAAAACTTTTTCTGGTTACAAAAGAAGCACGTGTGGGTTTGGCCAATGGTCTGATACTTGGCATATTATCCTTTGTGTTTATTGGGTTGTATTTAGTTGTATTAAAGAACCAAGCGACAACGGTAGCATTTGCTGTATCTGCATGTACGGGTATTGCATTGCTTTTTGCAATGATACTTTCAAGTTTGTCAGGAACATTGATTCCTCTTATGTTTAAGAAATTAAAAGTCGATCCCGCCGTTGCGTCTGGTCCGTTGATTACAACAATCAATGACCTTATTGCAGTTGTTACATACTATGGTTTAGCATGGATACTGATAATTAATGTTATGCATCTGTGAGTTTTCATGTTAAAAGAAGCGTGCCTTTTTCCCCGAATTGACATCAGATGATGTAGAAGAAATCGAAAGAGCGGTTATGCAACTGGCATAATCAACAAAACAATTTAATATTAAAATAACAGCGTAAAGGCGTATGGAACAGTAAATTGTAAACCATGCGTCTTTTTTGCGCCCAAAAGGAGGAACATGAGCGACAATATTCAGACCAATACCACAGGGCGATTAACGCCCTGTTTACAAACCAAGATTGATAATATGAGTTACTTAGTCGAGGTGCATTTCTCTGCTACAAGCACCCAAAGCGTAGAGGACAAGCTAAAGCGTGTCATTCTCCATGATTTAGAGCATGGAAAACAGGGAAAATCAAGAGAAAGTGATGAAAAATGACGACTGCGTCCTTGACAAGTAGCAACAGGGGCGGCAGGCTTATTCATCGCCATGTTCCGGCTGGGGCGGACACGGCAGAATGCAGCGTCCCCCGGCCGTTTGCGCACAGCGAGAGAGCGTATCGATTTCTTTCAATCAATACGCCCTCTCAATGCTCTTCGTCCAATGGACCATACCTCCTTTATTCAGTTTTTTCTCTTCTTCCATTTCTCCCGCTGTGCTGTCCACTTTCTTTTGTACCCTGTGTACTGTAACGCTGTGATTCATTTCCTTTCAGCAATCCGTTACTTTTTTTGTGTACCCGCACATTTTGTCTGTCCTGAACCATGTTGCTTATTCACTTTGATGGAAGATGTTGTTCTCTCTCTTTGTTATGAATTCATTATAGGACATGGCTCGGAATTTGTCAATACTTTTTGAAATTTTTCTGATATTTTTTTATTATTTTCTCTGCTCTTATTTATTTTGGAAATATAAAATGTTTTTCTTGTATTTTACGCAATTTTGTGATATGCTTCCTGTTTTGCGGCGCTGCATCCCTTTTGGGCAGCTATTGACAGCAATCTTTCCGGTATGCCCGGAAACTATTTTGAATATAAAAAATTCTCCGGCATGTTGGAAAAGTCCCTCAGGCCAGTAAATTCAAGGCCTCTGGGACTTTTTTTGCTGTTTCAGGTGTCAAACTCAGGATTATGGCATATGCCGCTTTGAATTGCAATATTCCATCTCCATACTTAGATATTTTACTATGGCGAGTTTTTTGTTGGAATTCTGTTCTCTTCTTTTCGGTCTGCTGTTTTTATGTTAAAATAGAGCCATAGACAGGAAGAAGGGGTAGAATGGGAAACGGGAAAACAGACAGGCTGATAGAGCTTGTAGAAAATGGAATCGGAAATTATGTGAAGACCCACAGGGAAGCAAAGGGGTATCTACAGAAGGAGATATGCGATGGCATCTGTTCCGTCCCTACCCTTTCGCGAATCGAGGCAGGCGAGAAGCTCGTGGACTTCCTGATGATCGAGGCGTTCCTGAGCCGGATGAAGATCGAGAGGGCGGAGTACGAATTTGTCCTTGACGATGAGGACTACTATGCCTATAAACGGAGAGAAGAGATTGAAGCCAGGGTAAAGAACAGGGAGCATGAGCAGGCTGAAAAGAGCATGGCGGCATATGAGAGCCGGTATGGCGCGGAAGAGCTCCAGGGCCAGTTCCTGGCTTTCCAGAGAGCGCTCCTTGAGCGTGCAAAGCCCCGGCCGGAATGGAAGAAAGCAAGGGAACTGTTCACCAGCGCGCTTGAGGCCACTGCGCCGGAGCATCGGAAGAAATTCGAGCAGAGGGAGATCCTGAGCAATCTGGAGCTCTCCTGTATTGCAGAGATTATCTATTGCATGGAGGATCCTGTGGAGCAGGAAAAGGAATATGGGGAGCTATATGCGTATTTCACATGGAACTGCAGGAGGGAGGACTTTTTCCCGCTGTCATACCGTGCAGCCATGCAGTACTATGCGGAATGCCTGTATAAAAACGGTAAATACGAAAGATGCGTCCGGATATGTGATGAAGTGTTGAAGGAGCTGTTCCGGACGTCCAAAGCAGAAAACCGGGATGAGGTCTTTCTTCTGAGGGCGAAGGCCAGGGAAGGAAAGGGATTAAGGAATTGTCTACAAATAACTGATGCGAGTTTATAGCCGTTTTCGTTGTAT
>OFGE01002045.1_pt1 | contig 15739 bp, 15 predicted proteins | sample 1521681 | NCBI WGS metagenome assembly OFGE01 (sample SAMEA3504093, study PRJEB24116) | mouse gut metagenome | biome: mouse gut; feature: mouse-associated habitat; material: faeces | place: Denmark | collected 2011 | reverse complement strand
AGGACGTATATTAGGAATAGAAGAGACAAAGATTATATCTATTCAAAGTTTAATGGAAAGTATGAATTGGAGTGTTGAGGAAGCAATGAAAGCTTTAATGATACCTCCTAATGAACAAGATCATTTTATAAAAATTATTCATTAAAAATAAAGGGATAATAACATAAAAATGTTGTTATCCTATTTAAAAAATAGTTACTTCATGGTTTAAATATTTAACTTTATTTTTTATAAATAAACTAATCCTTTATAAGAATAATATTATGTTTTATAAGGAAATAGATTATTTTCTAGTGTTGAAAGATTATAGACAAACAATAAAAAATCATTTAATATATACACAATTGGAGGAAGATTATGAAGTACAAATTAATAGCATTAGATTTAGATGGAACATTAAAAAACTCAAAAAATAAAATAACCGAAAAAACCAAAAAAGCATTAATCCAAGCACAGAAATTGGGTGTTAAAATTATTTTGGCATCAGGTAGACCAACAGCAGGACTTAGACATGAAGCAGAGGAATTAGAATTAGAAAAATATGGTGGTTTCCTTTTATCTTTTAATGGGGCAAGTGTTATTGATGTAAAAACAAAGAAAGTTATATATGAACAGACACTTACAATTGATCAAGCCAAAAGAGCATATGATAGAGCCAAAGAGTTTCAATTAGCATGTATAACATATGAGAATGATGTTCTTGTGACAGAAGATATAGATAATGAGTATGTAGAAATAGAAGCAAGAATTAATGATGTTAATATAAAACAAGTTTCTTTTAAAGATAATTTAAAAGATCCAATATATAAAGTGCTATTAACAGGAAAACCAGATTATGTGGCAGTTATAGAAGAAGAATATAAAAAACCATTTGAGAATGAATTAAGTATTTATAAAAGTACACCATTCTTTATTGAAATTATGGCACAAGGAATTGATAAAGCAGCATCTATAAATAGACTTGTTGAATATTTAGGAATCAAACAAGAAGAAGTGATGGCATTTGGAGATGGTTATAACGATTTAAGTATGATTGAATATGCAGGACTAGGAGTAGCAATGGAAAATGCTATTGATGAAGTAAAAATACGAGCAAATGTTGTGACTTTATCGCATGATAATGATGGAATTGCTTATATATTATCTCAATATATAGAAGGAGTTGAGTATTAATGTTACCAAAAGATCCAGTGATGTTATTGAGCTTTATAAATATGAAATTACGAGATCAATATGATTCATTAGAAAGTTTATGTGAAGATTTCAATGTTTCTAAAGAAGAAATTATAGAAAAACTAAAAACAATAGACTACATTTATGATAATGAAAAAAATCAATTCAAATAGATAAATAATCATGCTATAATAGTGAACATATAATGGAGGGGTAGAATATGATAAAGTTAGAACAATTTCAAGAAGCAAAAAAGAGAGTCGATGAAGTAATTATTCCAACTCCCTTAATATATAGTGAAGCATTTTCTAAAGAATGTAAAAATCAGGTTTATATTAAACCAGAAAATTTACAAAGAACAGGAGCTTTTAAGATTAGAGGAGCTTATAATAAAATTGTTAAAATGAGTGATGAAGCAAAGAAAAAAGGATTAATTGCTTCATCAGCAGGAAATCATGCTCAAGGGGTTGCATATGCAGCGAATAAATTAGGAGTCAAAGCAACAATTGTTATGCCAAAACATACACCTTTGATTAAAGTAGAAGCAACTCAATCTCATGGAGCAGATGTTGTTCTTGCAGGAGAAGTTTATGATGATTCTTATCAAGCCGCTTGTGAATTACAAAGAAAAAATGATTATACTTTTGTGCATCCTTTTGATGATGAGGATGTTATTGAAGGACAAGGAACAATTGCTTTAGAAATCTTAGAAGAATTACCAGAAACTGATATTATTTTAGTACCTGTAGGTGGAGGAGGTTTAGTATCAGGAATTGCTTGTGCTGCTAAACAAATCAAACCAACTATTAAAATTATTGGAGTAGAACCAGAAGGAGCTGCAAGTGCTTTAGCAGCTATTAATGAAGATCAAGTTGTTGCATTAAAAGAAGCAGTAACAATTGCTGATGGAACAGCAGTTAAACAAATTGGAGAAAAGACTTTTGACTATATTAAAGAATATGTTGATGGTATTATTACTGTTTCAGATTATGAATTAATGGATGCTTTCTTGTTATTGGTTGAAAAGCATAAATTAGTAGCTGAAAATTCAGGAATTCTTTCATTAGCAGGTTTAAAGAAGTTAAATGAGAAAAATAAAAAAGTTGTTTCTTTAATTAGTGGAGGGAATATTGATGTGATGTCTATTTCTTCTATGATTAATAAAGGATTAATTTCAAGAGGAAGAACATTTACATTTACAGTTCAATTATTAGATAAACCAGGAGAATTAGAATTTGTAGCTCATGTTCTATCAGAATGTAATTCCAATGTTATTGCAGTAGAACATAATCAATTTAAAAACTTCGCTCGTTTTTCAGAGGTTGAATTGAGAGTAACATGCGAAACAAATGGAGAAGCACATATTCAAAAAATTATTGATAGATTTAAAGAAGAAGGATATGAAATAGCAAGAATTAATTAAGAGTGTAGGTAGAATACCTACATTTTTTGTTAAATAAGTTATTTTTATATAAGAATAGAAAAGTTATAAATACTGATATGAAAAATAATTATTTTCTTGAATATAAAGTTTTTTTGTTATATACTGTTAAGGATAAAGAAAGGAATGAGGAATAATGACAGATTTTGTGGTATATAAGAATTTTTATGACCTACATGCAAGTGTGTTATTTTCTCATTTTTTATATTTTTATTAAAACATATCATTTCTATTTGATATGTTTTTTTACGAAAAAATAAAAGGAGGACAATTTATGCCAAAAAGAGAAGACATTAATACAGTATTAGTTATTGGTTCTGGACCAATTATTATTGGACAAGCATGTGAATTTGATTACTCAGGAACACAAGCATGTAAAGCTTTAAGAGGATTAGGTTATAAAATTGTATTGGTTAATTCAAATCCAGCTACAATTATGACTGATCCAGAAACAGCTGATATTACTTATATCGAACCTTTGAATTTAGAAAGATTAACACAAATTATTGCTAAGGAAAGACCTGATGCTTTACTCCCTAATTTAGGAGGACAATCAGCATTAAATTTATGTGCAGAACTTGCTAATGCAGGAGTTTTAGAAAAATATAATGTGCAAGTACTAGGTGTACAAGTAGATGCTATTGAAAGAGGAGAAGATCGTCTTGAATTTAAAAAAGCAATGAATGATTTAGGAATAGAAATGGCAAGAAGTGAGATTGCGAATACAGTTGATGAAGCTCTACAAATTGCTGAACGATTAGGATATCCAGTTGTTGTAAGACCTGCTTATACTATGGGAGGGGCTGGAGGAGGACTTGTTTACAATGTTGAAGAGTTGAAAACAGTTGTAACTCGTGGCTTACAAGCAAGCTTAGTTCATCAATGTTTGATAGAAGAATCTATTCTTGGTTGGGAAGAATTAGAAGTTGAAGTTGTAAGAGATGCTAAGAATAATATGATTACTGTATGTTTCATTGAAAATATAGATCCTTTGGGTGTTCATACAGGCGATTCGTTCTGTAGTGCACCAATGTTAACTATTTCTCAAGAAGTTCAAGATCGTTTAAAAGATCAAGCATTTAGAATTGTTGAATCAATAGGTGTTATTGGGGGAACAAATGTACAATTTGCACATGATCCTCATACTGATAGAATTGTTGTTATTGAAATAAATCCAAGAACATCTCGTTCTTCGGCATTAGCATCAAAGGCAACAGGTTTCCCAATTGCTTTGGTTTCAGCAATGTTGGCTGCAGGTTTAACATTAGATGAGATTGAGTGTGGAAAATATGGGACATTAGATAAATATGTACCAGATGGTGAATATGTTGTTATTAAGTTTGCAAGATGGGCTTTTGAGAAGTTTAAAGGAGCACAAGATAAACTTGGAACACAAATGAAGGCTGTTGGGGAAGTCATGAGTATTGGTAAAACTTATAAAGAAGCTTTCCAAAAGGCTATTCGTTCACTTGAAATTGGTAGATATGGATTAGGTTATGCTAAGAATTTTAATGATTTAACAAAAGAAGAATTATTACAAAAATTATCTGATCCAACAAGTGAAAGACAATTTATTATGTATGAAGCATTAAGAAAAGGTGCAACAATAGATGAATTATTTGAATTAACACAAATTAAACATTATTTCATTGAACAAATGAAAGAGTTAGTAGATGAAGAAGAAAGATTAATGTCTTATAAAGGAAAACAACTTCCTATTGAATTATTAGAACAAGCTAAAAAAGATGGTTTCTCTGATAAATATTTAAGTCAAATTCTTGATATAAAAGAAAATGAAATTAGAAAACAAAGATTAGAAAATAATATTCATCAAGCATGGGAACCAGTTCATGTAAGTGGAACAAAAGATAATGCTTATTATTATTCTACATATAATGCTCCTGATAATAATCGTATTAATAATGATAAGAAAAAGGTTATGATTTTAGGTGGAGGACCTAATAGAATAGGACAAGGAATTGAATTTGATTATTGTTGTGTTCATGCTTCTTTAGCATTAAAGAAGTTAGGTTTTGAAACAATTATTGTTAATTGTAATCCAGAAACAGTATCAACTGATTATGACACTTCTGATAAATTATACTTTGAACCATTAACTTTAGAAGATGTTTTAAGTATTCATGAAAAAGAACAACCAGTTGGCGTTATTGCTCAATTTGGAGGACAAACACCATTAAATTTAGCATCACAATTAAAAGAAAATGGAGTCAATATCTTAGGAACAACTCCAGAAACAATTGATATGGCTGAAGATAGAGATTTATTTAATGCTATGATGGAAAAATTAAATATTCCTATGCCAGAATCAGGAATGGCTGTTACGATAGAAGATGCTTTAAGAATAGCTGAAAGAATTCGTTATCCATTGATGGTTAGACCATCTTATGTATTAGGTGGACGTGGAATGGAAGTTGTTTATGATGATGATGCATTAAAACAATATATGGCAGCAGCAGTTGGTGTTACTCCAGATAGACCAATTTTAATTGATAGATTTTTAAATAATGCAATGGAATGTGAAGCTGATGCAATTAGTGATGGTAAAAATGTTTTTGTTCCAGCGGTTATGGAACATATTGAGTTAGCAGGTATACATTCTGGAGATTCTGCTTGTATATTACCATCAAAACATATCCCAATTCGTCATTTAGAAACAATTAAAGAATATACAAAGAAAATTGCAAAAGAAATGAATGTCCGTGGTTTAATGAATATGCAATATGCTATTGCTGATGATAAAGTTTATGTTTTAGAAGCGAATCCAAGAGCATCAAGAACTGTACCACTTGTTTCAAAAGTATCAAATGTTAACATGGTAAAAATAGCAACTGATATTATTACTCTAGACTTAACAGGTAGGGAAACACCAGTAACAGCATTAGAAGAAAAGAAAATTCCACATGTTGGAGTTAAACAAGCTGTTTTCCCATTTAATATGTTTCCAGAAGTTGATCCAATATTAGGACCAGAAATGAGATCAACAGGAGAAGTTTTAGGGTTAGGAGCATCTTATGGAGCAGCTTATTATAAGGCTGAAGAAGGAGCACAAGCAACTTTACCTACTGAAGGAAAAGTCTTAATCAGTGTAAGTGATTTAGACAAGCCTCAAGTAGTTGAATTGGCAAGAGGTTATTATGATGCAGGTTTTACAATTGTGGCCACTGGTAAAACTTATGAAATGCTTAAACATAACAATATTCCAGTAGAAAAGATTAAGAAAATTCATGAAGGTAGACCAAATATTATGGATGCTTTAACAAATAGTGAATTGGCAATGGTTATTAATACTCCTCAAGGTAAACAAGGAGCATATGATGATAGCTATATTAGAAAATCTGCTATTAAAATGAGAATTCCATATATGACAAACATTGCTGCAGCAAAAGCTTCATTGGAAGGAATTATGGAAATGAAAATTCATGGTAGTCATGAAGTTAGATCTTTACAAGAATATCATAAAGAAATAAAGTAGTATAAAGGTATAAAGATATAAAATGAGGAAGTTTTATATCTTTTTTTCTAAATATAAAGAATTTTAATTCTATTTAGTTTATAATAGATATATAAGGAGGATATATTTATGAGTATAGAATTAATCATTATTATAGTTGTTGTTATACTATTGGTTTTATATATAATTTCAACATATAATTCATTAACAAGAGCAAAAAATAAAGTGAAAACAAATTGGGCACAAATAGATGTTGTTTTAAAAAGACGTGCTGATTTAATTCCTAATTTAGTAGAAATAGTGAAAGGTTATGCGAAACACGAAAAAGAAGCACTTGAAAGTGTTATTAAAGCAAGAAATACTTATGTAAGTGCTTCTCTTCCAGAAGAACAATTAAAGGCTGCTGGTGAGTTTACAAAAGCATTAAATAAAATAATGGCTTTAAGTGAGGCTTATCCTGATTTAAAGGCAAATAGTAATTTTATGGAATTACAAGCAGAATTAATGGAAACAGAAGATAAGATTACTTTTGCTAGACAATTTTATAATGATTCAGTTTATAGTTATCAAAATAAATTAGAAATGTTCCCATCAAATATTATAGCTAACATATTTGGATTTAAAGAATTTGGATTCTTTGAAGTAGATGAAAGTGATAAAGAAGTACCAAAGGTAAAATTTTAATATGAAAAAGAAAATATTTAAGAAAATATTTATAATATTTTCTCTTTTTCTTATATGTATACTTCCATTAAATATTGTTTATGCTTCTGATATTGAATTAGAAAACATTGAAATAAAAGCAGTATTAGATGAAAATGGAAATGCACATATTCAAGAAATTTGGAAAATTGATGTTTATGAGGGAACAGAAATTTATAAAGTCTTTGATAATATGAGAGATTCAAAAATATCTCATTTTAAAGTTGTAGATGATACAGGTAAGAATTATCAAAATATTGGTGAATGGGATATTGATGCTAATAAAGAAGATAAAGATGGTAAGTGTGGAATTGTGACAAGAGAAGATGGTTATTATGAGTTATGTTTTGGTATAGGAAGATATGGAAGAAGAGAATATAAGTTTGAGTATGATATTTCAAACTTTGTTCAACAATATCAAGATACTCAAGGATTTAATTATGCTTTTTTCTCAGAAATGGAATTAGAACCACAACATGTTAAAATAACATTATCTTCACCATATTCATTTCATAAAAGCAATGCAAAAATATGGGGATTTGGTTTTTATGGATCAGTATTATTTGAGAATGGAAATGTTGTTATGGAAACAACAGAATCAGTTCCTGAAGGAGCAAAGATGCAACTTTTAATGCAGATTAAAAATCATACATTTAAAAATGCACATAAAAATAATAGTTATTTTGAAGATATATTAGATGATGCTATTGATGATAGTGATTATGAAGATGATTTATATAATCAAGGAAATTATTATAATGCTTTTCCTTATAAAGATAATACATTATTCATTGTTATGTGTATATTTATTCCTATGTTATTAATATTGGTTGTGATTATTATTTTTGTAACTGCATATACAAAAGGGAAAAAAGAATATCAATTTAATGATCATGTATTATTGGATAAAGATGAAGTGAATATGTTTAGAGATATTCCATGTCATAAGGATATTTTTGAGTTTTATTACTTGTCTAAAAAGATTGGACTTATTAATGATAATGATCGTTCAGGGCTAATAGCAGCAATTTTATTAAGATGGATACAAAAGGGTTATATTGAATTTAAAAAAGAGGAAGTTAAACAATTTTTATTTTTCAAAAAAGATGGTTATTCAGTGAATTTAGATAAAGGAATTCCAGTAAAAAATCAATTAGAAGAGAATTTATTATATTTCTTTAAAAAAGCAGCAGGGGCAAATAAAATTTTAGAAACAGATGAATTTGAAGATTGGTGTCGTAGGAATTATGATGAAATTGATGAATGGTTTGATGATGTTGATAAGTTTGTTGAAGAGGAGTTAAGAAATCAAGGATTATTAACTTTAGAAGTTACTTATACACATTTTATGGGAATAAAATTTTCACATAATACAGATACTTACCATGCTTCAATTAGAGAAGAAATGGAGCATATCTTAGGATTGAAGAAATTTTTAGAAGAAATGAGTTTAATTGATGAAAAAGAAGTTATAGAAGTTAAACTTTGGGAAGAATATTTAATTTTTGCTTCAATTTTAGGTATAGCAGATAAAGTTCAAAAACAATTAGGTCAATTATGTCCAACATTTAATGAAGAATCCTCACTAGATACTATTTATACAATGCACATGGTTCATATGTTTTCATATAATAGTATGTATGCTTCACAACAAGCAAGCCATTCTAGTGGAATGGGTGGAGGTTCTTCTTTCAGTGGTGGAGGTGGAGGCTTCTCTGGCGGAGGTGGTGGAGGAGTTCGCTAACATTACTTTGTTAAAATTATATAATGGAGGAAATTATGGAAACAGCTAAATTTTATAAAGTATCTTATGCACAATTTGAAAAAGCTATGTTAGATGATTTTTCATTGAATGAAGATGAAATAAAAGAGATATATAATCAATTAAAATTACCAAAAAGAGCAACGAAAGGTTCAGCAGGATATGATTTCTATACACCTATATTATTTCAATTGAACCCAGGAGAAACAATTAAAATTCCTACAGGAATAAGATGTGAAATGAATCCAAGATGGGTATTAATGATTTATCCAAGAAGTGGGTTAGGTTTTAAATTCCGATTACAACTTAATAATACAGTTGGAGTTATTGATAGTGATTATTTTTATTCTGATAATGAAGGGCATATTTTTATTAAAATCACAAATGATTCTAATGAAGGTAAGGTTGTTGAAGTTAAGGCAGGGCAAGGTTTTGCTCAAGGTATTTTCATGCAATATGGAATTGTAGAAGATGATGATACTGTGGAAGAACGTAATGGTGGTTTTGGCAGTACGACAAAATAAAAGCGAGTTATACCAAATTTTGGTATAACTTTATTTTTTGTGAATTATCTATAAATGTACGTAGAAATATGTTATAATACATGAAAATAGATAAAAAATAGGAGAAAGATATGATAGGCTATTATAATTACACAGTTATATTAACATATATGAGTCTTTTAAGTGCTTTGTTTGGAACACATTTAGCATTTCAAGGAAATACAGTTGGTGCTTTAACTTGTCTGTTATTATGTGGAGCTTTTGATTCTTTTGATGGTATAGTTGCACGTACAAAAAGAGGTAGAACTGAAGAGGAAAAGAAATTTGGAATTCAAATAGATTCATTAGTAGATATGTTTAGTTTTGGCATTTTTCCAGTGATTATTGGATATACAATTGGATTGAATACTTGGCTATGGTTTGTTGTTCTTGCTATATATACTATTTGTGCTGTAAGTAGGTTGGGATTTTTTAATGTTGTTGAGGAAATGCGACAAGAACAGACAACAGAAAAAAGAAAATATTATCAAGGATTACCTGTTACAAGTGTTTCTCTAATTCTTCCAGCAATTTATTTGTTAAAATATGTTTTTGGTGATTTGTTAGTATGTAGTATTTATGGTTGGATTATGGCTGTGATTGCTATTGCTTTTGTTATAGATTTTAAGATTATTAAACCAGGCTTAAAAGGTATTTTATGTATGGTTGGAGTGGGAATACTTATTTTTATAGGATTGATATTATTATGATGAAGATATATAATCGTGATGGTAAAGAGCTTGAGTTTGATCAAGGACAAAATCGTTTGTTAAAAAAATTATATGGAAATTTATTAGGAAGATGTATACTTAAAGTATTAACCCTTCCTTTTATTACACACATTGGTGGTTGGTATATGAATAGTTCTTTTTCAAAAGGACGTATTTTACCATTTATTAAAAAAAATCATATTTGTATGGATGATTATGAAGATAAACAATATAAAAGTTATAATGATTTTTTTACAAGACGTATAAAAGAGGGCAAGAGATGTATAGATTTAGATATTAATCATCTTATTTCACCAGCAGATTCTAAATTATCTTATTATTCTATTAATGAAAATACACAATTAATGATTAAAGATACAATATATTCTATAAAAGAACTTTTAAATGATGAAGAATTAGCGTTACAATATCAAGGTGGAGATTGCCTTGTTTAGATTGACTGTGGATGATTACCATCGCTATTGTTTTATTGATAGTGGAACAAAAGAAAAAGATTGTTATATACAAGGTATTTTTCACACAGTAAATCCTATTGCCAATGATTATTATCCAATTTATAAACAGAATTCACGTTCATATTCTCTATTACATACAGAGCATTTTGGAGATGTTATTTATATGGAAGTTGGAGCTATGATGGTTGGTAAGATATATAATCATTCTATGTCTTCTTATCAAAAAGGAGATGAAAAGGGATATTTTGAGTTTGGTGGTTCAACAATAGTTGTTTTATTAAAAAAAGATCAAGTCATAATAGACCAAGATATTATTGAAAATTCAAAGAAATATTGTGAAACAAAAGTTCTTATGGGTGAAAAAATAGGTGTCAAAAAGCATAGTTTATGATAAAATAGTCAAGCATGGATAAAGGAGGAAATAATATGGTCAAAATTATTGCTATAACAAATCAAAAAGGTGGAGTTGGAAAAACAACAACAAGTGTTAACTTAAGTGCTGCTTTAGCTTACTTAGGGAAAAAAGTATTACTTATTGACATTGATCCTCAAGCAAATGCGACACAAGGTATAGGAATTAATCGTAGTCAATTAGACTTGACTGTGTATGATGCAATAACTCAAGGAACTTCTATGAAAGATATTGTTTTACATAGTGATGTTAAAAATTTAGATGTCATTCCAGCAAATATAGACTTGGCAGGAGTAGAAATCGAATTATCACAAGTGAAAACAGGAAGAGAACAAAGATTAAAAAAAGCGTTAAAAGAAATACAAGACTTATATCATTATATTATTATTGATTGTCCTCCAGCATTAGGTTTATTAAATACAAATGCGCTTACTGCAGCAAACTCTGTATTAATACCAGTGCAATGTGAATATTATGCTTTGGAAGGATTAACACAATTATTGAATACGATTTTATTAACACAAAGTGTATTTAATGAGGATTTAACAATTGAAGGTGTCTTACTTACAATGTTAGACATGCGTACAAATTTAGGAATAGAAGTTTCACAAGAAGTAAGAAAGTATTTTAAAGAGAAAGTTTATGATACAGTTATTCCAAGAAATGTTAAATTATCAGAAGCACCATCAGAAGGATTAAATATATTTGATTATGATAGTCATTCAGAAGGGGCAAAAGCATATGCAAAACTTGCTAAGGAAGTGGTGAGACGTAATGGCAACAAGTAAAAAAACAAAAAAATTGGGAAAAGGTTTAGATGCAATTTTTAATGAAGCTTCACAAGGAGCAGATATTCAATCTATGATAAATGCTATTGAAAAGAAAGCTCCACAACTTTCTCAGGTGATGGTTGTGTTAAAAGATATTAGACCAAATCCATATCAACCAAGAAAGCATTTTGATGAGAGTAAATTAAATGAATTAGCACAATCTATTAAAGAACATGGAATTTTTCAACCGATTTTATTAAAAGAGGCTGTAAAGGGTTATGAAATTGTTGCAGGAGAAAGACGTTTTAGAGCTGCTCAGATTGTAGGGTTGAAAGAAGTACCAGCTATTATTGTTGAATTTACAGATCAACAAATGATGGAAATTGCATTATTAGAAAATATACAAAGAGAAGATTTGAATGCGATTGAAGAAGCACAAGCTTATCAATCAATGATGAAAAAGTTAAAACTAACACAAGAAGAATTATCTAAAAGAGTTGGGAAATCAAGAGCACATATAGCTAATACTGTAAGATTATTGAAAATGCCAAAGCAATTACAAGAATATGTTTTAGATGGCACACTTACAATGGGGCATATTAAACCTTTAATTACTATTGATGATAAAAAAGCAATAGAAGTTGCTCAAAAAGCAATTAAAGAAAACTTATCTGTACGAGCAGTAGAAGATATAGTTAAGGGAATTAAGCTTCAAGATGCTAAAAAAGCTAAACCAAAGATTGAAAAACCTAAGGAATATGTTTATGTTGAAGGTTTATTACGTAAAAAGTATCGTACAAAAATTAAAGTTGATGAAAAAGCAATTACTATTAAATATACAAATACGGATGATTTGAATAGAATATTAGAATTAATGGGAGTTATAGAAGAAAGTTAAATCCAGATGAATCTGGATTTTTTGTTTGATTCAATAAATAATTTTAATAAAATGGATTTTTTCTCCATACAATGTAGTATTTAAAACTATTTATTGTTGACAAGCTTATGTCTATTTGATAATGTTAAGATAAAGAGAATATAAAAATTGAGGAGAAATTTGTATGAAAATTATTACTGATTCAGGATCACTTTATTCACCAGAAGAAGGTAAAAAAATAGGAATTGAAGTTTTGCCATTGCATGTTATTGCAGATAAAAAGAGTTATAAAGAATTTGTAGATATTCAAAATCATGAATTTTTAGAAATTGTGAAAGCAGGGCATATACCAACTTCATCACAGCCACCAATTGGAGAAACATTGGAACTTTTTGAAAAGTATGCTGATGAAGAAGTGTTAGTTATTAATATGGCAGATGGATTATCTGGTACATATCAAAGTACAATGGCAGCAAAACAAAGTATGGAACATAATGAAAATATACATGTGATTAATTCTATGACATTGTGTGGTCCTCAAAAGTATTTGGTTGATAAAGCAATACAATTAAAAGAAAAAGGATTAGCCATAGAAAATATTATGAAGGAAATACATAAGAGCATTGCTTCAGAACAATCTTTCTTAATCCCACAAGATTTTGATTTCTTAAAAAGAGGTGGACGTTTAACACCATTAGCAGCAACAATTGGTGGAATGTTAAAAATTATACCTGTTATGACTAAAACAAAAGATGGAAAAAGATTAGAAAAATTTACTATGAAAAAGACTTTAAAAGGAGCTATTAAAGAAATTATTAAGTATTTTCAAACAATGGAAGTCAATGAAAATTATAGAATATATGTTAGTCATGCAGGTGTTTTAGAACAAGCAGAAGCTGTTATTGAACAAATTCAAAAGTGTTTTGAAAAAGTAAAAATAGAATTATTAGAGTTATCTCCTGCTTTTATTGCTCAAGGTGGACCTGGTTGTATAGCAATTCAAGCAATTAGAATGTAAATGGTTATGAAAATAACCATTTTTCAATTTTTGAAAGAATAATAAAAAATAACTGAAAATTATATATAATAAATAAAAAAGGAGGAATAAAAATGAGTTTTCCAAAAGGATTTTATTGGGGTGGAGCAACTGCTGCTAATCAATTAGAAGGTGGATGGCAAGAAGGTGGAAAAGGAATTTCTTGTCCTGATATTTGTACAGGTGGGACTGCTACAAGAAGTAAAAGAATTACACCTGATTTAGAAGAAGGTGTTTTTTATCCTTCACATGATGCTATTGATCATTACCATAGATATAAGGAAGATATAGCATTATTTGCTGAAATGGGATTTAAAATGTATCGTTTTTCTATTGCATGGACACGCATTTTTCCAAATGGTGATGAGAAAGAACCTAATGAAGCTGGTTTAAAATTTTATGAAGATTTAATTGATGAATGTTTAAAGTATAATATTGAACCATTAATTACTATTTCACATTATGAAGTACCATTTGCATTAACAAAAAAATGGAATGCATGGACAGATAGAAGAATGATTAATTGTTATTTGAATTTCTGTAAAGCTATTTTCACACGTTATAAAGGTAAGGTTAAATACTGGTTAACATTTAATGAAATTAATAGTGCGACAACATCAATGGGAGCATTTTTAGGACAAGGAATTTTAAATAAAATTAAAACAATGGACTTTATGAGTCAAGTTGATGTACCAAATAACCGTTTTCAAGGTTTGCATCATCAATTCTTAGCAAGTGCTTTAGCTGTAAAAATGGCACATGAAATAGATCCAAACTATCAAGTTGGATGTATGCAGATTATGGCAACAAGTTATGCTTTAACATGTCAGCCAGCAGATCAAATAGAAAACCAAAAAAAGGGTCATTTAATGAATTGGTTTTGTAGTGATGTGCAATGTCGTGGAAAATATCCAAATTATATGAATAGATATTTTAAAGAAAATAATATCACTATTATCAAAGAAGCTGGAGATGACGAAATATTAGCAGCTGGACCTGTAGATTTCTATACATGTTCATATTATATGTCAAATTGCCAAACAGCAGATGTTGAAAAACAAATTGCAGGAAAGGGAAATATTTTAGGTGGTGTTTCTAATCCTTATTTAAAAGCAAGTGATTGGGGATGGCAAATAGATCCAGAGGGATTACGTTTCTCATTAAATGAAATTTGGGATCGTTATCAATTACCAATATTTGTTGTTGAAAATGGATTAGGTGCTTATGATAAAATAGATGAAGATGGAAAGGTTAGAGATGATTATCGTGTTGATTATTTGAGAAGTCATATCCAACAAATGCATGAGGCTGTTTTAGATGGAGTTGATTTAAGAGGATATACACCTTGGGGATGTATAGATTTAGTATCTGCTTCAACAGGAGAGATGGCAAAAAGATATGGATTTATTTTTGTAGAAAGATATGATGATGGAACTGGTGATTTTTCAAGAAGAAGAAAAGAGTCATTCTATTGGTATCAAAAAGTGATTCAAACAAATGGAGAAGATTTAGATTAAAATACAGGAGGATAAACTTCTGTATTTTTTAATATTTGAATATTTAAAAACATTTAATTTATGATAATAATAAAATCTTTTCATCTTTCTTTTCTTTTTGTATACTTATAAAAAGGGTGATTTTTATGAAAAAAGAAATGTTAGAAGCATTGAAAGCATCTATACCAGTTATGATGGGATATATTGTATTAGGAATGGCTTTTGGAATTCTTTTGGAAAGTAAAGGATATAATTGGATTTACGCATTATTAATGAGTGTTTTCATTTATGCTGGAAGTATACAATTTGTAGCTATTCAATTACTAACAACAGGAGCAACTTTTATACATGCTGCTATGATGACATTATTGATTAATGCTAGACATTTAGTATATGGGTTATCTATGCTTAAAAAATTTAATAACTTTAAAAAGTTGAAATTTTATATGATTTTTTCATTAACAGATGAAACTTATTCTTTATTAGTAGGTGTGAAAACGCCAAAAGATTGTAACGAAAATTGGTTTTATTTTTTTATATCATTTTTTAATCAATGCTATTGGATAATTGGAAGTTTAATAGGTTCGTTAATAGGTTCATTATTAACAATCAATACAACAGGACTAGATTTTGCTATGACAGCATTATTTATTGTTATTGTATTAGAACAATTATTAACATCTTCAAAGCATCATTATACTTATTTAGGTTTTATTATAAGTTTGGTATGTTTGATGATATTTGGAAAAGATGCTTTTTTGATACCTGCAATGATTGGAATTATTATGGGTTTATCTTTCATGTATAAAGGAGAACAAGAACATGTATGAGTATATTATGATAGGAATAATAGCAATAATCACTTTTTTA
>OFGE01002044.1_pt1 | contig 15740 bp, 15 predicted proteins | sample 1521681 | NCBI WGS metagenome assembly OFGE01 (sample SAMEA3504093, study PRJEB24116) | mouse gut metagenome | biome: mouse gut; feature: mouse-associated habitat; material: faeces | place: Denmark | collected 2011 | reverse complement strand
GGGAGGCAGCCGTTTGGCTGGAGAGAGAAAGCGACTTTTCAGACTGGGAAAAGCTGCTTTCTAAGCCTTTGGACCGGGAGAGGCTTTTCGTGCAGGAAGGGCAGATATATGTGCTTCCGGAAGGTTTTGACAAAAGCCTGCGGCTTCGCTTCCTTCGGACAGGGCTTTTGGTGGGAAGCGTAAAGAGGGGGAGGTTTGAGCCGTCCCAGGCCATGGCCATGACTTTGGATAAAGGAGCTTTTGCCAGAAGCTTTTCTATGGAAAGAGAGGATGAGCGCGTGATTCGGTATCTGAAAGGGGAGGGCTTAGGGCTGCGGGAACAGGAACAGCTTTCTAAGGGCTGGGTTTTGGTCTGTGTGGACAGATTTCCTCTGGGATGGGCTAAGTCATCGGGGAACGGGCTGAAAAATAAATATTATCCGGGATGGCGGTGGCAGTGATGGGAGAGATCATGCGTCTTGATAAATTTTTGGCGGATATGGGAAAGGGAAGCCGTTCCCAGGTGAAGGAAGCCGGGAAAAAGGGACGGATTTATGTGAACGGTCAGGTGGAAAAGATCCTCAAGAGGAAAATTGATCCGAATATAGATCAGGTGACTCTGGACGGAGAACCGGTGCAGTACCGAAAATGGGAGTATTTTCTGCTGAATAAACCAAAAGGGGTAGTGTCAGCTACAGAGGATAAGCGGTATAAAACCGTGGTGGATCTTTTGGGGAAAGATGGAAGGCGGGATCTGTTCCCTGTGGGAAGGCTGGATCTGGACACAGAAGGTCTGCTTTTGCTGACCAATGACGGAGACATGGCGCACCGGCTGCTTTCTCCCAAAAAGCATGTGGATAAAACCTATTATGCCCGGGTGTCCGGGCGTCTTCCAAAGGACGCCGTGCAAATAATGGCCCAGGGCATGGAGCTGGAGGACAAGACAAGAGTAATGCCGGGCCGTCTGGAAATCGCGGCGCAGGGCCAGGAGGAAGCGGAGATTTATTTGACGATCCAGGAAGGAAAATTCCATCAGGTCAAAAGGATGTTCCAGGTGTTGGGATGTCGGGTAGAGTATTTAAAGAGGGTGTCTTTTGGTCCATTGGCTTTAGAGGAAGATCTTTTGCCGGGGCAGTACCGGCGGCTTACAGAGGGTGAGATAGAATCATTAAGGGAGAATGCCCCATAAAAAGGATTGATGCGGCGGATAAGCAGGAAAGGAAAGTATAGGGAGATTATAATGGATGGAAGGATAAGGAGCAGCGGACAGAGGGTTAGGCAGGAGATTTCCAAAAGGGATGCGGTGATTTTTGATCTGGACGGCACACTGGTGGATTCCATGTGGATGTGGAAGGCTATTGATATGGAATACTTGGGCAGGCATGGCCATGAGTATCCGCCGCTTCTGCAGAAGAACATTGAGGGGATGAGCTTTTCAGAGACAGCAGTTTATTTTAAGAGGGAGTTTAAAATTGAAGATTCTCTGGAAAAGATCAAGGAAACCTGGGTGGAGATGAGCATCGAGAAGTATCGGACAGAGGTACCGTTAAAAGACGGGGCAGGGCGGCTTTTAGAATTTTTGAAGGAATCGGGCATCCCTGCCGGGATCGCTACCAGCAATGGCCGGGAAATGGTAGATGCGGTGTTAGACAGCCTGGGGATCCGGAAATACTTTCAGGTGATTGCCACGGCCTGTGAGGTGGCGGCGGGAAAACCGGCGCCGGATATTTATCTGCACACGTTACAAGAATTAGCTGTTGCGCCACAGGAATGTATAGCCATTGAAGATTCAGAAAAAGGCATTGCCTCTGCCAAAGAAGCTGGGCTAGAAGTTTGGGCTATGCGCGATGAACACTTTGGGATGGATCAAAGTCAAGCGGATGCCTTCTTAACACAACTAAGTGATATTTGTAAAAAAATTAGTGAAAATCGGATCGATGAAAGCAGTGAATCAACCCCTTCGTAAGAAGATCGCGGGTTTTCTTAAAAAAGTTTGTTATAACTAGTGAATGAATATACAGTTTGTGCTATAATTTTCTATAGGTATTTCTGCAAGAATGCCCTTTTTCAAGGGTCAGGAACAATAGATAACCGTGTGAAGAGAACAAACAACCTTTCTTTTATTATAGAAAAATTATCGGAGGAGCCAAAATGAAGAATAATTGGATTATCATTTTAGTACTAGTAATCGTTATTATTGCTGCGGTGCTATACTTAATTGGTTATTTTATGCGCAAAAAAAATCAAGAACAATTAGATGAATTAGAAGTTCGTAAAGAAGCCCTGTTTGACTTGCCAGTCTTTGAAGAAATCGATGACATTAAAAAAATGCATCTAGTTGGACAGAGTCAAAATAGTTTCCGTGAATGGAATCAACGTTGGGTAGAACTATCGACGCGTTCTTTCGCCGAACTAGAGAGTCAAATTTATGAAGTCGAAAATCAAAATGAAATTTTCCGTTTCATGAAAGCGAAGAAAGCAGTCGTGGAAGCGAATGAAACGATGACCGAAATGGAAGCCGAAGTGGAAGTCATTCGTAATGGCTTGAAAGAATTACGTGAAAGTGAAGAGCGAAATTCATTAGAAGTTCAAAAAGCTTTGGATGTCTATGAAGAATTAAGTAAATCACTAAAAGATGATAAAGCTAGCTTTGGTCCAGCTTACTCCGAAATCCAAAAACAATTAAGAAACGTCGAAATTGAATTCACACAATTTGTCACACTAAATACATCGGGGGACCCAATCGAGGCTCGAGAAGTCCTAGAAGATGCGGAACGTCATACGTATGAATTGGAAGACTTAATGAAACGGATTCCACCAATGTATGAAGAATTAAATGAAACTTTCCCAGATCAATTAAAAGAAATCGAAGAAGGCTACAACCAATTATTAGCTGACGATTATGTGTTCCCTGAACAAAACTTTGCTGAAGAAATTCAACATGCGAAAAAACGTGTCGAGAATTCAATGGCTGATTTAGAAAAAACAGAGATTGCCGCAGTAGAGGTTGCGAACCGCGACACAGCAACGGCGATTGATGCATTATATGAAGTGATGGAACGTGAAATTGAAGCGAAGAAATATGTCGTGACCAATCAAAAAATTATTGATGATTATATTTCTCATTCCTTAAAAAATAACCGTCAATTAATGATTGAATTGGACCATGTATCACAAAGCTATACCTTAAACAACAACGAGCTAGGACGTAGTCGTGGCTTCCAAACGGAAATTGAAGAAATTATTCGCCGTCAAAAAGACTTGGAACCTCGAATGAAAGAACATACCGTTCCTTATTCTGAAATTCAAGCGTTCTATAAAGAATGCTATAAGATTTTAGATGATATTGAAAATCAACAATTAGAAATCGATGCTTCATTGAAAGAACTAAGAAAAGGCGAAAAAGTCGCCCAAGAAAAAGTCGACGAATACGAATTCCGTTTACGGAGTATCAAACGGTATGTTGAAAAGCAACGATTACCAGGTTTGTCTGCTGATTACTTAGAATTTTTCTATGTGGCAACGGATCGAATTGAAGATTTAAGCCGAGCCTTAAATAAAATGCGCATTAACATGGATGAAATCAATCGTTTGTGTGACTTATGCGAAGATGATTTAGAGTTATTAGATAAGAAAACAAAAGATTTAGTCAATGCAGCAGCTCTGACAGAACAAATGATGCAATATGCAAACCGTTATCGTCATACTCACGAGAACATCCGAACGGCTTTAGATAAAAGCATGTATTTATTCTCGACAGAATTCCGTTATCAAGATGCATTAGATGAAATTGGAACGGCATTGGAAGCTGTTGAGCCAGGGGCGTTCAAACGAATCGAAGATTTTTATTTTAAAAATATCAATAACCCTAATTTAACAGCAATTTAATTAAACAATCACTAAACAGAGGTTTGTCGACAGACAAGCCTCTGTTTTTTATGGCGTGGGGGTGACTTGAAGTGATACTTTAGAAAGTATATAATGGGAAAGAATTTTAAAAAAGAAGGGTGACAAATGATTTATTTTGATAATAGTGCAACTACACCGATTTACCCCCAGGCTTTAGATACATATGTAAAAACCAGTCAGCGGATTATTGGCAATCCGTCTAGCCTACATGACTTAGGCAGCCAAGCAAATCGGCTCTTACAACAAGCACGGAAGCAGATTGCAGAGCTAATCAATGTTTCAGCAAATGAAATCTATTTTACAAGTGGCGGAACTGAAGGAGATAATTGGGTTTTAAAAGGAACGGCAATCGAAAAACGAGAATTTGGTAATCATATTATTATTTCTGCAGTGGAACATCCAGCAGTTACAGAAACAGCGGAACAATTAGTCGAACTAGGTTTTGAACTTTCTTATGCGCCAGTGGATAAAGAAGGTCGTGTGAAAGTCGAGGAACTACAGAAATTAATTAGAAAAGAAACGATTTTGGTTTCTGTTATGGCAGTGAACAATGAAGTGGGAACGATTCAACCAATTAAAGAAATCAGCGAGGTTTTAGCAGAGTTTCCTAAAATTCATTTTCATGTAGACGCGGTTCAAGCAATTGGGAAAGTTAATTACTCAGAGTGGTTAACGGATCGGGTGGATTTTGCAACGTTTTCTGCACATAAATTTCATGGACCACGAGGCATTGGTTTTATGTATTGGAAACAAGGAAAACGTTTAGCGCCGCTTTTAACAGGAGGCGGGCAAGAAAACAACCAACGCAGTGGGACAGAAAACGTACCAGCAATTGTGGCAATGGCCAAAGCGTTGCGTTTGCATTTAGAGAACGAACAACAACGGCCGCAACATGTGGCGACATTACGGAGTTATTTATTAAAGGCGCTAGAAGAATTTCAAAATGTGACTGTTTTTTCACAAGATAATGAACATTTTGCGCCACACATTTTATGTTTTGCTTTGAAAGGGATTCGTGGCGAAGTGCTGGTCCATGCATTGGAAGAAAAACAGATTTATATTTCGACCACGAGTGCTTGTTCTAGCCGAAAAAAAATGGCTAGCAGCACCTTGTATGCCATGCATGTGCCAGGGGAATTAGCGACTTCCGCTGTGCGCATTAGTTTAGATGAAAGCAATACAATGGCAGAAATTGAACAGTTTATGATTGTTTTCAACCAACTTTATCAAAAATTTTCTCGTGTAAATTAATAAAAAAATAAGTCGGAGCCTAGAAATAGGCTCCGACTTATTTTTGCTCTCTTTATCGATTGAAGCGGTAGCCACTTCCCCAGAGTGTTTCAATTGGAGAGTCAGAAAGATTGGCTTTTTTTAATTTTTCCCGAATCCGTTTAATGTGAACAACGACAGTCGAAACCTCAGTATCTAAGGCATCAAACCCCCAGACACTTTCAAAAAGTTCTTCTTTATTCCACACACGGTTAGGATGTTCCATCAAGAAAACCAGCAATTTGTATTCTTTGCTTGTAAAAATAACTTCATTTTCTAAAACAAACACTTTGTGGGCGGCAGTGTCGACAGCGATTTCATTGATTTTTAGTAATTGTGGTGGTTGTTCTGCTTTGCTTAACAATTGATAACGGTTCATATGGGCTTTTGCTCGAGCGACTAATTCATTGGGACTAAACGGCTTGATTATATAATCATCCGCACCTAAGCCAAGCCCACGAATTTTATCAATATCTTCTTTTTTAGCCGAAACAATCATGATCGGCGTTTGCTTTTTTTTTTCGAATTGCACGACAGATTTCAAAACCATCCATAGTTGGCAGCATCACATCTAAAATAATTAAATCAAAGGGCTCATTTAAAGCTGCTTCCAATCCTTTTTTTCCATCATGTTCAATTGTGACAGTCATATCGTTAATTTCTAAATAATCTTTTTGCAAATCAGCAATGCTTGGATCATCTTCAATAATTAATACATGTGGTTTCATTTTTCATCCTCCAACAACGGCAGCGTAATTATCACGTTGGTGCCGTCTCCTTTTTTACTTGTGACAGTGATTGTTCCCTGATGATAGTCAATAATTTGTTTGACAATACTTAATCCCAAGCCGCTTCCTTTAACTGTTGGGGTTCGAGATTTGTCTACACGATAGAAGCGTTCGAATAAATAAGGTAATTCTTTTTTATCGATACCAATGCCGTTATCTGTAATGGTTAAAACTAAGTCTGTTTGATTATGCGTTAAAGAAATCGTAAAGGCTAGTTGTTCTTTAGTGGGATCCGCAAATTTAATGCTATTTTGAATTAGATTGGTAATCACGCGATTCATCTGCGTGGGATCCATTTGAACGTATAAAGCTTCGGTGGGAAGTACAGAAGTGATTACGAGTTCTTGTTCCAAACGGTATTCTTCAAGAATATGTGCAATAAAACGAGTGAAATTGGTCTTTTCCATTGTAAAGACAGCACGGTCTAGGTCTAATTTAGAATACAAAAATAATTCTTCAATTAAATCATTGAGGCCTAAACTTTTTTCATGAATGACCGTTAAATAGCGCTTTTTTTTCTTCAGTATTGGCAACGCCATCCATCAAACCTTCAACGTAACCAATAATAGAAGTAATTGGTGTTTTTAAGTCATGAGAAATATTTGCAATTAATTCTTTCCGATTAGCTTCATATTTTTCGCGTTCCGCATTGGCTTCTTCTAAATCTTGCCACATTTGTTCAAAACTAAGTTGGAGCTGTTTGACTTCTGTTGAGACGGTTTGGTGGCTAGTTGGCGTAAATGGATTTTCTTTTTGGGCATCCTTACCCAATGTTTTAGTCGCTTTTTCTAATGCTTCTAATGGCTCGATAGTGGTTTTGGTTAAGCGCTTATTAATGAGCCAAGCTGCCGCAATTGCTACAAGGATAATTAACAAAATCATCCAGATAATCCAGCGTGTGAAGAATTCAAAAAGGCTGCTTTCGCGTTTCAAGACAATAAAGCTCCCGTTAGAACCATCTAAATAATGAAAATCGGATTTGACATAATGATATAGACGCCCTGCATTATCCAGTGTGCCAGTTGGCATAATATTATTCATTTCGTAGTTTGGAATATGTACAGACAAAGATTTTTCTACTAAATTATCCGAATAATAAGGAAACCGTGCATTCTTTCGAATAATCACACTTAATCCTTTTGCTTCAATTGTTTGAATCGTTTCCTTTAATTCTTTACTCAAAGGTGTATCTAGTAATTTCGGTGATTTTTTTAGCAGTTGATCTAAGGCCAAATAACTTTCTTCTTCGTTAGCGGTCAATGGTCGTTGCTTATTCATCATTCGGTAAGCTTGGGGCAAACTGGGGACAGTTCCTAATGTGATGTAAGAAGCTAAGGATAAAACAGCTAAAACAGAGGCTAAAGTAATAATGATGGCACTAATATAAGAAATAAAAAAGCGGCGTTTAATGGTCAAAAGCGTCCCTCCTAGTGGTTTTAATCTATTTCTTACTTATAGTGTATTACAAGTGAACAAAAAAAAGCTAGTATTGTTATTAACTTTTTTTCATTTGTTTATAATTTGTTCATTTTTCGGCAAGTAGGAGTTTATAAGGCTTTGCTATTCTAAATATATCAAAAAGAAAAAAGGGGATTACCAACCATGAAAAAGAAAAAAGTTTTTAGTGCGCTTACCTTATTAACCTTTAGTACGTTGTTGATTGCAGGCTGTGCTGGCGGAGCCAACTCTGCAACAGATAAATCAAGTGCAGCTAGCTCAAGCACTGCAGTCTCTAGTTCAGCAGAAGCAGCTAAAGAGCAATCAAAAGGACAAGAATTAACAGAAATTTTATCCAGTACTGATTGGCAAGGCACAAAAGTTTACGACAAAAATAATAATAATTTAACAGCAGAAAATGCTAATTTTATTGGTTTAGCAAAATATGATGGTGAAACAGGTTTTTATGAATTTTTCGACAAAGAAACAGGTGAAACCCGTGGTGACGAAGGAACATTTTTTGTGACAGGTGATGGCACAAAACGAATTTTAATTTCGCGGACACAAAATTATCAAGCCGTAGTGGATTTAACCGAAGTGAGTAAAGACAAATTTACTTACAAGCGTTTAGGGAAAGATAAACTGGGGAATGATGTTGAAGTTTACGTGGAACACATCCCTTATCATGGGAAAAAATTAGCTTTTACAAATGGACGTGAAGCATTAACCAATCAAACTGGCAAAATTGTGACAAATAAATCAGGGGATAAAATTTTAGGAACAACCTTGTGGAATGGCACAAAAGTCGTAGATAAAAACGGTAATGATGTGACAGCGGCCAATCAAAATTTCATTAGTTTAGCGAAATTTGATCCAAACACAAGTAAATATGAATTTTTCAATTTACAAACAGGTGAAACCCGCGGCGACTTTGGGTACTTCCAAGTGGTGGACAATAACAAGATTCGGGCCCATGTATCTATTGGTACGAATCGTTACGGCGCGGCGCTAGAATTAACGGAACTAAACAATGATCGATTTACGTATACTCGAATGGGTAAAGATAATGCTGGTAATGATATTCAAGTGTTCGTGGAACATGAACCTTACCAAGGCACATATCATCCAGCCTTTACTTTCTAAAAGTCTCTTGTCTTCTCTCTTATTTAACAAAAGAACGTCCCCCAACGTTCTTTTGTTTTCTCTTCCTCTATAAATAAATTGTTATTAGTTATAATTAAATATTATTATTAAGATAATTATAATGATTATTATTTAATAATTTGTTCATATTATGGACAGGTGGAGTTAATAACTACTTGCTATCCTTAAATTATCAAAAGGAAAGGGAGTAGTCGTTTATGAAGAAAAAAATCGTTGGTACAATTACGTTGTTGGCTTTAAGTGCGTTATTAGTTGGTGGAGCAGGAGGGGCTTTGACGGCAGAAGCATACGTTCCTCAAAGCGTAGACAATCCCAATAATTTAGGGGATTTACCTGAGTATTTACGTTCAGTTGGTATTAGACAAGATGAAGGATTATCAGAAAAAGATTGGGCTGGAACACGCGTTTATGATCGAAATGGGAATGACTTAACAGATGAAAATCAAAACCTATTACATGCAATCAAATTTGATGCAACCACTAGTTTCTATGAATTTTTTGATAAAGAGACTGGAGAATCAACAGGAGATGAAGGAACCTTCTTTATGACCGCTGGTATTACAGATGTTTCCCGTCTTGTAATTATTTCTGAAACCAAAAATTATCAAGGTGTATACCCACTTAGAACTTTATACCAAGATACTTTTACGTATAGACAGATGGGGAAAGATAAAAACGGAAATGATATTGAAGTTTTCGTAGAAAACAAAGCAACCTCAGGACCAGTTTATGGTCGTCCGCAGCCATACCCCAATAATCGTCCCAGAACACTAGAATTCACGAATGGACGCCGTGCCATGACAGAACAAACAGGCCAGATTGATGTAAATCGACAAGGGGATGAAATTATTGGTAAAACTTCCTTTGATGGGACACCGCAACTTCTTTGGAATGGCACAAAAGTAGTGGATAAAGATGGCAATGACGTAACTTCGGCCAACCAAAACTTTATCAGCATAGCGAAATTTGACCAAGATAGCAGCAAATATGAATTTTTCAATTTACAAACTGGTGAAACTCGTGGCGACTATGGCTACTTTAAAGTAGGAAATCAAAATAAATTCCGTGCCCATGTTTCCATTGGAACCAATCGCTATGGCGCTGTCTTAGAGTTAACAGAATTGAATGATAATCGTTTTACGTACACACGAATGGGTAAAGATAACGAAGGAAACGATATCCAAGTCTATGTGGAACATGAACCATACCAAGGAACTTTTAATCCTGAATTTACCTTTTAAGAACAAAACATACGAATGGAAACCAAAAAAAGTTTCGACTTCTTTTGGTTTCTCTCTTTTTAAAATAGAAAAACAGAGAAAGCGTTTTAATCGACAAATAAAAAAAGATTCGTTAGATTAGAACCACTGGAGAAAAATCTCATATTTCTCTCGAGGAAAGGAAGTTGAGCACAATGAACAAAAAAATTTTAATGGGGCTATTAAGTGTCGTGACCATTCCATTACTTGCTGCGTGTCAAGGAGGAGAAACACCTTCCGCAGCGTCAAAAAATAGTCAAACGGTGACTACTCAAAGTAGTGCAAAAACTGAAAGCACCAGTACAACCCGTTCGGTAGCTCAAACAACATCAAAAGAGGAAGTGAAAGAACCGATGAAGACCTATGAAGTGGGTGCGCTTTTAGAAGCAGCCAATCAACGAGATACGAAGAAGGTCAAGGAAATTTTACAAGATACTACTTATCAAGTGGATGAAGTCGACACAGAAGGCAACACACCGCTCAATATCGCTGTTCACAATAATGACATTGAGATTGCAAAAGCGTTGATTGATCGGGGTGCCGATATTAATCTGCAAAACAGCATTAGTGATAGTCCCTATCTTTATGCGGGAGCGCAAGGACGTACGGAGATTTTAGCGTATATGTTAAAACATGCGACCCCAGATTTAAATAAGCATAACCGTTACGGTGGCAATGCGTTAATTCCGGCAGCTGAAAAAGGACATATTGACAATGTGAAGCTCTTGTTAGAAGATGGACGAGAAGACATAGATTTCCAAAATGACTTTGGCTATACAGCATTGATTGAGGCAGTGGGGTTACGTGAAGGGAACCAACTTTACCAAGATATTGTAAAATTGTTAATGGAAAATGGTGCGGATCAATCCATTAAAGACAATTCTGGTCGAACAGCAATGGACTATGCCAATCAAAAAGGTTATACGGAAATTAGTAAAATTTTAGCACAGTACAACTAAGTATTGTGTCCTTTCGGGAAGGAATAAATACAGGTAGGAGTGAAGGAAAGCATGAATTATTGGTTAAAAAATGTTCGAATTGAAACAGGGTATCAAAAAGAAGGTGACTGGTTATCTGGGACAGTAACCAAAGAAGTGGCAATTGAAATAACAGATGGAGTATTTACGAAAATCATCCCCAATGAAGAATTGGTAGAAGAACCTGGGTTGACAATTATTGATGGTCACCATCAATTGATTTTACCAGGTTTGATTGAAAAACATTGTCACTTTGATAAAAGTAAACTAGGTGTTCCGTGGTATCCGGTGACGCCAGCGAAGTCAATTGTGGAACGTGTCGAAGCAGAAATCCCTTATTTAGATAGTTTAGAACTTTCTTTAACAGAACGCGCCAACCATTTAATTGACTTAGAATTACCACATGGCGCGACAGCCTTCAGAACACATGTCGACGTGGAACCGATGACAGACTTACGTTATTTTGATGAAGTCCAAGCGTTGGCCCAAACGAAACCATTTGCGGTAGAAATTGTCGTCTTTCCACAGCACGGCTTACTGCGTTCAGATTCCGTTGAATTAGTTGATCAAGCATTGGCAAAAGGCGCCGATTTTATTGGTGGCGTGGATCCTTATTCACTAGATGGTGATTACAAAAAATCATTGGCTGAAACATTCCGCTTAGCAGATAAACATGGTGTCGGTGTGGATATTCATTTACATGACCGTCACGAAGCTGGGACAACAACGATTAAAGAAATTATCCGTTTAACGAAAGAATATGGCCTACAAGACAAAGTATTTATCAGCCATGCCTTCGGGTTAAATGATTTCATTGGTGAAGAACGTGCCGAAGTTTATGATGCTTTAGCAGCAGAAAAAATTCATATTAATTCCAGCGTGCCAATCACACCTAATACGATTCCGCCAATTATGGAATTGTTACGTCATGGAGTCAATGTCCATCTTGGTTGTGACAATATCTACGATTGCTGGTCTCCCTATGGTGATGGTTCATTACAAGAAAAATTGGCTCGTTTAGGTGAACTTTTTAACGTGAAAGATCAAGATGCTTTAACCCAATTATTAGGCTTAGTGACAGATGGTGTCACAACTTTAGACGAACAAGGGCAAGTAAATTGGCCGCAAGTTGGTGCTGAAGCAACTTACTTACTCACTGAAGCAGAATGTGCGGCGGCTTTTGTCGCTCGTCAGACACCGGTGGAAATCAGTGTGGTAAAAGGAACCACACTTTATCAAAAATAACAAAAAGAAGCGAGATTTCTCGCTTCTTTTTTTGTTATTAAATTTATTTGGATTAGACGCTTAATTTTACAATTGAAAACGACATCCATCTTATATTTCATTGATGAAATTAGTGAGAAGAAGTATGATTTAATTTAGCTCTGATTACTTTTGATACATCGTTTTTCAACTGATCAAAATCTGATCTATAAGTAGCAATAAAAACCAATAAATCAACGCCTTCTTGCGTATCTAATTGGAAATCATAACCGTTTAATTGTAAAAATAAGTCGGTTGCCATTACAGCTGTCCGTTTATTTGCATTGTAAAAACAATGCTTTGTTGCAATGTTAATCATTAAAATAGCTGCTTTTTCTTCAATTGTTGGGTACAGGTCAACGTCAAAGACGAATTGTGCTGGTTGGTTGCTAGCCATTTCTAATGCATTACGATCTTTGATGCCAATTTGTTCTGCGGGAGAATACGTTTGGATCAAGAAAGTATTCATTTGAAATAGATCATCCGCTGATAAATAATAAATACTTTTCATTTAGTAACCAATTCTTTGTACAGCTCATTATGTTTTTGTTTTGAGTTCTCCATCATTTGTTGTAATTTTTTTTGATGTTCTGACATATTTTTTTTAACAATAATATCTTTTAATTTTTCTTCGTCTACATAAACGGTGTCTGTCGCAGTCGCACCAATGCTTTCTAGAAACTCTTTTGACAATGTCATAACAACAGAATTCCCAACTTTTCTAAGTTTTCTTTCTTTGATTTCCACTAGTAACCCACCTTTCGTATATATTGTATATACAGTATATCATGGATCATAAAAAAGTTTCTATCACAAGTCTAATACTTTAATAAAATTTCTTGATTGCTTATCGTTCCTTCAACCAGCTATCCAATTGCTCAAATAAAGTGATGACCGAAGGATCTTTGGTTTGTTTTAAAAAATCATGTTCTAAATAGTAAACCGCTTTAAAGGTATTCTCAGGAATGGTCCGTCCGATTTTTTTGCTATAGCGGAACGGCACTTCTTCGTCTGAGCTGCTAGCTGTACTGAAACAAGGTGGAAAAGTTTTTAATGTTTCGTCTAACAGTGCGTAAGCAGACCAGTCCCCGTTTTCTGGTAATCCGTAAAAGTGCGGCAATAGCGCTTGCTGAATACTGTAATGATACAGCAGATAGCGAGAAAGAAAAGGATCATCCCAAACAGGCTTCGTTTGGTCGATAGCAGCTATTTCTTTAGCGGAAATGGCTTGCTTTAATAATTTCCGTGGCTCTTTAATAAATTCTAAATCTGTATAGCCGTAAAAATTGACTAAAAATTGTGGCGTCAAATTTAGTGTTTGTAATTGTTTGGTTAACTGTAACATTAAATAACCGCCAGCGGAACGCCCGCACAAACCAAAGGACTGGTTTTGAATAATCTCTTCGTTTAACAATTGGAAGGTTTCCGTTAGCGTCCTTAAGATGTGATCGATTTTTGTATTTGGAGCCAACAAATAGTCCAGTGCTAAAACGGTATAGCCATTGCTTGTAAACAGCTCCTTCAGTTCTTCTGGTAAATCACTTTTGGTTCCATAAATCATCCCGCCACCGTGTAAATAGACGACATAGTTCGTTGGTTCAGTCGTAGTGGGGTAGATAGTAACTGTTGCGCCATTAGCGAGTGTTTGATTGTTTTTCAAGTGCACGTCTCCTCATCTTTATAATGTATGTGGCAATTTCATAATTTAACAATTGCAAGGGATTGGCTAAGTCAATATCAAGAAGTTGTTCCACTTTGTTTAAACGATAACGAATCGTTTTTGAATGAAGGAACATCGCTTCAGAGGTCTGTTTATAGTTGCGATTATTTTGGAAAAAACTGTACAAGGTTTCAAACAAATCGTAGTTATTTTCGGCTAATTGATAAAGTGCGCGAGGAATTAATTCGTCTAAATTTTCCAATTGGTCTTCGCGGATAAAATTTTTAAATACCCCAATATCGGCTAAGGTGACAATTGGTCCGTTATAAAAAGTTTCATTAAAGCGCAGAATGTCCAGACATTCAATCAGTAGCTCTTTAATCCCTTCTCGTGATTTTAAACTGCTGACGGCAACGGTAAGCGTGTCGTTTTCTTCTAAAAGTTCAGCTAATAAACGACTTAATTGCAGCTTTGTAATTTTTCCATCACTTTCATTGAAGTTAAAAAGGACCGCCGAATAATTTAGCTGATCAAAGAAGATGGATTTCACACGCAGGGTACGAAGTAAGGCAATAATTCGTTCTTTCATGAGTTGTGTATTGGTGTCTTTGGTAGAAAAAGCAATCGCTTGGTAAGAATCTAGCTCTTGCATTTGCACTTCACGAAGCAAACTGTTTAGCTCGTCAGGATTTTGCGGTGTATTTTGTAAAATAGCATCCGCTAAGTTGTTCAAACGAGTATACCGTTCTTTTTTTAACAAATTTTCGGTATTGAATTTTTCTTGTAAGACATCAATCGCATTTTCGATAATCACTAAATCCGTTTCTTTAACCTTTTCATCTTGTAAATAAACCAGAAGTAAACAATTAGTGGAATAACTATTGAAAATAGAAACTTCTAGTGCCAACTGTTTTTTGGGGTTGGCATGAGAGTAAAGTGTTAAAAGAGAGTAATCGTTTTTAGTGAATTCACTGTTTTTTAGTTTTTCTCTTGAGAGCACAATCGCATCATGGGGTAAGTCGCCATCGCTAATTTCCAGATGTTTATCCAACATTTTTAAAGCGAAGGGTAATTTAATGATGTCATAAAATTCTTGCATAATCGTCTCAACCGTTGGGTAGTGGCGCTCTAATTTGGTGAAACGTTGGCGCACATCGTAATACGTACGTAAGACATGCGACTGATAATTCAACAAAGGCTCGTAAATCGTAAATAGAATTTTTTCATAGCTAATGTCTTGTGTGATTTTAATTAAAGGAATTTCATAATTGAAACATAATTCGATAAACCACTCTGGAATCATTTTAATGAATCGATCTGTTTTCAAAATTAAGCCGCTGATGCCAATTCGGCGCATCTTTACGAAAAAATTTTCCAACTCTTTTTCGGGTAGATCATGCAATGCGTAGAAAGAAGTCAAAATTAACTGATTCTTTCTACTCCAGTTCTCAATGTCAATCGCTTCTAAGACCATTGCCGAGTCAACTTCATTGTCTAAACCAATCTCTTTCGTCAAAATTTTACCTTTTTTTAAGTCACCTATCGATAATAACTCTCTTAATTTCATCATTTTCTCCTTTTTTCCTCTTATGGATAAAAATTATACCATTTTTTTAGAATTATGTCCGATGAAAACACTTTCTCGTTTCGATACAATAGCATTGTAAGGAATAGATAGGAGGATGAACAATGTTACACACAGTAATTTTGAAAAACAATTACCAAGACTCCATCAACTTAATGTTATTGACCAATAAAATCAATGCATTAGATGGTGTAACCATGAGTCAAATCATGATGGGAACAGATGCCAACAAAGACATCCTTAACAACACGAACTTGTTAACGGATGAGGCCAATAGTGCATCTGCAAACGACATGATGATTGTGGTTGACAGTGAAAAAGAAAACATCATGGAAGAAGTTATGCCAGCGATTGATGAATTCTTAGATGATTTATCAGCAAAGGGAACTAGTGAAGAAGCACAAGCAGCAACTTCTTGGTCAGAAGCGTTTGATCTTTTACCAGAGGCGA
>OFGE01002042.1_pt1 | contig 15745 bp, 15 predicted proteins | sample 1521681 | NCBI WGS metagenome assembly OFGE01 (sample SAMEA3504093, study PRJEB24116) | mouse gut metagenome | biome: mouse gut; feature: mouse-associated habitat; material: faeces | place: Denmark | collected 2011 | reverse complement strand
ATAAGCAGCTTTCCTATGTGACCCACTCCGAAGCCGGGCAGGGGCTTATCTTCTATGGCAACGTGATACTCCCCTTTGTAGACCGCTTCCCGGCAGATACCGAGCTTTACCGCATAATGACGACCCGCCCGGAGGAACTTGCCAATGGATAAAAAAACCGCCCTTACCGTACAAAGGACTGACCCGGAAACGGCGGTTGCGTTTATCAGAAGATACCACTATTCAAAAGTGCTGCCCCGCCTTACCCGCCATTATTTGGGGATTTACCGGGGCGGGCAGCTTTCCGGCGTTGTCCTCTTAGGTTGGGGGACGCAGCCTTTACAGACGATAAGAAAGATTTTCCCAAAACAAAAGTTTCTGACCTCTGACTATTTGGAGATTGGAAAAATGTGCTTTCTCCCGGAACTGAACCATACCGGGTATTTCGGCAGCCTTGCGCTCTCCGCACTCATACGTTGGGTACGGGACAACACGGGCTGCCTTTTCCTTTACACCCTTGCGGACGGCATTATGGGGAAATGCGGGTATGTGTACCAAGCGGCGAATTTCCGCTATCTGGGGCATTTCACAACGAGCGTTTACCGGGACAGCGCAACCGGGGAGAAGATACACCCCCGGAGTGCCGGGCAGCTCCTTTCAGAAAATGCGGCGTTGGAGGGCGTTGCAAAAAAGAACTGGCTGACCCATGACTTTTGTGCCGCAAAGGGGATTGAGAAGATCAACGGGCGAATGTTCCGCTATATCTACCCGCTGACCGGGGAAGCAAAGAAAATCTTAAACAGCTACCCGCAGTATAACGCCATACCCTACCCCAAAGACAAAGATTTATATTTTGCCGTCCGCACAGGACAAAGGCAGTACAGGAAGATACCGCCGCCCCGGTTTGACCGGGACGTATGCAACTATAACCCGCAGAAATACGGGACAAAAAAGGAGGAATGAAGCATGGGCGCAAAGACCGCAAAACAGCAGGACGCATTGACGGAACTCCTTGACCTGCTGACACAGAACGGGAAAAAGCAGGAAGCCGCCGAGCTTTCCGCTTTATTCTCACAATTCGCAGCTATGGAAACACAGTACGGGAAAGTGCTTTCCGAGCTTGCCACCGTCCGTGAACAGCTTGCCACGCTCCATGACGGGGGAAACAGAGCCGCCGCCATGCAGGAAACCAAGCAGACGCAGGCGCACGTCACGCAGGCGAAAGAAACCCTCTCCACCTTAAAGGGGAACATGACCGACAAAATCAGAAAGACCCTTGCCGCCGTCAAGCAGCACGGCATTTCAGCACTCAACAAGGCGGCTGACTTCTTAGGCGTGAAAAAGGCACTTGCGGAAATGAAAGGAAACGTGCGGGACGCTATCGCTTCCACCCAAAACAGCATTGACCGTATCAACGCCATAGGCAGCGAACTCCACGCCTTAAACGAACACGCCAAGAACTTAGGGCGGGCGTTGACGGGAAAGGAACGGAAAGAGCTGACACAGCGCAACGAGGACAAGGGCGTGCTTGCCGCCGTTGCCAAGCCCTTAAAACGGCATAAAGCCACGTTAGAGGGCATGGAAAAGAACATTGAACGGGCAATGGCACGGGTGGAACGCTTAGAGCAGGCAGCCGCAAAAGGCAGGGAGAAAGAAAAGCCCTCTATCCGGGAGGAAATCAAAGCCGCCGCAGAAAAGACAGCGCAGCCCAAGAAAAAAGCCCCGCAGAAAGCGCAGGAAGCGAGCATATAAGGGGGGATAACCATTCATGCAGGAATTTAAGGCAAAGGCAAAGACCACGCAGAAAATGACCCGTGACGGCGTTGTGGAAACCAACCAAGCCACCGGGGAGCAGACCCGCAAGAGCCAAAGGGAAACAGACGATTTTTCCGGGGACACAGCGGAAAACATGACCGGGAAAGCCCTAAACCGTGCCGCCACCGAAAGGCAGCGTCACAAGGCGAAGAAACGCAGGAAGAAAGCGAATAAAGCCGCCCAAAAAGCACAGGAAGCCACGGGGAAACAGACAACCCGCCTGCAATTCAAGGAGGAAGAACGCACCGACCCGGAGCTTGCAAAGTATGTGAAGAAATCTGAAAAAGCCGCTGACCGACTGGAAGCGGCAAGGGAAAAGATACCCAAGCAGAAACGCATTAAGGCGGCGAGGGAATTTGACGAAGCCACCGGGCGGGCAAAGACCCGCCTGTACTTTGAAAAGACCGACAAGCCGCCAAACGGGAAGCTGCACCACAACCCGGCAGACAGACCCATAAGGGAAATCAAGAATTATGTGCATGGGAAAGTAGGCGAGGTGGAGAAAGAAAATTCCGGCGTTGAGGGCGCACACAAGACGGAGAAACTTGCGGAAAAGGCGGGCGGCTACGCAGGACGGAAACTAAAGGAGGGCTACCGAAGCCACAAGCTCAAACCCTACCGTGCCGCCGCCAAAGCAGAAGCCGCTTCCATGAAAGCAGACACCAATTATTTATACCATAAGACACTGAAAGAGAACCCGGAGCTTGCAGGCAATCCCCTCTCCCGTTTCCACCAGAAACAGCAGATAAAGCGGCAGTACGCAAAGGATTTGAGGGCGGCGCAGAAAGCCGGGAAAACAGCCGGAAAGACCGCAGGCGCAGCCAAGAACACCCGCAAAGCAGCGCAGAAAACCGGGGAAAGCCACGAAAAAGACAACAGACTTTATCGCCCGCCACTGGAAAGGCATACTGACCGTGGGCGTGTTCCTGCTCTTAATCGTGATGATATTTACCGGGCTATCTTCCTGCGCCGCAATCATACAGGGCGGCGTTTCCTCAATCGTTGGCACTTCCTACACCGCCGAGGACGAAGCAATCCGGGAAGTGGAAGCCGACTACAAGGAACTGGAAAGGGGCTTGCGGGAGGAAATCGCAGACATAGAAACGGACTACCCGGACTATGACGAATACCAGTACCATTTAGACGAAATCGGGCATAACCCCTTTGCCCTTGCGTCCTACCTTACCGCCAAGCTCTACGACTACACAAGGGAGGAAGCGAGGGCAGAGATACAGGCATTGTTTGAAAAACAGTACACCCTTACCCTGCGGGAAGAAATACAGACACGCTACCGCACGGAAACCACCACCGACCCGGAAACCGGGGAAACCACCACCGAGGAAGTCCCCTACGACTATTACATTCTCCATGTGACGCTGACAAACAAAAACATAGAAGCCCTTGCCGAGGAACTCCTTACCCCGGAGCAGAAAGAAATGTTTGACATCTACATGGAAACCAAAGGCAACAAGCCGGACGTGTTCGGGGACGACTACGCAACAGGCACACCGGGCAGCGGGGAATACACCGACTACGAGATACCCCCGGAAGCCCTCTCTGATGAACGCTTTGCCGCCATGATTGCGGAAGCGGAAAAATACTTAGGCTACCCCTATGTATGGGGCGGCAGCTCCCCGTCAACGTCCTTTGACTGTTCGGGCTTTGTGTGTTGGGTAATCAACCATTCCGGCGCAGGGAGTGTAGGCAGGACAACGGCGCAGGGCATTTTCAATTACACAACGCCCATAGCACCGAGCGAAGCCAAGCCGGGGGACATTATCTTTTTCACGGGGACGTATGACAGCGGTTCGGCGGTTAGCCATGTGGGGATTTATGTTGGAAACGGCATGATGATACATTGCGGCAATCCTATTTCCTATGCTTCCGTCAACACCCCATACTGGCAGTCACACTTTTATTCCTACGGCAGACTTCCATAAAAAAATATTGAATGACAATTAAGTTTGATAATTCTGCAAGAATGACAGGAGGGATATTTTTCTATGATGAAACTGGAACGTATCATTGCGGAGATTGAGAAAACAAAAGACACAATCTCCAAACAGCAGGCAAGGCTTAGGGAACTGGAAGCACAGAAAACCGAAGTTGAAAACCTGCAAATCGTACAAATGGTGCGGGCGTTACGCATGACCCCGGCAGAGCTTTCCACCTTTTTACAGGGCAAGCCGGACAATGCCGCAACAACAACAGCAACCGCAAACAGCAGCCTTTTTTCAAGACAGGAGGACACCGAGAATGAGTAAAAAAATCTTACATACCTTTATCGCACTTGCCGCCGCCCTTATCCTTACGGGCGGCTTTTCCATGACCGCCTACGCAGGCGGCGGGGAGGAATACGAAACAGAAGAACCCACGCCCGCACCAGAGCCGGAGGAAACAGCGACCCCAAGCGACCCGCTGACCCCGGAGGGGAACGCAACCCTTGTTGATGATATTTGGGGAGAGAACAAGCAGCTCATCACAGTAACCACCAAGAACGGCAATTATTTTTATATCCTTATCGACCGTGCCGCCGAGGGGGAAAACACCGTGCATTTCCTTAACATGGTGGACGAAGCCGACCTTATGGCACTGATTGAGGACGGGGAGAAAGAGGAAACAACCGTCATGCCGCAGACCTGCACCTGCAAGGAGAAATGCGAAGCCGGGGCAGTCAACGAAAGCTGCCCCGTATGCCTTAACAACCGTAATTCCTGCACCGGGACAGAGAAAGAAACCGAGCCGGAAACCGAAGCCGAGCCGGAAAAGCCCAAGAATGACAAAGGCACAAAAAGCCTGCTCCTGCTCTTTCTGCTGACGCTCTTTGCAGGCGGCGGGGCGTTCTATTATTTCAAGTTTATCAAGCCAACGGACACCGCAAAGGGCAGCCCGGACTTCTCCGATTTTGACTTTGACGAGGACGAAGAAACAGACTATGAGGACGACACCGATTATGACAGCTACGGGGACGATACAGAGAACGCAGAGGACACCGAAGCGGAGGAAGAAACAGGGCTTGAAGATGATACGGAGGGCGGCGTATGACGTGGTTTACAGACAGCCCTTTTGAAAAGATGATGACACAGAAACCGGGACACGGGCGGCATGGGGACGACACGCCGCCCGTCCCCCATTCCCCGGCTTGTACTGGCTGCCCTTACAACAAGGGGCTAGCCCCTTGTATTGGGTACTGTATCAAGAAGTTGCAGGCAAAGAAAAGCACCGAGCCGGAACACTGAAAGGAGATATTTTTATGCAGTTAGTAATCGCAGAAAAGCCGAGTGTTGCTATGAGTATAGCCGCTGTAATCGGCGCAGACGAAAGAAAGGACGGCTACATGGAGGGCGGCGGTTTTATCGTCAGTTGGTGCGTGGGACACCTTGCGGGACTTGCGGACGCTACCCACTATGGAGATTTTAAGAAGTGGCGTTATGAGGACTTACCAATCCTGCCCCGGACGTGGGAAACCGTCATATCCCCGGACAAGGAAGAACAGTTTGAAACCTTGAAAAACCTCATGCACAGAAAGGACGTTGACGCTCTTGTGTGCGCCACGGACGCAGGGCGTGAGGGGGAACTGATTTTCCGATTTGTCTATGAGAAAGCCGGGTGTGAAAAACCGTTCTCCCGCTTGTGGATCAGCAGCATGGAGGAAAGCGCAATCAAGCAGGGCTTTGAAGATTTGCGGGACGGACACGACTACGACCCGCTTTACCACTCCGCACTATGCCGGGCAAAGGCTGATTGGCTTATCGGTATCAATGCGACCCGCCTTTTCTCCGTCCTCTACAACCACACCTTGAACGTGGGGCGGGTACAGACACCGACCCTTTCCCTGCTTGTGGAACGGGACAACGCCATAGAAAATTTTCAGAAGAAAAAATATTATGTGGTTCATATCGGGAACGGCACTTTTGAAGCGGCAAGCCCGCCCTACACAGAGAAAGACGAAGCCGAAAAACTCCGTGCAGATTGTGACGGGGAAACGGCGGTATGCACTTCCCTTGTCCGGGAGGAAAAGACCGAGAACCCGCCCCGCCTTTACGACCTCACGACCTTGCAGCGGGAAGCAAACAGGCTTTACGGCTACACCGCCAAGCAGACCCTTGACTACACCCAATCACTCTATGAAAAAAAGCTATGCACCTACCCCCGGACGGACAGCCAGTATTTAACGGACGATATGCTCCCCACCGCTGAAAATATCGTGTCCGGGCTTTTCGGCACACTGGACTTTGCAAAGGGCGTTGACCTCTCCCCGGACTATTCCCGCATACTGAACAGCAAAAAAGTTTCCGACCACCACGCCATTATCCCCACCGCCGAAGCGGTAAAAACGGATAAAGGCAGCCTGCCGGAAAGTGAAAGAAATATCCTGCTCCTGCTCTCCATGAAACTGTTATCCGCAACGGCACAGCCCTACCGCTATGAAGCCGTGACTGCTTCCTTTTCCTGCGGCGGCGTGACCTTTACCGCAAAGGGGAAAACAGTAAAATGCGAGGGCTTTAAGGAACTGGAACGCCGCTTCCGTGCCACCTTGAAAGCGAAGCCGGAGGAAGAAAAAAGCACAAAAGAAAACGCCCTGCCGGAACTGTCCGAGGGACAGGAAATCACGGCAAAGGCAGCCATGACCGAGCATGACACAACGCCCCCGAAAGCCTATACGGAAGATACGTTACTGTCCGCTATGGAACGTGCGGGAAGCGGGGACATATCAGAGGACGCAGAGCGAAAAGGCTTAGGCACTCCCGCCACCCGTGCGGCGGTACTGGAAAAACTTGTGCAGGCGGGCTTTGTGGAACGGAAGAAAAAGCAGCTTATCCCCACCAAAGACGGCAAGAACCTTGTCGCCGTCCTGCCCGACACCCTCACAAGCCCGAAGCTGACCGCCGAATGGGAAAACGCCTTGACGGAGATTGCAAAAGGGAACGCCGACCCGGACAGCTTCATGCGTGGCATTGAAGCAATGGCGGCGGGGCTTGTGAAAGAATATGCCGCCGTCCCGGAGGAAAAGAAAAAGCTGTTTGCCCCGGAGCGAAAGGAAATCGGCAAATGCCCCCGCTGCGGCTCTCCCGTCTATGAGGGGAAGAAAAATTTTTATTGCGACAACCGGGACTGCCAATTTTCCATGTGGAAGAATGACCGCTTTTTCACGGGCAAGAAAAAGGAGCTGACAGCCACCGTTGCCGCCGCTTTACTTAGCAAAGGCAGGGCAGCCATGAAAGGCTTGTATTCCGAGAAAACGGGCAAGACCTATGACGCTGACGTGCTGCTTGCGGACACGGGAGAAAAGTATGTCAATTACAAGATTGAGCTGAAAAAGACCAAGAAGCCAAAACCCAAGAAGTAACCCACAGAAGAATAGCAAGCATAGGGATTGAGTACCCAATCCCGTAAAATTTCCATTCCCCGCCCTGCGGGACTTGTGGGGATTTTGCTTGTTGGGAAGTGTCCCAAACCCTCTTGATAAACCAAAAAAATTGAAAGGAGCTTTGCCTATGAAAGATGATTTTTCCGTGCTGATACAGAACCGCACCGAGTTTGAAAAGGGCAACCCGGCGACCGTGTTCCTCTCCCTGCCCGCCACAAAAGAAGAACTCCACGAAGCCATGAAAGCACTGAACATCACAGCCGACAACCCGCAGGATTTTTTCTTGAACGGCTATTCCACCGCCGAGGGCAGACGGATTGAAATACCCTTTGACTGGATAAGGAACGGCGACCTTGACAGGATAAATTATCTTGCTTCCCGACTGGAAGAAATGACCCCGGAGCAGCTTGAAAAACTGGACGCAGTAATGCACAGCAATTTCAAGCCGGAAAGCCTTGATAAGCTGATAGACCACACCTATAACACAGATTTTTATTCCTACGTTCCGGGGATTTTGAGCTATAAGGAATTGGGCGACTATTTCCTCAATGACAGCGGCAAAGTGCAAATGCCGGAGGAATGGAAAGCCGGGATTGACAAGGAGGATTTCGGCTTTAACGCCGCACTCCATGAGGACGGGAAGCTGACCGACTACGGCTATATCGCAAGAAGCGGGACGGACTGGAAAGAGGTTTACGCCGGGCAGGAAACGCCGGAGAAATACCGTATCATGGGCTACCCCGAAGCAGAACGCACCGCCCCGGTTGACATAGCCGCCGCCAATCCCATACGCCCCATTGAATTAACGGCGCAGAAGCCCGCCGAGAAGATGAAAGAGATTACGGACAGACTGGAACAGGGCATACAGGATTTATTCGAGAGTGACCGCTTCAAAGAGTATTTGCAGGTAATGTCAAAGTTCCACAATTACAGCTTTAACAACACCCTCTTAATCGCCATGCAGAAGCCGGACGCAACCTTTGTAGCGGGCTACTTATCCTATTTCTCGGATAAGTACCCATATCCTTATTTTATAGTTATCCTCCTTAATCGTTGTTTTTTCTATAAATCCGGGCATTACCGCATGGTTTGCTCGGATAACTTTTGGTTACGGTATAATTCTATGTATGGCCTTTGCTAAGGCCAAATCCATTACATAGGAGGTTCAAAATGAACGAAAAAAACAGTTATTGGTACCAGCTAAAGGATGACTTCATAGATTTTTTACGGGAAAAAGGTTATAGTAAATCATCCTTTACGCATTACAGGGGGCAGATTGATTTCCTGATTCGTTATGCCAATGCATTGGGGTATACGGAATACATACCTGAAATCGGGCAGGAATTCTTGAAGTCTGAAGCACGGCTGAAAGAATGGGATTCCAAAACACTTGGCTTCAAATCTACAGTAATCCGCCGTCTTGATGAATACATAAACGGAAGGAATTATACTTTTGCCCGGCTCAGGATTTTATACCAATGCCCTGAATGCTTCGAATGTGAGCTGGAAGCTTTTCTCCAGACTCTCCGGGATGACGGTTATAAAGAAATCACGGTGCGCCAATACCATTCGCAGCTTGTAAAAATGCTCCGTTGCTTTTCGGAAAACGGGATTACTTCATGGGGCGAAGTTAATGCGTCCTGTGTACAGCAGGCTTTTGAAAAATCAGCAAACCGGGCAGTCTTTGCCACATATGCCAGAAGATTCTTTTCTTATCTTGTGAAACAGGGAACCGTAGCCGCCAATTATTCAGGCATTCTCCCCAGGGTGCGTTATCCACAAAGAGTTCCTTCTGTTTATACATATGAGGAAGTAGAAAGGCTCCTGTCATGTGTGGATCGTAGTACGCCTATGGGAAAGCGGGATTACGCAATCCTTCTGCTGGCTGTCCGGCTGGGCATGAGGGCTTCCGATATCCGCCTTCTCTGTCTCCCGGATATTGATTTCAAAAACAGGAAGATTTCCTACATCCAATTCAAAACCGATGTCCCGCAGACCCTTTCATTACTCCCGGAGATTGAGGATGCATTACGGGACTATATTGAAAATGGCCGTCCAAAGACAGATGAGCCATACATTTTCCTTACTTATAGGAAAACGCAGCTGTCCCGGTCTGTAGTCTCAGTAGTAGCTGATAAATATTTCAAGCTGGCTGGGATAGATCCGAAAAGCCGCCATCATGGCTCACACTCACTGCGCATGACTTTCGCAAGTGAACTGGTTGCCGAGGATGTTCCTTTAGAAGCTGTAAGCCGGCTTTTGGGACATGAAGATAACGCAGCGATATCCCATTATGTAGCGCTTTCAACGGAGAGCCTGCGCTCCTGCGCGCTTCCAGTGCCGGAAGCAGGCGGAAAATTTGCAGATTACCTTAAGGAGGATTGAGTTCATGGCTTATATATTTCAAAGTGTTTTTGCATCCGAATTTAAAAACTTTCTAATAATGATCCGGGATGCCGGACAACAGACACGTGGATATGAAGCGACATTTAAGTCCCTCGACATCTTTATCTCGGAAAACCCTGTCCAGGGGAAAGTATTGACAGAGGAGACTGTCAGCAGATGGCTGGATTCCCTGTCCTGTAAGCCCCAGTCAAAGAACCGACGGATAACCCATGTCCGGGTATTCTCCAGATACCTGAACGCATTGGAAATCCCGGCTTTTGAACCAGGATATATGAGAGAGCAGTCTGAGTATATCCCTTATACTTTTACGGATGAAGAGTTCCGGGCAATCATCCATGCTGCGGATGAATTTTTAGGGAATCGCCGTGGAAGCACAAAGTCATCCCGGGCATTCCCCATGCTGCTGCGTATGCTTTATGGCTGCGGGCTGAGGCTTGGCGAAGCACTTGCGCTGCGTTGGGAAAATGTAGATCTCGGGGCGGGAATCCTGCACATTAGGAAAGCGAAAAATAATAAGGAGCGCGATGTTCCGATGGATCCGTCCTTAACAAGCCTGCTGGAAATATATAAAAAACGGCGGATTTCTGAAAACCCGGATTCCGTTTATGTTTTTGAAAGCGACCGCGTCCCTGGCACACCATACCTTGGATGGACTTTCCGGAACTGGTTCCTGTCAGTCATGGAACAGGCCGGGATAAGCAATGAGCGGCAGGAGAAGTACGGACGCGCAATCTCCCCGCATACCCTTCGGCACTACTTTACTTATAAGTCCTTCCTGCAGGCAGAAGATAAAGGGCGGACGCTGGAGCAGTTTATTCCATATCTTTCCGCATACCTGGGGCACAGATCGCTTTTGGAAACGGAACGGTATCTTGCAACAGATTATACTTTATATAAAGACTCGCAGGATCGCATGGAACAGTCCATAGGACATATTTTCCCGGAGGTGGATTTCGAATGAAAAAAGGATCAATACTGCCATTATTGGAGAGGTTCTTCACAGAATACCTCCCATCTTCCAAAGGTGTCAGCAGCAATACTCTGAAAGCCTACCAGTACGCATTCCGGCTTCTGTTTGCATATTTTTCAGATGAAAAGGGGATCCAGCCGGACAAAGTGACTTTTGAACTGCTCGGCGGAGGTGCTGTTGACAGTTTCCTCGCGTATCTGGAAGAACAGCGGCACTGTACAGTGAAAACCCGGAACCTGCGGAGGGCTGCGCTCATGGCATTCGCAAAATATGCGGCGGATAAGGATTTCACAGAATCCATGTCTTTTTATACGGCGATGGTAAAAACTCCGAAAAAGAAAGAACCTAAAAATACTTCCATCAAATATTTTACCAAAGAAGAAGTATGCATCATCCTTTCTGCGCCAAATGCCAATACATTGACCGGACAGAGGGACATAACCCTGCTGAGTGTCCTCTATGCAACAGGCGCAAGGGCGCAGGAACTCTGTGACATCACGATAAAGGACATTTCCTTCTCTGACCCAACAAGAATAAAGCTGACTGGAAAAGGGAACAAGTCGAGAATTGTCACTATCCCCCAAAACTGCACGGTTTTGTTAAAGGGCTATATGAAAAGCCGTGGATTTTGCTCAAATGACCCCGGTATACAGAACAGGCATCTCTTTTCAAGCCGCACCAATGAGCATATGTCGATATCATGTGTGGAGGGGATTGTAAGAAAATATCTGGCTGCCTGTAGGCAGGAACATCCAGACAAATTTCTTGAAAAAGGATATTCCCCTCATTCATTCAGGCATTCGATAGCAGTCCATATGCTTGAAGCAGGAGATTCGCTTGTCACGATAAAAGCTTTTCTTGGCCATGCAAGCATCGTAACGACAACTATCTACGCACAGGTGACACCTGAGCTGGCAAATAAATATCTTGATGAACGCGGGAAACCCATCCCTGAAAAAAATGTGGAAGCGTCACCTAAACCGTTAGCACAGGCATTGCCATTTTTATATCGCTAAAAATTATCCAGATAAGAGTCTTTATCAGACATTTTTGCGATTTTTGAAGAAGTCCAACATTTTTATTGCTCCAGGGAGGATTAAACTGTATAATCATAGAAAAGAAAGAAGGTGATTTTTTGTCTCAGCTTGATACATACAGAAATACTTTGTTAAAAAAGCAGGAAGATATATCGAAACTAAATCAAGACTTGGCAAAGGAGCAGGCCAAAATAGCACCGCTACAGAAGAAAATCATATCAGCCAAGGGCGCTATCGGCCGAACAAAAAGCCAATCTACCATAAGATCCAAACTCAATGAGATTGAACGGGCAGAAAAATCAATTTCTGATATTCAGAAGAAGTGTGGCGATATCCAGAAAAAAATCGCTCAAAAAGAAAAGGAACGATCTACTGCGGAGAAAAACTACAGGAATGAGGAAGCAAAGGTAAACAAAAAGAACATGGAGGCAGAGAAAAAACGTCAGCAGGATGCACTGCGCCAGGCATCTTCATTTGAGCGCTCATTAAGGGAATACGGAAATGCCCAATCGCAAATGCAGCTGGAAATTGAACGGTTAAAAGCGATACCTGAAAAAATCACAGTTTTATTTCTTGCTGCAAACCCCAAAGATACGCCGCAGCTTTCCCTTGACGAAGAGGCACGCTCCATTCAGCAAAAAATCCGCTTATCGGAATATCGTGAATCGGTTCATTTCGAAAGTCGGTGGGCTACTCGCGCATCAGATATATTGCAGGCAATCAATGAAACGAACCCTACAATCGTTCATTTTAGTGGTCATGGTGCCAAATCGGGGGAACTTGCTTTATTGAATCCAGATGGAAGCACAAAGACCGTTACAAAGGAAGCAATTACAATGGCCATGTCAACTGCATCTGATACAATACGTCTGGTTGTTTTTAACGCCTGCTTTTCAGAAACACAGGCCGAAAGTGTCGTGGAGCATATAGAAGCTGCAATCGGCATGTCAGATTCTATCAGAGATGATACAGCCTGTACGTTCGCTGCCCAGTTGTATTCATCTATAGGGTTTGGACATTCACTGCAGACTTCATTTAATCAGGCTATAGCTGAATTACTATTGGAAGACATTCCTGGTGAAAATATTCCCCAGCTTTATGCTCGTGACGACGTTGACTTAAATGATCTAATACTTGTTCGTCCAGATGTTTAATGTTAGAATCCGTTACCTAAAGTTAGGTAGCGGATTCTATTATTACCCCAAATAACATTTTCATGATAAAAAAGTTATCCGAGAAAATCGCTAAAGATTTCTCGGATTTTTATATTTTAGCAAGCATTAAAGGAGGATAACTATGAAACAAGGATATGGCTATAACAAGTGGAAGAACCAGTTTGAGCGCCATGTGAAGAAGGGCGAGCGCGGCATCACCATCATCGCGCCCACCCCCTATAAGAAGAAAATCGAGGAGCAGAAGCTGGACCCGGACACCCACGCGCCAATGCTGGACGCAAACGGCAGGGTGGTCATGGAGGAAAAAGAGGTGGAAATCCCGCTGTTCCGTCCGGTGAAGGTGTTTGATGTGAGCCAGACGGACGGAAAGCCCCTGCCCTCCCTGGCGGCGGACCTGTTCGGGAATGTCCGGCACTTTGAGGCGTTTATGGAGGCGCTGAAACGCTCCGCCCCGGTTCCCCTTGCGTTTGAGGAAATGGACGCGGATACGGACGGATATTTTTCTTCCAGCCAGCAGCGCATCGCCATCCGCCAGGGCATGAGCGAGGTGCAGACGGTTTCCGCCGCTGTCCATGAGATCGCCCACAGCAAGCTGCACAACTTTGATGTGCCGGACAACCCGGACGCGCCCTTGTATCAGGAAGTGGAGCTGTTTGGACAGCCAGCCCTGTTCTCCAATGAGCGGATTGCCGCAGACGATCTGCCGGACGGACTGTTTTGTTATGACCTGCGCGGTTCCGACGATGACCCCGGCGCGCCGGTTGCGGTAGAGGAACGGGTTATGGTCAACCATGCCGGTTCCGTCATAACCGCAAAGCCGCTGGAACTGCCGGAGGAAGGGCATCTCCCGCTGACCGATGAATCCGGCCTGGACTTTAACGGCGGCGAAAAGACCGCCCAGCGGTTTTTGCAGGACCATAAAAAGGACCGGCGCACCGAGGAGGTGGAGGCCGAGAGCATCTCTTACGCGGTCTGCCAATATTTTGGGATTCAGACCGGCGCAAACAGCTTTGGGTACATTGCGAACTGGAGCCAGGGCAAGGAGCTGAAGGAACTGCGGGCCAGCCTGGAAACCATCAACAAGACCGCCGGTACTCTGATTGCCGATATTGACCGCCATTTTCAGGAGGTCTGCAAGGAGCGCGGCATTGATCTGGAATCCGGGCCGGAGCAGGACGCCGGAAAAGAAACCATGCAGCCGGAAAGCCCGCAGGCCGATACGGAGAATCAAGAGGTTTCCCCTGAACCGGAACCCTCCTGGAAAATCCCCGCCGAACTGCCGGAGCAGGACCCCTCCATGTTCCGCTATTACATTACCCAGGAATCGCTGGATGTGGGAACCTATCCTTTGATGGACGGGAAAACCATCACTGAACTTGCCGCGCCGGTAAAGGTGGAACAGGATTCCATCACTGCCTTTGGCTGTATCGACTACCCCCAGCCGCTGACCGCCGAACAGGAACGGGAATACGCCCTTTTGCCCGCCAGCCAAAACCCGCGGGCGCTGGATTCCATCGGCCATGCCGCAGAAGCCGCCCAGCTGCCCGACGCGCCGGAGCAGGCGCTGGATGAATACCCGATGCCGGACCCTTTGCTGCGGGAGGACGATCTGAAAAACTGCGGCTATCAGGACGGGGACTTGCTGCCCCTCTCCAAAGAGCGGGCGCTGGAACTGTTTGAGCAGGATTTGACGGTGTACGCGGTGGTGGACGGGGGCGGCGCGGAAATGCTCTTTGACCGGGAGGAATTTGAATCCCAGCTGCCCGGTACGGTGTTCGCCCTTTCCCGCGAGGAATGGGAGGAAAGCCCAGCCTTTGACGCGCTGGTGCAGGACCGGCTGAACCGCCAGCAGGAACGGGAGCAGGCGTTTCTTTCCCATGAGGGGGACTGCTTCGCCATTTATCAGGTCAGCCGGGAGGACCCGCAGAATGTGCGGTTTATGAATCTGGATTGGCTAAAATCCCATGACATCCCCGTGGACCGGGGCAATTATGACCTGATCTACACCGCCCCGCTGGGCGGCTCCGGCACTAAAATGGAGCAGCTGGAAAAACTATATGAGCAGTTCAATCTGCAAAAGCCTGTGGATTTTCACAGCCCCTCCATGAGTGTCAGCGACATTGTTGCTGTTAAACGGGATGGCATGGTATCCTGCCATTACTGCGACAGCGTTGGTTTTACTGAGATTCCCGGATTCCTGCCGGACAACCCGCTGAAAAATGCGGAAATGTCTATGGAGGACGATTACGGCATGATTGACGGGATCATCAACAACGGTCCCAAAGAGCCGACCGTAGCCCAGCTGGAACAGCAGGCCAGAAGCGGCCAGCCGATCTCCCTGATGGATTTGGCGGATGCGGTCCACCGGGAGGAACGGGACAAGCGGAAATCGGTGGTGGAACAGCTCCACCAGCAGCCGAAGCAGGAAAGCAAAAAGACAGCGCCGAAAAAGAGCGCGGAAAGGGAGCTTTGATATGGGACACTTTACCTTTGAAGAAATGAATCTGATGTGCATTTACAACACCGGAACCCGCGCCGGACTGATGGAGAGCCTGACCGAGATGCGCGGCTATCTCTCGCCGGAGGAAACGGAGCTGATGGAACTGACCGACAGCGCCCTTCATAAGCTGCGCGCCATGACGGACGCGGAGTTTGACAGTCTGGAACTGTACCCGGACTTTGACGAATAGGAACCAACAGACCGGAGGGGCTGGCGCTGTGCCGCCCCTTCCTTTTATCCAAAACCCGAAAGGAGGGCCGAAAACAATGGCAACCAAAGCGCAGATGTACGCACAGATGGCCGACCATGCGGCGGTGCAGCTCACTTCCAGCTGGAATGAGTGGATGCGGTTTCTGGACACAGCCTCCAGGCTTTACAAATACCCGTTCCATGACCAGCTGATGATCTACGCCCAGCGCCCGGACGCTACCGCCTGTGCGGAGTATGACCTGTGGAATGACAAGATGGGCCGCTATGTCCGGCGCGGCTCCA
>OFGE01002028.1_pt1 | contig 15837 bp, 12 predicted proteins | sample 1521681 | NCBI WGS metagenome assembly OFGE01 (sample SAMEA3504093, study PRJEB24116) | mouse gut metagenome | biome: mouse gut; feature: mouse-associated habitat; material: faeces | place: Denmark | collected 2011 | reverse complement strand
CTACGGCCCATAGCGGACTCTCACCGCCTAGCTAATACCCATGCCGGGCGCACACAACAAAACGGCGCTATTAGAATTTCTCTAACAGCGCCGTTTATTTATATACACAAAAAAAGGGATTGATCGACAACCTATCAACCAACCCAAAATCAACTATAACTGGTAACCAGCCAGTTTTAGAAAAATCGCCGTGACGGTAACCAACCGTCTCGTGCTTTCCGCAAATCTATCACCTTTGCAGATTTTATTATAACAGACTTTCTTTTATGATACAATATTTATGTGTTTTCAAAGATTTAACCGATCTTTAGTAGCATGAAAGGAGAAATCTGCTTATGCTAAGCGCAATTTATCACCTTGGCTTAGTTATCTCTGGCTTCGTGCTGGTGATTGTTTTCTCAGCTGCACGTGTGGCAGCTTGTGAGTTAATTAAAAAATCAGTGGATTGCTGGTTTGATCGTCATTTTCATTAATTTGGAATGATGTGTTTACCGGCAGGAAACGAATAGATTTCAGCGGGTTGAATGATGATACTTTGTGTTGTTGTTTGTGTCGCTGTTTTTTATTTATGATTGATGAAGTACGGTATGCTTCAAGTTTGTTTTGATAACCAAAACAGTTATAGAACATTGTCAATGATATTAGCCGGATATCTTCAGTGTTCTATCAGGTATTTAACTTTATCATCATTAAATATCCTTGCCGTTGATTGATCTAGCATTGCTAAGTACAATATCCATATTTGTTTTTGAGAGCTATTAACCCCCAATACAGTCAGCCGGAGTCGAACCGGAGAAGTCACCAATTGACCTGACTGTGCTAACTGTTAATCAACCAGTTAGCTTAACCCTATGTTCAAAATGTTAAATCTTAACAATAAACCAATAACGCATGCTGTGCATGCGTATTTTTTATTTGACGATAAAAGATTAGCTATGACGACGACGTTTAGTCATGCCAAGAGCACCCATTAAGCCGGCTACTCCTAATCCGATCAGTCCGGCTTCACTGTGATTACCGGTTTGTGGTAATTGACCGTTGTTGAGGTCAGAACGTTTTGGCGTAGTAGATGCAGCGTTAGAAGCAGTGGTTAATTGGGTTGGTGTTACTGTGGTATTTGCACCATCTGCACCATTAGTCTTAACAATTTGACCGTTAATGACTTGGTATTCAGGCATGATTTGTCCATTTGCATTAACAACTTGACCGTTAATAACGTGAGTACCAGCTGGCAGACCTGGAACATTGGTAATGTCAGTTTGGGTCTGGTGAAGAGCTGGGTTGTACTTAACGGTCAACTCAACTTGTTTGGTGATGGTTGAACCATCTGGGAAGGTGATTAAGACATCTTCGGTATAGTCACCAGCGTGTTGTGCGTCGGTGTTGGCCTTGGTTGGATCTGCCCAGCTGATCTTGGTGCCTTCTGGTAAGACGTCACCAGGCATGGCAGCTAAGTTCATGAACATATTAGTGATTGCACTGTTTTCACGGTGTGGTGCAAACTGATTATCAAGCTTTAAGGTTGGCAGTTGATCACCTTCATTGATTGTGAAGTGATCTTGGGCGAGTTTGACTTGTGATCCGTATTGTTGAGCGTCACTGATTAAATGGGCAACAGCGTCATCATAAGCATTCTTCTTGGCTTGGAAGTTAGCTTTAGCCTTGTCGAGTTGGTCATGAGCCAACTTGGCGTTAGTCTTAGCTGTGTTAAGCGCAATTTGATCACTGTTAAGAACGGCTTTAGCTTGTTTGAGCTGATCAGTCTTTTGACTGAGTAAATCGTCAGCGGCCTTGGCGTTTTCTTGTGCCTGTTGAAGCAAGGTCTTAGCATTTTGTAAGTCGTTAAGCTTTTGAGTCAACTTTTGAACGTTATCTTGCTTGGCCTTTAGATCATTTTGCGCTTGCTTGAGGGCTGATTGAGCTTGGTCAAGCTTGTCTTGATTAGTCTTAACAGCTTGGTTAGCATTGTCAAGCTTCTTTTGATCTTGAGGTAACTTAGTCTTAGCGTCTTGTAAGGCTTGTTGCTTTTCAGCTTGATTCTTATTTGCATCTTGAGCTGCTTGTTGTGCTTGAGCAAGCTTTTGGCTGGCAGTTTGAACGTCAGCTTGAGCCTTTTGATAAGCTGCTTGAGCGTTCTTTAATTCATTTTTTGCATTAGCTAATTTGTCTTGGGCAGCCTTTTCAGCTTCTTGAGCCTTGGTTAGGGCCGTCTTAGCAGTAGCCAAGTTTTGTGCCGCATTGTCATGAGCCGACTTGGCATTATTTAATGCAGTCTTGGCTTGATCAAGAGCAGTCTGAGCTTGGTTAACTTTGGCTTGAAGAGCTGAGGTGTCAGTGGTGCTTTGATTGAGACCGTAGTTTGTTCCGGCACCAACATTTCCGCTGGTTAATACGATCATACTTGCACCTTTGGTAGTACCGCTTGGGTTAGCAAGTCCTAAGCCAATATAGGTTTGGCTTTGATCGTTATCAATTTGCGTTGTTCCAAGGACTAGTCCAGTATTTTGTTGTGGATTGAATGCAACACCGTTATTGACATCGTTAATGCTCCATGAATGTTGATTATTAAGGGCACCGTTAACAAGTCCTTTGGCATTACCATCACCGGTTAGCAATAATGAGAAGATGTAACCTTTAATATCAGCTAAGCGTAAGCCGTGCTTTGGTGCAGTTGAACTTGCGAGTTCGAGACTGTATGGCTGGTTGCCACTTAGGAAATCGTTAGTTCCACGGGTGCTGAATCCGTCTTTCCATTCAGTGTCAGTTTCGACATTTCCAGTAAGTCCGGAGAAGTCAGCAACGTCACCAAATAATGGTGTGTGCCGTGTCTTTGGATTGTTAATGTACGTATGTGCGTCATCAATTAGTGCGGAATTAGGAATAATTGTTGTATTGAATCCAAGAGATTGACGGATACTGTTTAGTAGTCCAGCAACAAAATCGTTTAATTCAACTTTTAGTTGTGGGTTGCTGGTGTACATTTGGTTAATGACATTCGGCATTGATTGGTTGACATAAGCGTTGTTGTCTAAAATTTGTTGGTCCTTGCTGGTTGGATTGTATTGAATTGTCATGCCGTTTAGCATGCGGTTAATGACGCTATTGTCGTGATTGCCGTTTTTGTATGCTTGTGCGGCTGCTTTAGCGTCAGCAGTAGCAGTGACGTTAATTCCCCAACTAGCTGGATCAGTGATTGATCCACTAGTGCTTTGATTTTGAGCTTGCTTGAGCGCGTTTTGAGCGTCAGTTAATGCCGTTTGCTTAGCGTTAACGTCGTTTTGTGCTTGGTCTAATGCCGTCTTGGCATTTTGTTCACTTTCAGCTTTGCTGTTAACGTCGGCTTGGGCAGTCTTGACACTGTCTTGTGCTTTGTTAGCTTCACTTTGAGCTACTTGAACGGCATTAGTCTTTTGACTGACGTCATCTTGAGCCGTCTTTTCGGCGTTTTGGGCCTTGCTTAGATCAGCTTGAGCTTGGGCGACATCGTTTTGAGCACCTTGTTGGTTCAGGCTGCGCTCAGCCTGTGATACGGCCTGCCGATCGTTTTCGACGGTTTGTTGAGCTTGCTTAGCTTGGGCTTGGCTCTGGCTGAGATCAGCCTGAGCGCTCTTTACGTCGCTCTGCTTGTCTTGCACGGCCTTTTGAGCGTTGCCTTCAGCTGTTTTGGCAGTTTGTACATCAGCTTGAGCTTGACTGATTGCTTCAGGTGTAGCAGCCTGAGCGTTGGTTTGTGCTTGGCTGAGTACTTGATGAGCACGGTCTGATGCCTGCTGAGCGTTGTTAACTGCTGTTTGAGTAGTTTGAACAGCTTGACGATCAGTGTTGACTTGAGCAGTTGCCTGGTTAACTTGATTGTCAGCTTGATCAGCCTTGCTTTGGGCGTCATTCATTGCACCTTGAGCGTCTTTCATGGCGTTGCCGGCAGCTAGGGCCTTGTCTTGTGCTTGTTCTTGTGCAGTCTTAACGACTTCTGATTGATTGTTAGTCGTTGCTTGACTGTCACTTGCTGAGTTAATGGTATCGGCATGTGCAGTGTTAGTGGCAGCTAGTGCTCCACCAGTAACGGCAGCAGCGGCTGCGACGGCTAATGTCTTCTTAGTATTCTTATTTGCCATAGTTTGTAATCTCCCCTCGACATACTTAATATTTTCGTTTTATCTCACAAAGTAATCATAACATAAACTAATCCAATCGAATCATAAAAATAATGATTTAATTGGAACTCGAATCATTTAACATTCATATTTACGATTAGATTAAAAAAGGTCCGTAATATGAATATTAATGTTAATGTCGTTGGAGAAAACATTGCCAAATTTAGAAGACAACGAGAAATGACACAAGAACAGCTTGCTGAAGTCGCTGATTTGACAATGAATTATTTATCAAAAATTGAACGAGGTCAGGCAAAAAATTTTAGCGCGATCAATTTATTAAGATTGGCGAATGCACTAGAAGTAAGTGTTGATGAATTAGTTGAAGGCGCTCATGAACGTAAACCTATAAAGCCCAAACCGCATCAAGCTGAATTAATACATCTATTAAATAGCATGGATCTAGATACTAGTGAAAAAGTATCTAAATCATTCGTACAAACAATTAAATCATTAACAAACAAAAGAACAGCAAGTAACTAGCACTGAGTTATTTGCTGTTCTTATTATATTTAACCGATACTAATCATAATTATAAAGTTAATTCATCACTACTAGTATGATGCGAAGCATTAATCTTTGGTTTTTTAACTTCATTATTACTTTTGACTAACAATTGTTGTTTCTTTCGCTTCATTATTATTAGTTGCTTCTCCTGCTTAAGCTGCTGATTATGTACCTGAAGCTGATGAATTCGCTTATGCTCTCGTTCACTCTGCGTATTAGACAGTCGCCAAGCAGGGATTCGTTTATTTGAACGCAATAATGAATCAAGCTGTTCATCACTTGCCATATGGATACTAAATGACATTGCTAATCACTTTCTTTCGGTAATACTTAGCATCACTCCAACCGCAAATAACAATTAAAAGAATTGCCACGAACGCTTTCCACCAACTAGGAGTTAGTGAAACGATCGTTAATGCAATAACCATTTCAATACCGATGATCATAATAAATTTCACAAAGCTATCCAAGATTACTGCCATGTCATCAACATTTTGCTGACTAGCTTGTGCGCTTAACTTAGCATTCAAGCTTGCCTGTTGAGCGTCCTCACGGTCTTGTTTAAAACGTTGATTGACAATTGATTTAACAACTTCATCAAATGTTAAATTGGTGTCTTTCTTAAACGCTTGATATACATCGTTGGTTACTTCTTCCGTATGATGGGTAATGCCATTTCGAACTGCCAGAATAAGTTTTCGCATAGTTGGCACTAAGCGATTGTTTACCGTTTGAGTGTAATGTTCTAGGTACTTGCCAACCTCGTTCAAGTCAGCTGCCTTAGCGATACATTCCTGGGTTTTCTGATCAAGATTTTGCTCCCTTAGGTTAATATCTGACTCAAGGCCATCAACCTTTTGCGTGAGAGTATCTACTCGATCAACTAAGCCGTCACTATATCCAATCGCTTGAGCATCGCTAACCGCTTTAAGCACGTCAGAATTCTGGTCCCTCAGCTTCTTTTGAACTTCTTCGTTGTTTTTGTCCACTTTGTCGCTGAGTTTTTGAAGCTGGTTGGTTAGACTTTGCAGTTCGTCTGGTTTGACGTTGTTCTTGATTAGATAATCGAGCTTTTTGCTTAGTTGCTTTTCGCTTTTCTTCATCAATGGCTTCTTTGAGTTGTTGTTGAGCAACTTCGTTAATTCGTCGTTGTTGTCTTGCTCTTGCCCTAGCATCTGCTGCCATGGTTTTGACTTTTTCGAGTCCGTTGTCTTCTCTTCGGTCATAATTTTGATCCTCCTTTTTGTTTTCTTTCTTCCTATTAAAGTAATCTTCAATTGCTACTTTAGAGAATGATCGGCCTAGACCACGGGTAGATTTAATTTCTCCAGTTGTCTTATCAACTCTTTGGTAAAAGTCCCGCACTTTCAATTCTCTAGTTCCAGTCTTGGTACTGACTATTTGATGATATGTCCACGCCTTACTTTTTTGTCGTTCAGTAACCGTAACGCTATGTTGTTCAAGTTGCTTCAAAAAGTCTGCAATGTTATCAACTTTTGCCTTAATTTGGTTAATTAGCTCTTTCAACTGGTATTGCCACTCAGATTTAGTCGTCAGATTATGTATATCTTGACGTTTTGATTGGTTATGTACTGGGTCGGACCACCGATGTCCGGTAACTCGCTGATAATTGGTTTGCATTTCTTCATCAAAATCTTTACGAAGTTTTTGAATATTAAACCTGTTTGTAGCTACTGTCTTACCCGATGGCCTGATAGTATTCATCACAACATGTGCATGTATCTTTCCACCTTCACCATCAGCCTGAATGGCTATTACTGACTGACAATCGCCAAAGTGCTTACGAATATAATGCTGTACTAATTGAAGAGCTTGCTGCGATTGTTTTCGTAAATTTGATGTATCAAATTCCGATTCATCAAAGGAAATGATAATAGTTTGCGCTTGGTAACGTCTTTTAGGGTTATGAGATCTTTTCAATACAGCACTAAATTGTCTTTCTAAGTATGCGCCATTTTGGGTAACTGAAATCATACCACCATCGTGTAACATTTTAATATTATATCCTGTAGCTGCCAGAACTCGTTTATTAGTTTTTTTGTAAGTATGAGGCACTTGATTGAAAACATATCTTAAACGGTTGTAGCTAGATTGGCATGCGTGTGTTTGTAGGATAGACATGCGTTTCATCATCCTCTTTTATTAGCCCAACTTCACTCTTAAAATCATGTAGTTTCTTTTTAAGAACTGAAAGATAACGCGAATTCTCAAAGAGTTGTGATGCGATCCACTTCCATAAATCGGTATCTGTTAAATCCTCATCTTGCTTGGCTGTCATATTCATCACCTTAGCAACTTGATTTAAGTTATTACCCATCTTTGTCACTGAATACATAATTCCTTCCATCTGCGCTTGAATATCAGCAAACTGATTCTGTAATACAGATAACTGTGACGCAGTCTTGGTATCTGTAATACCCATCACCGCCTGTGTTAACGGCAACCGTTCTTCATCGGATAATTTTGTCAGCAAAATTGAAATGTAGTCGGTATTACCCTTCTTCCATTCTTCTTCGGCTTTCTTTAACATCATCTCATCCTGAATCATTCGGCGAACTGCCTTAGAATTGTTTTTCTCACCTAGTCGCACCTTCACTTCATCAAAGTCTGCCATCTCATCTTCGTCCAAGCGACTTTGAATTAACTTGTTGCGTAATGGCTTCATAGTGCATTTACCTCCTCATGTTTGCCGTCCCGGCAAAAGAAATTTTCAGCCTTCGGTTGCTACCGACAACGGCTGACTAAATTTCAAAATTCGTCGGGTTAGTTCCTGCTTAACATTAATTGGTCTATACCAATTAATCAACTATATTATATACTAAGCAGTACCTAACTTGCAAGCAATTAAAAACGTATAACAACAAAAGTTTGTCATACATTTTATAGCTTGGAGGGACGCCTATACGCTTCCCTTCACCCTGTCGTTGTATCGTCTGTTCCATTTTCAAAATGGTGAGTACCTTGAGATTAGCATTCAAGGTCACCTTTTAAGATTTCCCAGCCGATTTACTTATGATTTCCGAATAAGTAACAACACGTCCCAAACAGACTGCTCCGTTTGGATTTCAGCATTTCTTTTTGTGTCAACAAACAGAAACAAAAAATGCCCCACTTATCAAATGACGATAAGTAGGACAACAGTCACTTACTTTTCAACAAAAGTAAGCAAAATATTCAATTTTCGGTAGACAACCCCAAAATAACGAACAGGTAATAGTAGCGTTTAATGCACTATTCACACTGATTAAAATCAACTTCTACCGGTAGAAAAACGGTAGACAACTTGCTTTCAACCCGTGTTTTTTACTAATATTGGCCCTCTTCAAATGCCGTCATATTAGGATTCCCTCTTCTTATTGTAGTATCTGATTATTCATATTCAATCGTCGAAGGTGGCTTACTCGTGACATCGTAAAGAATGCGATTAACGTGGTCAACTTCATTTACAATCCGTACCGAGATCTTTTGAAGGACGTCCCATGGAATCTTAGCGAAATCGGCTGTCATTCCATCAATTGAAGTAACGGCCCGGATAGCAACTGCATAGTCATACGTCCGGCCATCACCCATAACACCAACTGAACGAATACCTGGTAAGACAGTAAAGTATTGCCAAATCTCTTCATCAAGACCAGCTTTTCTGATTTCTTCACGAAGGATTGCATCACTTTCACGAACAATCTCAAGCTTTTCAGGAGTAATTTCACCAATAACACGAATTCCAAGACCTGGACCTGGGAATGGTTGACGCCATACCAATTCATGTGGAATTCCAAGTTTTTCACCGAGTTCACGGGTTTCATCCTTAAAGAGCTTGCGTAATGGTTCAATTAACTTGAAACCGAGCTTCTTTGGCAAACCACCAACATTATGGTGAGACTTAATTGTCTGTGCAGTGTCTGTTCCAGATTCAATTACGTCAGTGTAAAGCGTACCTTGAGCTAAGAAATCAGCGTCTTTAATCTTCTTGGCTTCTTCGTTAAAGACTTCGATAAATTCCTTACCGATAATCTTCCGCTTTTGTTCGGGATCAGTAACACCTTCAAGCTTACCTAAGAAGCGATCTGCTGCATCAACCTTAATAATGTTAACACCAAGGTCGCGGCTCAACGCATCCATTACTTGGTCAGCTTCGTTTTTCCGTAATAATCCGTGGTCAACAAAGATACAAGTAAGCTGGTCACCAATTGCCTTATGAATCAAAACGGCGGTAACACTGGAATCAACCCCACCAGAAAGACCTAAGATAACCTTCTTGTCACCGACTTCTTTGCGGATTTCATCAATCTGCATATCGATGAAGTCATCCATCGTCCAGTTTGCTTTAGCGCCACAAACATCAAAAGCAAAGCGGCGTAAAATGTCTAATCCATATTCGGAATTACGAACTTCAGGGTGGAATTGAACACCATAGAATTTACGGTCATTATCAGCAATCGATGCGATTGGACAGTTCTTACTAGTAGCAGTAACTTCAAAACCAGCTGGAGCTTGAGTTACTAAATCACCATGGCTCATCCATACATATTGCTTCTTTGGCAAACCTTTGAATAATACAGCCTCGTCATCAAGTACTTCAATATCTGCTCGTCCATATTCGGAGTTATCAGCTTTTTCAACCTTTCCGCAAAGGTCGTATGACATTAATTGCATTCCATAACAAATACCTAAGATCGGGATCCCAAGCTTAAAAATTTCTGGATCGACCTTGAATGCGTTTGGATCATAAACACTGTTAGGGCCACCAGAGAAGATGATCCCCTTAGGATTAATCTCTTTGATCTCGTCTGCAGTCAACTTGTGAGAAAGCAATTCGGAATAAATACCGAAATCACGAAGCCGCCGAGTAATCAATTGGTTGTATTGGCTACCAAAATCCAAGACAATGATCTTATCAAACGCATCTAAATTGATGTTTGCCACAATGACACTTCCTTTGTTCAAATTTTTATTCTTAAAGGCTAGTTTACAGGCTGAACATAGCATGGTCAATGATTATTTAATATTCCATAACAAAAAAGACGGGAGCCAAATTTTCTCACGCCTTTTTCGTTAGATGGAATTTTATTGAGGATATTTAATTAGTGTTCTAAATCAATATTTAATAGACGTAATTCTTCATCAACCGCTTGTGCTTCAAGTGTTTTAGTATCTTTATCAGTTTTTATCATTTCGACAGCCTCCTCATCTCATTTAATCTGTATCCTTCTTAAGTGGTCTGTGAGTAATTGTCAATAAAAATGAGTCATAAATATCATGTGCAACCGTTTTGAACATTGATACATTAGGATTAAAAAGATTTATTTTTTTACTTTTACTAAATGTTTTAACTAGATTTTCTGATGCAGGATTTGTAATCCATTCCAAATTCGGTTGATTTGAATGCGCTTTCTGCATTTGATAAAATTTAGTTAGTTATTTTTTACTTGAGGTGCAATATGTTTATTCGGACAAAATATCTTAACCAACTAATAAACAACATGGACCAGCCAACAATTAAGATTCTCGTTGGCGTTCGGCGGTGTGGTAAAACGACTATTCTTGACCAGTTTCGGGCAACTCTCCGGCGTCAAGAAATTTCCTCAAGTCAAATTCAAGTGATCAACTTTGAATATCTCCTAGAAAACGAATTATGCAATCCAGAATATCTCTTACAATTTATTCTTGATCGACTTAGTAAACATCAGATGAATTATATTTTCCTCGATGAAGTCGAAGTGGTTCCCCAATTTGCTCGCGTTGTAAATGCCCTAAATTCACTCTCCAATACTGATATCTATATTACAAGTTCCAACAAAACTATTCTGGAAAAAGAAAATCTTCAACAAATGGTTCCTTATACTATCATTCCCGTTTTCCCTTGCAGCTTCCGTGAATACATAAAAAGGAACCACCAAGAAGCTGATTCCCAAACGTTGTATCAATATTTAAATGAGGGCGGTTTTCCCTATACTCACGAAATCCACGGTCCGATTAACCTCCGCAATTATGTGAATGGGATCATCAACACGATTATCATTACCGATTTCACCCAGCAGGCGACCCTTTGCAATCCAGGCCTGACTAAGCAACTTGCCTATCACTTAGCTCATCATGCTGGGACCACGCAAAATATCTCCCAGATTGTTGATAGTCTCAAACGTCACCACATTACAACTTCCAATAAGACGGTCGATTTTTATTTACAGTTCTTACAGACGTCCTTTATTTTTTACCCGTGTAAAGAATATGACTTTTCCCGTCGCCACGTCAAAAGTACCAATATTCGTTATTATCCGGTAGATCCCAGTATTCGTCAGGCGCTCACACTGAAAAAGAATGTCCTTTCTCAACGAATCCTTGAAAATATCGTCTTTATTGACTTGTTGAGCCAAGGCTACCAAGTATATAGCGGCCGCATCAAAGATAATGAAATTACCTTTGTCGCAATTAAAAATGATATCTTTACCTGTATTCAAATTGCTTATTCGCTTGCTGATGATGGCGCCTATCGTCGGGCAATCAGCGGATTACGCCAACTTCCCTCAAAATATAAAAAGCTCTTAATTACAGTAAAACCAGCGCTCAATTACGCTGGCTTAGATCCTGATATTGAAATTATTGACTTATATAGTTGGCTAACCAATTAACCTCGTCGCAGATAAAGCTTATCCACGACATGCCCCGTCGTCTTATGTAAAATTACGTCAGCGCGACTTTTGGTTGGAAGGATAAACTCTCGTAAATTAGGAAGATCGACGCGTTGCCAAACATCCTTTGCCATTTTAAATGCTTTCTGACGGTCACCCTTCGAATAAGGATAGTAATAGTTTGATGGGTCAGTAAAAGCTGTCTCTAGCAACATCCCAAACCGTTGAAGATACCAATGCTCAATCAGGTCCGGATCTGCGTCAACATACAATGACCAGTCAAAGTAATCACTGACATATAGTTGCTGGTTACTTGGCAATTGCAACGTGTTGATCCCTTCTACAATTAATATATCCGGACGATCAATTACCAAGGGTTTATCCAGCTGAACATCATAAACTTGATGGGAGTATGTAGGCGCCTTGACAACTGGTTCCCCTGCCTTAACATCATTAAGAAACTGGAGGAGCCTTTCCATGTCATATGATTCAGGGAAGCCTTTCCGATCCATGATCCCCCGCCGTTTTAATTCTGCATTAGGATATAAGAACCCATCCGTTGTCATTAATTCTACCCGCTTATCCGGTAGCATCTTATTTAGTAAAATACTAATCAACCGAGCGATGGTGCTCTTCCCAACTGCAACCGAACCCGCAATTCCAATAATATATGGAATGCGCATCGTGGAACGCTGTAAAAAGTTTGCCTTTTGCATCTGCCATTCCAAAAAGTTCTGGTAGCGCAGTTGAATTAATTTTATTAGCGGCAAATATACATCCTGCACATCCTCAATTGAAATTCGGTCATTCAACGATTTAATTTCATCCAAGTTGCCTTGGGTTAATCGTACTGAATCAGTTGGGAAAAAGCCGTGCCATGTTTGCCGATCAAATTGTTCGTAGTTCATCCATTCATCCATTATGCAAAATCCTTTATTTCACCCGTCAATGAAAACGGTTACTCACGTTTAATAGTAACATATTATAAACATAATTAAAGCTTAATCTCGCTTGTGAACACCTAAACATTCTACCAGATAATTAGCGTAACGCAACTGTTTGAAATAGGGAAGTGAGAAATAATCTCCTCGACAAGGCGGTGGGCTAAGCTAGAACGATGATTAGCACGGCACGGGCTGATTAGCGTTCGTACTTAGCCTCGAGCCTTATGATTATTTTTCATGTTATCTTGCTATTGTTCGTGAAAATAGTTGAGGCTGAGAGAAAACAAAGTTTTCTCTCAGCCTCCATTTTCATTTGATTATGGTTTAGGGAAGTTTAATTTCGGATAATTCTTTAACTCTGGTGCATCGGTTGTGTAATCATCGAAAGTACTCTGGTTATTATTTTCCGACTTCAAACTTGTCTTCTGTTTCTTTTGCTGCTTCTGTAAATTCTTCAAGCTCTTCTTAAGGTTATAAGTATATTGTTTTTTATCAACTTTCTTAAATCCTGGGAGTTTGTAGAACCGAAGCAAGTCACCATTCACGACTTTATCTGATAATCCAAGATCAGTTGTAACGTATTTTTGAATCTTACCAATTTCCTTACGTTGCGCCGCGGTTTGGTGAGTAATTTGCTTACCATTCTTAGTGTAATAGTAGTCACCATTATACTTAGTGTATTTTGGCGTTACCCAATCACCATTTCTAAACGGTACAATTTGCTTATTTTCTGGTGAAAGCAAGTCTTGACCGAATTGAATATAGTTCTTAGAGCTAATTCCTAACAAATCCTCAAGAGTAGGTAAAACATCAATTTCACCACCATACGTATGGTTAATGCCACCTTTTAGGCCAGGCATATTAATCATAAATGGTACTTTTTGGAACATTGCTAGATCATAATTAGTTACTTTCTTCTTACCTAAGATTTGCGCAATGGCTGGTTGGTGGTTATTAGAGATTCCATAGTGGTCACCATAAAGAACTAACACACTGTTTTGCCGTAACCCCGTCTTATCAAGGTAATCAAGAAATTCGCCAAGTGATTCATCTAAGTATCGTGCAGTTTGAATATAAGGGTCGACCGTGTCATCACCAGTCTTCCACGCTTCGATATCCTTATTCTTTTTATCAAGAATATATGGATAGTGGTTAGTAACTGTGATGATCTTTGCATAGAATGGTTGTGGAAGCTGCTCGATATAGTGAGCTGATTCTTTCATGAAGATCTTATCCTTCATTCCATATCCAGCATCATAATCCTTGGTCTTTGGGTAATACTCTTTACTAAAGAAATATTGGTAACCAAAAGACTTATAAGCATTATCACGGTTCCAGAAACTAGGAACATCCCCGTGGAATGAGGCCGTCGTATAGCCTAGCTTTTGATGAAGAAGCGCTGGCGCAGATTGGAAGGTATTAGTTGTCCCATCAGTAACCATTGCTGATCCTTCTGGAAGACCAAATAGCGAGTTTTCGAGCATTGTTTCTGCATCCGCCGTCTTTCCTTGACCAACTTGGTGGAAGAAATTATCAAATGCCAAAGTATCATTAGCATGGTATAACTTATTCAGGTTTGGCATTACTTCTTGACCATCTTCTTTATAGTCGATCATGAATTGCTGGAGACTTTCAAGGTGAATAATAAAAATATTCTTCCCTTTAGCCTTACCGTAATATTCAACGTTTGGCGCAGCATAATTACTATGGATGAAATGCAAAACCGGCTTTAATTCGTCACGATTAGCACGCGCTTTTACTACACTGTTATTAGTCGTCTTAACCCCATCATAAATCGTATATGCTTCGAGCCCTAGATACTTAACAATATAGTTGTTATCAAAAGTTCGCGTAAGTAATTGTGAACGGTCACTTTCTGCCATCCCTAAGTTAACTCCAAATAGCACAAAGCCAAGGGCAGTAATCGTCATCGCATATCTAACTTTAAAGCGCCGCATATCAACACGGACAAAATGGAAAAGTAAGATGAGTGCTAAAATTACAACATCCAAGTAAACTAAAAAGTCTTCGGGGCGTAATATCCCCATTAAACTTTTACCAAGATTATTTGAAGCCGCTCCAGATCCCTTTATTACGTTAAAGGTAATGAAATCTGAAAATTCTCGATAGTACAAAATATTTGCAAAAAGCCATGTCGATAATGCCGTATTAATTATCAACATCATCCAATAGGATAAGCGCCCACGGAAATATAATGCAATTCCCAAAAATACAAGGGCACTTGGAATCGTATTAAATGCTAAAAGGAATTGTTGCATGCTTCCTTTTACACCTAAATTAAATTCATTTTGATAAGCCCAGTAGCTCTTTAAACAAAATAAAAGTACAACAAGCAGAAAAAAACCGAGCTTGGTATTCAAGACACGGCGGAGCTTCTGCAACGCTGTTTTCATAGTCGTTCCTCCATAAAAAAATATCATTATTAACAATAATACACTAACTAGCTAACCGCAACCGTACAATTTTATTTTTCCAAAAAGTTAAAAATTCCGTCACTTTTCCGTCGTAGTTAACCTTTTGAAAATGAATCTTAAATGTTATGATTGAGTGTCGTTAATTAACAGAAGGGACTGAGCACCATTTCAAAGAAAAAAGCGAACTTAATGTTACTGCTAGTTGCTATTTTATGGGGAAGCAGCTATGTATTTGCTAAACTAACAATTCAAGCTGGAATGCACTCTGGAGTCATCAATGCTTGCCGGGGAACAATGTGTGTAATTGCTGGCTATATTATCTTCCATAAACAGATCAACCAAATGACTTGGCTAGATTTTAAGCTAGGACTCCTTATGGGAACAATTAATTTCCTGGGTTATTTTTTGCAGACTGATGCCCTCCGTTATACTACGCCGGCTAAAAATGCCTTCTTGACAACCTTATACGTTGCAATTGCTCCTTTGATTTTATGGCTATTTTGGCATGAACGTCCACAGCGAAAGACATATTTTGCGGTCGCCCTCGCGATTATCGGGATGGCAGTCATCACTAATGTTGCTAATACCGGTCTTCAATTAAATTTTGGTGACTTTCTAACTGTTGTTTCTGCTATTTTTTGGGCCTTACAATTAATCTTCTTTGGAAAGTACGCCCCGAAAGTTTCCAGTCCCTGGATGGTAATCTTCATGATCGGTTTATGTCAAGGCACGTTCGGCTGGATTACGACTGGATTATTTGAACGTACTAATCTTCCACAAATCCATTGGGTTCAAGCTTTAATTCCCCTAGCTATCTTAGCGATTGTCGTAACTTTCTTAGCGCAAGGGATGCAAATTACCGCTCAGCAATACACTGATGCCACATCTGCTGGATTATTATTGATGTTAGAATCATTTTTTGCCAGCACCATGTCCGTTATCATGGGCTATGATCCCCTCACACCACAACTAATTTGGGGTGGATTGATCTTACTTTTAGCCAATGCAATTATGCAAGTTAATTTCCAAGATGTACCATTTTTAAGAAAACAGCATTAAAATAGCGAGGACGAAATTTTTTCATCCTCGCTATTTTTTATGTGCGCCCGGCATGGGTATTAGCTAGGCGGTGAGAGTCCGCTATGGG
>OFGE01002018.1_pt1 | contig 15880 bp, 12 predicted proteins | sample 1521681 | NCBI WGS metagenome assembly OFGE01 (sample SAMEA3504093, study PRJEB24116) | mouse gut metagenome | biome: mouse gut; feature: mouse-associated habitat; material: faeces | place: Denmark | collected 2011 | reverse complement strand
CCGGGTGGCTCTGAAGCGGGAAACTGGTGGCTCCCAAGGGGGATAATATTCATTTTGTCTGAGATGGCGGGGGCTTTTGCTGCTAACGAAGGGTATACGGTACAATCTCTTGATATTGCAGTGCTTGTTGGGGAACTTTTGATCAGCATATTGGTATTTTTAACATTGTACCGCAAGAATGGGTATGAAAAAGATTAAGTAAAATGAACTGTTATATATGGCTTTGGAGCGAGTTATAGGGAGTGGGCGGCAAAGGATCCGTCAGGCAGATGGTTTCTCATTTTATCCTGGGCAGAATTGCTTTTGCCGCCTGCCCTTTACAGTTTACTATGGTACCAAAAGCGCATTTTCTCTTGACAAGCGTTAAAACTCCTTTTATACTATACATCAGTTGAGTTTTCAACTGTCTTTTTTCATTTTATCAAAAATAATTCCCAATATTAAAAATTATTATTTAGATATTGACTTTTATAACAAAGTATACTATTATTGTATCTATAAAAACGAACATAAGTTTGTGTATGCAATGAAAAGGAGACAGACAGGATGGCAAAGGAAGATAAGAAATCAGACAAAAGGTTAGATAAAAAGACAGGTGACAAAAAGGATGATAAATTAAAAGCACTAGAAGCAGCAGTAGCCCAAATTGAGAAACAGTACGGCAAGGGTTCCATTATGAAATTGGGGGAATCCTCGAAGAATATGAATGTGGATGCAGTTGCGACCGGATGCTTAAGCCTGGATCTTGCACTTGGGATTGGCGGGCTGCCCAAAGGGCGCGTAATCGAAATATACGGGCCGGAGTCAAGTGGTAAGACAACGGTAGCGCTTCATGTAGTGGCAGAGGTACAGAAGGCAGGGGGTATCGCGGGCTTTATTGACGCGGAGCATGCCCTAGATCCGGTTTATGCGAAGCATATTGGTGTTGATGTGGATAATTTATACATTTCACAGCCGGACTGTGGGGAACAGGCGCTTGAGATTACAGAGACGATGGTGCGTTCCGGGGCAGTGGATATTGTGATTGTAGACTCGGTGGCGGCTCTTGTGCCTAAGGCAGAGATTGACGGTGATATGGGGGACTCCCATGTAGGGCTGCAGGCAAGGCTTATGTCACAGGCGCTTCGGAAGCTGACGTCGGTTATCAGTAAGTCGAATTGTATTGTACTTTTTATTAACCAGCTTCGTGAGAAGGTTGGTGTGATGTTTGGCAATCCAGAGACGACAACCGGAGGGCGTGCGTTGAAGTTTTATTCTTCTGTACGTTTGGATGTCAGGAGGATTGAATCCTTAAAGCAGGCCGGGGAAGTTGTCGGCAACCGTACCCGTATTAAGGTTGTGAAGAATAAGGTGGCGCCCCCATTCCGTGAGGCGGAGTTTGATATTATGTTTGGCCAGGGGATTTCCAGAGAAGGGGATATTTTGGATCTGGCGGCGGACTGCAATGTGGTCAACAAATCCGGGGCGTGGTATGCGTACAATGGGGATAAGATTGGCCAGGGACGTGAGAATGCGAAACAGTATTTAAAAGAACGGCCTGAAGTCCGCGATGAGATTGAGAGACAAGTGCGTGCCCACTATGAGCTGGAGGGGGACGGCGGCGATAATGGCGTTTTATCAGATACAAAAGACGCAGGTGGATCGCATACAGCTGCAGCGCAGACAGAAGAAATGCCGCAGGCTTCCGCAGGGCAGCAGGACGGCGCAGATGAACTATAATGGCGTATATAGTTACGGATTACAAAGTATCTGGCAAAGGGCGTGTTGAGATTTGCCTGGACGGGAAGGAGACACTTTGGCTGTACGCCAAAGAAGCCAGGCAGCTGTCACTTGAAGAGGGGATGGAATTGCCGGAGGGGCAGTATAGGCATATACTTCACGAAGTAATTGGACGGCGCGCGGTAAAGCGGGCTATGCACCTGCTGGAGCGGCAGGAGCGCACAGAGCACCAGCTGCGTGAAAAGCTGGCGCAAAGCGGTTATCCAGGGGAAGCTATAGAAGATGCGGTTGCTTATGTTAGGAGGTACCACTATTTGGACGATGCGCGTTACGCCAGGACATTTATCCGGTATCATCAGGAAAAGAGCAGCAGGCAGCGCTTGGAACAGGATTTGCTGCGCCGCGGCGTGCCCCGGGATATCATCACACAGAGTATGGAAGAGGAGTATTCGTCTGACGAGAAAGCTAAGATACATAGGCTGCTTGAGAAAAAGCATTTTGTACCAGGTACGGCGGATCAGAGTGAGATGCGTAAGATATATGGGTTTTTAATGCGCAGGGGATTCCGGAGTGCAGATATTGCGTCTGTGCTGCGCGCTGGCTGGGAAGAGTAACCCTTGTATTGAAAGGGGTATGCTTTGTGATTGCGGGAATGCAGGCAGGACTACGCGCAGAGTTTCACCTTCTTGTAAAATTGTAATATACTATTATGGGAGGTCGGAACATGAATCAAACTATTCTAATGGCGCTCGTAGCAACATTAGGAACCTGGTCAGTTACTGCGTTGGGGGCGGCTATGGTGGTCTTCTTTAAAAACCCTAACCCCAAGGCGCTGAACCTTATGCTTGGCTTTGCGGCTGGGGTTATGGTGGCTGCCAGTTTTTGGTCGCTGCTTGAGCCTGCCATTGCACGTGCCGAGGCGGCATCGGCTTTTCCGGCTTATTTGGTAGTAACAGCCGGATTTTTATGCGGCGCATTGTTTATGTGGGCTTCGGATAAAATTGTAACATATGCCAGGGGCAGGGCAAACTGTACATTAGGCAGGCCTGATGAACGGCTTAACCGCATTATAATGTTGATCCTGTCTATCACCATCCACAACATACCAGAAGGGCTTGCCGTCGGTGTTGCATTTGGCATGCTTCAAGGCAGCCATTATTCCCTTGAGAGCCTGATGGGTGCAGTTACTATTGCCGTCGGGATTGGCCTGCAGAATTTCCCGGAAGGGGCGGCTGTTTCTATTCCACTGCGCCGTGAGGGTTATTCCCGCAAAAAAAGCTTTTTATTGGGGCAGGCTTCTGGTATGGTTGAACCGGCCGCTGGTGTACTTGGCGCATGGCTGGTGGTGTATATCGAGGCGGTGCTGCCGCTTGCGCTTTCGTTTGCAGCCGGGGCAATGATTTTAGTTGCAGTACATGAGCTGATTCCAGAATGCCAAAAGAACCGGAAGGTACATCCTTATTTTGCTACAATGGGGATTATTGCAGGGTTTGCGGTTATGATGCTTTTGGATGTGATGCTGGGATAATGTATTAAGGGGGGATGGAACCAATCCATCCCCCCTCTTACGGGTTAGCCCTTATTGTGTTGTGTATTTTCCTTGCTTAATCCCATTTCCATTCATTCTCTTTTTTAATAAACGAAATTGCTTTGCTGTCATATTTTTTCCTACATAAACCTTGCAGCCTTTTTTCGTTTTGTCAAAAGCGTTCTTTTTAATTTTCGGCGCTTTCTTGCATTGGAATGAAATGCTCTTTAATTTTGTACATCCTTTAAAAGCCTGGGCGCCAATCTGTGATACATTTTTTCCAATGACAAGCGTTGTAAGCTTTTGGTTTTTCGCAAATGCCCCTTTTTCAATGGAAACCACCCGGAATGAATATCCGTTTTTGGTAACCTTTTCAGGAATTGTAATTTTTGCCTTAGCCTTTCCTTTCAGCTTCATTGCTGTTACAGTCCCGTTTTTTGCATCTGACCGTGTCACCTTATACTGAATATTTTTATAAGTGAATACAGTTCCTTTTTTGGGTACATTTTTTACAACTGGATTTGGAGTTTGTGTGCCATTGCCGTCCTGTTGGTTTGCGGAGGCAGGTTTTAAATTGGCTTTTGCTTCCCTTAGGGTGTTCAGTGCGTTTTGCAGCATTGATAATGATGCGTTTGCATTGCCTGCGCATGCTTTTGCTGCTTCTAAGGCATGTTGGAATGCGCTAGCCGTTTCTGTAGTGTAAATGCTTAGATCTATGGCGGACGACGCCTGTATTTCGGATGAAAGCGCTGCTTTTGCAGCAGGAACCCCTTTTTCAACAGCTGTAGCGGCGGCTAAAGCAAAATCTGTTGCCGGACGGCCTTTTTGGTCTGCGGCATAAACTTGACAGCGTATTTCCCCTGGTACCATTACAGTGATGGATGGCGTATCTGTTACAAACTGTATGCCGTTTGCAAATGTAAAACAGTAGCGGGAATCCCCTTCTGTATCGTTGTCCGGATCTGTATAAGAATAACGGACAGTTGCCAAATCCCCTGTTTCATAGACTGGTTTGTCAAACGATGCTTCTGAAACAACAGGTGCATGGTTGCCCTGTTCCATAAACAAAATGGCGGGCTGTTTGCATAAGTCTTCATAGGAAAGGGAGCCTGCCCCTGCGCGAAGTTCTGAAAAGGATGCTGTTTTGCCCCTGTCATTGCTTTCCCAGGCGGTAAAACCGAGTTTAAAATCATTTCCCAGCATATCGGCAGGAAGATCTCTTACATGCTGCCATGTCCCGCCATCGGCTTTAAAATCCACGGAAACCGTATTGCCGTTTTTATAAAAGCCAAGCCATGCGCTATCCAGTTCGTTTTGTGCGCTGTCCCCGCCTGTTTCTGTTGCAATTCCCTGTGCTTCTGAAACGGTGGTTATGCCGTTAAAATGGGATTTTTTCCCGACCGAAATGTAGTTGTCATCGTCTTTGTATAGCAGGAACGATGCTGTATCCCACTGGCTATTTTCACGCAGCGGGAGATTATCTATTTTTATAACTGCGCGCATACCCCCGCTTTCTAGCTGATCTGGCAGGGAGTATAAAAAGAGGTTTGGTACAGTGTTTGTTTCCTGGTATAAATCCCCGTTTTGCATGTCGATTGTAATTTTGCCGGATTCTATGCTGTAGTTGGCGGAATCCTCCCGGAGGATGGTAAAATCAGGGGAAAGCGCGTTTGTTTCGGCAAGGCTTATGATTAAGGCTTTGCGGTCTGCGCTTAAGCCCGCGCTTGCACGTACCCATACGATGCCGTTTTTAAGCGCTGTTACGGTACCGTCTTGGGAAATAGTGGCTGCATCTGTCGCGCCCTTGGTCAGGAAATCTTCTACAGCCCAGGTAATAGGCTTGCCGGACGGGATATCCGCCGAAAATGAAAAGGTGGCGTTCTTTTCGGTCAGCACGGGTGTTTTTGCCGGCTCCTTTATCGTAACGGTATCTGCCGGATCCAGTTCGCTTTTGCCTGCTACGGTGACGGAAATTTCATTGGAAAGGATTTGAGTACCGTTCCATGCAAAGTAAGCATATACAGTTGCTTTGCCAGGCTTTAACCCTGTCATCTGGCCATATTTGTTTACAGAAAGTACGTCTGGGCTGCTGCTGGCAAACTGGATTTCACCTGTGGGGTCTTTCGCAGGCTGGTTCCTGTCATAAGCGATTTGGATGTCCGGATCGAGGTTATTTAAATATTCATCTGGCATGCCGGACAAGACGGCGTATAGCTTTAGGCCATCGTCATAAGTATTGCCTTCGAGCGTAACGTTTTTGCATTTAGTAAATTCATATGCGTTTTCCGTGGATTTGGTGTAACGCTTCCACTGCGCATCAACACTGAGCCCCATGCTTGTCCCTTCTAACAGGCGCGCCGTGCCGTCTTCTTGTGTCTCTGACGCTTCAAGCCGGATAGAAACCGGGTTGGCGCGCATAATTTTATTGTTCCGGATGGACAGGTTTTCCACGCTTTCCGCTTTTACAACCGTATCCGTATCCATATAAAACGTATTTTCTTCAATGGTGATGTTTTTGTGGATGGGGTTGTCGGCAGATGGAAGCCCCTTGCCTTTGGTTACAGGGTTTACATAGACTGCGGGGGCATATTCCCAGCTGGTCCTGCCGATGCTTTTGATATAAAATGTATTGCCCCGGATGGTCATATCCCGGATCGGGCCGGACTCATACCATTCGTCTGAATCGTTGGAAAGGTAAATAGTCGCCATGGACATGTTATAAAAAACATTGTCTTCGATTAATACTGGCTGCCGGGTTGTACAGAGGATGCCCCTGGTCGGTACATCTTTAAAAGTACAGCCACGGATGGTTACTTTTGGAGTATAGGTGACGTTTTCAGCGACATATTTGGGCTGGCCGCTTATCTGGTCTGTTAAATTGGCTGGAAGGGTTTCTTTAAAACGCACCCGCATGGTACGCAAATCATTGCCGCTTTCCCCAGGATTTGAAATAACCTCGTCAACGGTGTAAAGTGTTTCATTATCCGTGGATTCTAAGGTATCCCTGGTGAAAAACGCGACCTTGTCGCCTTCGTGGAACTGGGGGAAGCCGCCCTGCTGCGTATGGATGTATTTTAATGTCAGCGTATGATCGTCTGTTTTTTGTTCTACCCGTGTAAATGTGCCGTGCAGGTTAATGGGATCGTCATGGGTATGGGAGAAGTTGCAGTTTTCAATTACAAAATCTCCGGACGCACCAGAAGCGTGGATGCCGTCCGCATAGCTTACGGTGACATGCCCAGAGCCTTCTCGTGGCATAAAATCGCAGTCATAGTAATAGACATCCGTACTCATCTGTACAAGCCAGCCAAAACCATGCATAAAATGTACATCAACGTTTTGGGCTGTTACATTCTCGCTTTCCCAGGTGAATGCGCCAGCGGTTTCACGGTATGCGCTGCTGGCAAATTCCAGGATCATGCCTTTCTTTTGCATCGCCGGCCTGGAAGACTGGTAAGTGATACGGATATGGGAATCATCGAGCGTGCGGATATTGTTTACACCGTTAAACGGAGACTCGGAGGTAAAATAGGCGCGTGTCATGCCTTCGTCTGGATGGGTAGCCACAACAGAATAGGCGTTGTGGATGCCTGTTTCCGTCCAGTAATAATCGCCTGTTTCGGGGCTTGGCTCACTGTGCCACTGAAGCGTTGTACCTTTGATTTCATAAGGGCAGCACGCAGGGATATAAAAATCAGTGTATGGATGGCCATCTTCTGTACCCAATTCCGTAATTGTCATTTCAGAAACCGTAGGAACACTAAAATCCCAGGCAAAGTCCTTAAGCGTAATGTTTTTGGAATTGACGACTGCAAGCGCCATCATATTTCCATGCATCATAAACAGGGAACCATTGCCGTCAAGCGTGAGGCCTTCCTGATCTTCGATTAAAATTCCGATTGTTTTAATGGGGCTTTGGATGCTGTTGGTGTTGGAGGTATGGTATTCACGCTGTGTGGCGTAATCTTTGTAAATCTGGTATTCCCCCTCTGGGAATGTGACGGTTACGTGTGGCGCGCCGTTTTCCTGTGCTTCTTTTGCAGCGGCAAGTGCGTCCTGGATAGCGCGGGTGCTGTCCATTTGCCCGGTTGGATCTGCGCCGTATTCAGTGGCGTCAATGGTGACGGTTTCAGCGGCCTGCGTGACAGGTGTGCCGGAAAGTGAAACCGGGGTAAGAGCCATACAAAATGCCAGTATGGCAGCTAAAATTTTCTTTTTCATAAATTTTCTCCTTTCTGGAATATTTTATAAATAAATTATATAGAAGGGATGGGGTTTTGTCAATTTGGTAAGAGTTTATTAATGCAATTGCATGACAAATTATACAAAATATGTTAAAATTAAAATAATTCTTATTGGCTTTTATTTTCTGTTTTGGTATGAGGTTTTTAAATTTAGCAAAAGTATAAGGATATTTGGGAAATGAAAGGGATGGTTTTTAGATGTCTTTATTGTCTGTATTTTGCAGCAACCTTATTGGCGTTGGCATCAGGCTGTTTTTTCTTTTGTGGGCATCTGGTCTTTTGTTAGGCAAAAGGCCAGAGAAAAGGGGGATTGCCAGTATGGTTATTGTGGCGGCTGCGTTTTTGGCAGCCATTTCAGCTTTAGGGGCAGCTTTTTATCAGTACGGGATACCTCACTGGAGATATAATACAGGGCATATTTTGTTCTATTACCTCATTTTGCCGATGCAAATGCTGCTTTTACGGGTGGTTTATAAGGAACGTTATTTAGCTTGTCCGTGCGGGGGAATCGGTAGAAGATAATATGGCGCTTTCCCTGATGTTTTTTCTGGTAATCGCAATCGTGTTCCATTATATGGTGGAACGAAGAGATGCAAAAAAAGCAGGTTTTGGAGAAGCAAATGAATTTGCAGCAGTAGAAAAACTATATTGAAAGCCTTGAAGGGATGTAAAAGGAGATGCGCCAGGAAAAGGGTGAAAAACGGGAATATTTTACAGTAAAGGTGGTGGATACAGTGCAGCATATTCCGGTGGATAAAGAGGGAGGTTTTGAATAGGATATGCTAATGCCCATTACTTGCAATCTTTGCCTACAATTGATACAATGGGGCATGCAAAAGCATTGACAAAATTACATACCTTACTTATAATAGTTTGTCGTAGTAACACATTAGCATGCTAAAGCGTGCAGCAGAAGGAGATATCATACATTATGAACAGGCAGTTATTACATACACCGGAAGGCGTCCGGGATATTTACAGCGATGAATGCAAAAAAAAGCAGATTTTAGAGGGGAAACTCGCAAATACCATTGAACGTTACGGGTACCGGGGAATTGAAACACCGACATTTGAATTTTTTGACATATTTGGTAAAGAAATCGGCACAACGCCGTCAAAGGATCTGTATAAATTTTTTGACCGGGAAGGCAATACATTAGTTTTAAGGCCGGATCTGACGCCTTCCGTAGCCAGGGCGGTCGCCATGTACTTTGAGGAAGAGGAAGAACCTATCCGTCTCTATTATATGGGGAATACCTTTATCAACAATTCCAGCTACCAGGGGCGTTTAAAGGAAACTACACAGCTGGGGGCGGAGCTGGTGGGCGACAGTTCACTTTTTGCAGATGCGGAAATCGTTGCTATGGCAGTGGAATGCCTGCTTGCGGCGGGCTTAACGGAATTTCGGATTAACATAGGCCATGCGGATTTTTTTGCCGGGCTAATGGAAGCTGCGGGCTTTGGGGAAAAAGCAGCTCAGGAGCTTAGGGATCTGATTGCCAACAAGAATTATTTTGGTGTGGAGGAAGTAATTTCGGCACATCCAATGGATGAAAACCTGCGGGAGCTGTTTGCGATGCTGGGGGGATTTTATTTTTCGGAGGATGAAATGGCAAAGGCGGGGCGTTTAAGCCAGGGCTACCCCAAGATCCTGGCTGCCGTTACACGGTTAAACGAGCTGCATCAGGTGCTAAAGGCATATGGGACAGACCGTTATGTTTCATTTGAGCTTGGCGTCGTGAGTAGTTACCAGTATTATACTGGAATTATTTTTGCGGGTTATACGTTTGGAAGCGGGGAAGCAATTTTAAAGGGCGGGCGGTACGATAAGCTGTACAGCTATTTTGGAAAAAGCGCGGCTTCCATCGGATTTGCGGTTGTCGTGGATCAATTGGCGGCAGCGATTGCCCGGCAAAATATCCCGATTGCGATACCCTGTGAAGGCGAGCTTGTCCTTTACCGCAAGGAACGGTTGCACGAAGCGGTTGCATATGCAGGCAGGCTGCGCAAAAAAGGCGTTACGGCAGAGGTTATATGTATAAAAGGGAACAAGGACCGGATGGACTATGAGGCTTATGCCAAAAAGCACCACCGGGAAAAAATAACATACTTGGATTAGGGGTTAAAGAACATGCAAAAGGACAGATATTTAACGTTTGCTTTAGGAAAAGGCAGGCTTGCAAAACAGACACTTGAGCTTTTTGGCAAAATTGGCATTACTTGTGAGGAAATGAACGACAAGGGTACCAGGAAGCTTATTTTTACCAATGAAGAATTAAAGCTTCGGTTTTTCCTTGCCAAAGGCCCGGATGTGCCCACGTATGTGGAATATGGCGCTGCCGATATCGGGGTAGTGGGCAAGGATACGATTTTAGAAGAGGGCAGAAATATTTATGAGGTTCTTGACCTTGGATTTGGCAAATGCAAGATGTGCGTCTGCGGGCCAGAGAGTGCAAGGGAATTATTAGAGCATCATGATCTGATCCGGGTGGCTACCAAATACCCGAGGATTGCAAAAGATTATTTCTATAATAAAAAGCATCAGACAGTTGAGATTATTAAGTTAAATGGATCAATTGAGCTTGCACCGATTGTAGGGCTTTCGGAAGTGATTGTAGATATTGTGGAAACGGGTTCTACCCTGCGCGAAAACGGGCTTGGCGTACTAGAAGAGGTCTGCCCGCTGTCAGCGCGGATGGTGGTCAATCAGGTAAGCATTAAGATGGAGCATGAACGTATTGCAAAGCTGATTGCTGATTTAAGGGCAGTTTTAGCACAGTAAGGGGGTTAAGGATGAGGATATTAAAGTTAAACAGCAAGACGAAACAGGATTTGTTAAATGACCTGTTAAAGAGAAGCCCGAACCACTATACGGAATATGAAAGCCGTGTGAATGAAATTATTTCAGAAGTCCGTATCAGGCAGGATGAAGCGGTTTTTGCCTATACAAAGCAGTTTGACGGGGCGCTTATTACGGCGGATAATGTAAAGGTTACGGAAGATGAAATTGTACAAGCTTACCGCAATGTAGATGAAAAGCTGCTTGAGGTAATCAGAAAGGCCAAAGTGAATATACAGGAATACCACGAAAAGCAGAAGCAGTACAGCTGGTTTGACAGCAAAGAAAACGGCATTATTTTGGGACAGAAGGTTACGCCTTTGCAGACGGTTGGCGTATATGTGCCAGGCGGCAAGGCAGTCTACCCGTCCTCTGTGCTAATGAATGTCATTCCCGCAAAGGCTGCCGGGGTAAAAAAGGTAATTATGACGACACCGCCCGGGGCGGACGGGAAGGTGTATGCTTCCACTTTGGTTGCCGCAAAAGAAGCGGGTGTGGACGAGATTTACAAGGCAGGCGGCGCGCAGGCGGTTGCTGCAATGGCGTTTGGAACTGAAAGTATCCCCAAAGTGGATAAAATCGTAGGGCCTGGAAATATTTATGTCGCCCTCGCGAAAAAAGCTGTATTTGGCTATGTCAGCATTGATTCAATTGCAGGCCCAAGCGAGATTTTAGTACTTGCGGATGAAACCGCCAACCCGCGTTTTGTCGCGGCAGACCTGCTTTCGCAGGCTGAGCATGACGAGATGGCTTCTGCGATATTGATTACTACCAGCGAAGTTCTTGCACATGAAGTTTCAAAGGAAGCAGATGAGTTTACAGCCAAGCTGTCCCGCAGGGAGATTATTGAAAAGTCACTGGAGCGCTACGGGTATATTTTGGTGGCGGAAACGATGGAGGAGGCGATAGAGGCCGCAAATGATATTGCGTCTGAGCATCTGGAAATTGTCACAAAGGACGCATTTGAAGTAATGACAAAAATCCGTAACGCAGGAGCTATTTTTATCGGTGAATACGCAAGCGAGCCGCTTGGAGATTATTTTGCAGGGCCTAACCATGTTTTACCTACGAACGGGACAGCGAAGTTTTTCTCACCTCTTAGTGTAGATGACTTTATCAAAAAATCGAGTATTATTTCGTATTCCAGGGAAGCCCTTGAGCCGGTTTATAAAGATATTGTACAGTTTGCAGAATGCGAAAAATTAACTGCCCACGCCAATTCTATCCGTGTGCGGTTTGAGAAGGAGTAGATTATGTCAAGAGAAGCAAGTATTAGCAGGACAACGAAGGAAACCGATATTTCCCTGAGGCTTCAGCTGGACGGTCGGGGAAATTCCGAGATTGACACAGGGATTGGTTTTTTTGATCATATGTTAGAAGGCTTTGCCAAGCATGGGTTTTTTGATCTGGATGTGAAGGCGGCCGGGGATTTGATGGTGGACTGCCACCATACCGTAGAAGATACCGGGATTGTGCTTGGCAGCGCGATAAAGAAAGCTCTTGGGGATAAAAAGGGGATTAGGAGGTTTGGAAGCTCAATCCTTCCAATGGATGAAACGCTGGTATTGTGTGCGGTGGATTTGTCCGGCAGGCCATACCTTGTATTTGACGGGGAATTTACGACAGGCCATGTAGGTTATCTGGATACGGAAATGGTGCGCGAATTTTTCTATGCCATATCCTACAGCGCTGGGATGAACCTGCACGTTAAGGTTTTGTCAGGGACAAATAACCACCATATGATAGAGGGGATGTTTAAGGCGTTTGCAAGGGCGCTTAGCGAAGCGGCCGGATTTGACCCAAGGGTAACCGGGATTTTATCAACAAAAGGGAGCTTATAGAAAATGGAACAGAAAAACATTGTTGCTACGATTTATTTAAAAGATGGAAAGGCAGTCAAAAGCCCTACAGATTTTACGCCAGACGGGGATCTTTTTGAACGGGCGAAGATTTACAATGACTGCGGAATTGACAAGATTATTATTTTTGATTTGTCCGAGGATGATGAAGAGCATGAAAAGAATTTAAAGACGATTAAGGACTTAAACCACAACTTAGAGATTAAAGTCTGTGCAGGCGGCAACATCAACCGTTTCGAGGATATTAAGAAGATTTTTTATACGGGCTGCCTTCAGGTGATGTTAAACGGCGCTAAGCCACAAAGTATGAAGCTGGCGCAAGAAGCGAGCAAGAGGTTTGGCAAGGAGCGCGTGCTTGTTTCTGTAAAAAATGTAGATTTTATTTTTAAGAACCACGAAAACATGGAAGAGAATTTCCATGAGATGTTAGTGCTTAATAAGTCTATGTTAGATGCAGCTGAGAACATTACTACGATCCCTGCGGTTGTGGCAGTTGATAATTACGATTTGGAAGAGATTACAGGCATTTTAAGGCGGGATCTGGTACGGGGTGTTTCAGGCAAGTTTATTACGGAGCCAGGGACGGATATAATGCAGCTTAAGACGGAGCTTTCGGCGAGGGGGCTTCGTATGGTGAATTTTACGTCTGCTTTAAAATGGTCTGACTTTAAGTTAAACTCGGACGGCATGGTGCCTGTCATTGTGCAGGATTACCGGACAGATGAAGTGCTGATGCTTGCTTATATGAACGAAGAAGCGTTTGAAAAGACAATTAGCCTTGGCAAGATGACATATTATAGCAGAAGCCGAGGGGAGCTTTGGATGAAGGGGGAAACTTCCGGGCACATCCAGTACGTGAAGTCCTTAACGGCAGACTGTGATTATGATACGATTTTAGCAAAGGTATCCCAAATTGGCGCTGCGTGCCATACCGGGAATCCAAGCTGTTTTTTCAACACGATTGTAAAAAAGGAGTATGTAGAGAAAAATCCCCAGAAGGTGTTTGAAGAGGTTTACGCAATTATCATGGACCGTAAGGCGAACCCGAAGGAAGGGTCATATACGACGTACTTATTTGAGAAAGGGATTGATAAGATTTTAAAGAAACTCGGGGAAGAAAACGCTGAGACGATTATTGCGGCAAAAAACCCTAACCCGGAGGAGATTAAGTATGAGATTTCGGATTATCTGTATCATCTGATGGTGCTGATGGCAGAAAAAGGTATTACATGGGAGGATGTAACACAGGAGCTTTCGCAAAGGTAAAAAATATTTAGGGACACTTCAATTAGAGAAGTGTCTCTTTTTTTTCGGCAGATGTATTTTATGCTTAGCGCTTAAAGGGTACGGTATATATGGGGGATTTAGACCGTATTAGGGAGTAGCAGATGGCGGGAATGGTTTTTCAAACACGCTCTTGCTTTTTTTGCTTGTATGGGCGGACGGATTGAGGAGCCCATCTGCAAGCAATCTGCTATAAAACAGAGAAAAATCATAAAAACTATTGAAAAAAAATTTGAAATTATATACAATAAACGCTGTGGAAATATTCAAACTTTACAAAATGATAGATGGAGGGCAAAAAATGAGCAGTACGAACAACGGCTTGGCAATGCAGCGTATTGTTAAGTTACTCGACGAGAACAGTTTCATGGAAATCGGTTCTCTCGTCACAGCAAGAAGCACGGATTTTAACCTGTCGAATACGGACACACCTTCTGATGGCGTAATTATCGGCCACGGCCTGATTGACGGCAACCTGGTATTCGTATATAGCCAGGACGCATCCGTATTAAACGGGACAATCGGTGAAATGCATGCAAAAAAGGTTGCTTCGGTATATGACATGGCAATGAAGATGGGTGCGCCGGTGATTGGCTTTTTGGACTGTGCGGGAATCCGTCTACAGGAATCTGTGGATGCGCTGCATGGCTTAGGGCAGATTTATGCAAAAGAAGCGGCTGCATCAGGCGTGATCCCGCAGATTTGCGCGGTATTTGGTACCTGCGGCGGCGGGCTTGCCACGGTTCCGGCGCTTTGCGATTTCACTTACATTGAAGCTGCAAAGGGTAAGGTGTTTGTCAATTCCCCGAATGCGATTCCGGGCAACCGTATCGATAAATGCGATACCTCCGCGGCAGAATACCAGTCTAAGGAGACCGGATGTGTAGATGCAATCGGCACGGAAGACGAGATTTTGGAGTCCATCCGCGCCTTGGTATGTATGCTTCCGGACAACAGCGGAATGGGGGGGCTGACAGAAGAATGTGCGGACGATTTGAACCGTGCCTGTGAAAACGTAGCCGGGATGAAAGGCGATCCGCGCTATGTACTGTCTGAAATTGCAGACGATCGAATCTTCCTTGAAACGAAAAAAGACTATGCCAGGGACATGGTAACTGGATTTATCCGTTTAAACGGGACTACCATTGGGGCAGTCGCCAACTGCACTGAGTTTTACGATGAAGAAGGCAAAAAAGCAGCGGAATTTGCAAATGTCTTTTCGGCAAGGGGGTTAAATAAGGCGGCGGAATTTGTTAGCTTCTGCGATGCGTTTGATATCCCTGTGCTGTCCCTTACTAATGTCAGGGGCTATAAGGCAGGCGTCTGCTCTGAGCACAACCTCGCCAAATCCATGGCGCGCCTTACCTGCGCGTTTACATCGGCAGATGTGCCGAAGGTCAATCTGATTGTAGGGGAGGCCTATGGAAGCGCTTATGTGTCTATGAATTCCAAATCTGTCGGCGCAGATCTGGTCTATGCATGGCCGGAAGCCAAAATCGGTATGATGGAAGCTGAGCTGGCAGCCAAGATCATGTACCCGGATGCAGGTGCGGATACGCTTTCGGAAAAGGCAAAGGAATACGACAAGCTGCAGTCAAGCGTGCTTTCCGCGGCAAGGCGCGGCTATGTAGATCTTATCATTGAACCGGAAGACACCAGAAAATACCTGGTAGCAGCGTTTGAAATGCTCTATACCAAGTGCGATTTGGATTCCTACAAAAAACATGGTACAAAATAATAGAAAGGTGAAGTTTCATGAAGAAAAAAATATTTCTGATTGCCGCTATGTGCCTGATGCTTCTTGGCCTGGCAGCATGTTCGCAAACTGATCCTACGACGGCTGATTACAATGGCGTTTCTTATGAAGAGCTGAAAGCAAACTGCCAGGGGACGGTGCAGACCCTTACTTATATGTCGGAGGAAGATAAGGCATATTACCAGCAGGGCGGCGCCGAAATGATTGTAAATTTAATCAACCGATGGGACGAAGCCGTTGCAGAGTATGGATCATTTGTGGATTTTGGAGATTTTGTGGTTACAAAATCAGGCAAAACACTGACGGCGGCACAGACACTGAAAATGGAAAAACGGGATATCATCCTGACGTATGTGTATACATACCATTCCATGCAGGTTGAAGACATTACGCTTGACGCCGTATTTTCCGTAGGCGAGAAAATGTCAAAGGCGCTGATGAATACGATTATGGGAATTCTGGTCGTATTTGCTGTTTTGATTATAATTTGCCTGTTGATTTTCTGCTTTAATATATTCCCATACCTGGAGAAAAAGAAAGCGGAGCAGACGGCTGTCCCCGCAAAGGAAATCGCTCCTGCGCCGCAGGCTGCGGTACAACAGGAAGCGCAGCAGGCAGACGATGGCGAGCTGGTTGCAGCCATTGCCGCAG
>OFGE01002016.1_pt1 | contig 15884 bp, 12 predicted proteins | sample 1521681 | NCBI WGS metagenome assembly OFGE01 (sample SAMEA3504093, study PRJEB24116) | mouse gut metagenome | biome: mouse gut; feature: mouse-associated habitat; material: faeces | place: Denmark | collected 2011 | reverse complement strand
GACAGGTGTATCTCTGAGAGCTCAATTTCATCCTTGTCTTCAAATCGAGTTGTAGGACAGCCAAAGTCAGACAGACAAAACTTGTCCCAAAAGAGGTGTCTTCCACCTGTCCAAGTTTCCATAAGTTATATCTGCCAACTGAGCCTGGCCACAGGGTGGGAATATCTGCTGGATGTGAGGGGATGAAAGAGGAACCTATGTGGATGTACTGGGTGGAGATTCAATTAAGACCAAGTCCATGGAGTAGAGTTTCAGTACTAGGGTAGGTCTAGGTTAGGTGTAAGAGCCCTATGATATACTGGGTAATTAGATCATCAAAGCTCTTGTGTAGGAGATAGGGGTGGGGTGGGATCACATGGATGCTGCCTGTTCCATGGCCCTGACTCCTTGTTGGGAGAGAGATAGAACACCAGTGGAAATGAAGAGGATATGTTAGCTTTAAACCCAAGGGGATGACAGCCAATTGCCCTCTTTTGTGGTCTGATATTAACACAGGAGCTAATTGCATGTCTATTGCAATACTGAGAATGCTGATTTTGGGAATCAGAGGCAGTTGGTCAGGAAGACTGAGGCCACCTGAGGAATCCTGATTCCTGCTATCTAAGAGTCCAAAGCAAATGCTGTGTAGGCATGATGTATAAATGGGTGCTCTCTGGAGCTCTTTTGATGTGTTTCCTATTTCCAGGTTCTCCAGTGCAGGAACATTCTCCAATCAGTTCAGAACACATAGATGTCCAAAGATTCCTCCTTGCATCCTAAATTCCAAATGGCTTCAAATATACCCAGAGAAACCAGTTTCCTAGTGCCTAAAGAGCCTACAAGGTACTTACCTTTTCAAATGTGTCAGAGTCCTCTAGTGACCCCAACACGTCCACTGCAATCAAGTCATTCAGTCCATGAAAGGGACCTACATCAGAAAGACTCCCAAGAACCATCCAGAAACTCAGGTATGCGAATGCAAACAAGTGTTGTCATGGGCCCAGGTTTACCAACTCTGAGAAGACTCTCAGGGCAGCCAAGTCATCAGATACTTTCAAGAACCTCAGTGAGTTCTGGTTTCCCTGTTCCCATAGGTTCTATGCCACTGTCAGATAAATATTATAACAAACAATCTGGCCCTGTGGCTCCAAGAAAGTGTCGAAAGGAACGCACCGTGTACTCCAAAGAACAAAAGTGTCTGCTGCAAGAACATTTTCACCAGTGCCAGAACCCAGACCTGGAACAACGGAAGGCACTGGCATTACTGATTGGTGTGACAGAATACAAGATCCAGGTATGCCTCTCTCTTTTCCCTCTGTTCAACACCAAAAGGGTCTCTTCCTCAATCAATTACCTGAACTCTGTGCTTCTTAAGTGCTAAGGGCACCTTGGAGTTTTGTGAATGGTGGTTATTCAGCCCTCTAGGGGTACAGCTCTTCCCTGTACATCCCATTCTGATTCAACCTGGTACCATTTTGGGTCAAGATTATTTTCCTGCAGGGTCTTAGAGACCCATACACCACGGCTTCTACTAAGACACAGGACACACTACCTGAATCTTCCCCAGATTTTGGTGCCAAGTCATATACATCCTACCTTACTGCGATCTCTTTGGGATTTAGAGCCTCAGACTTCTCTGTTTCTGCCTCATGCAGTTTCTATGGCTATAAAAACACCTCCCATCTAAAGGCTTCAACCTGTGGTCCCGTTACGGGTATTCCTCTGATGTCTCCTTTGTTTTCCAGACCTGGTTCAAGAACAGACGAGCTAAAGAATGTCGGAAGAGTTCACAACTCCCTCGGAGAATTGGAAGTGGACCTCACTATAGGCCTACTTCCAGCAGTGGCGGTGAAGTTCCTGATTTCGCTGCCAGTCCAGATTCTGTGTGCCAGAGACATGTGAATGTCAGCTATCCTCCTGAGTTTAGACCATCAAGGAACTCCCCTCACCAGGAATTCAACTCTTCCCTCATTGATCAACCCTTGGAAGACATGTGTTTCAGCAAGAGCCACATTATCTCGGAGCATCCAAGGCAGAAGTGTAGAGAACTTTCCAGGGAACCGGGGCACCTATCTAGTGATAGGTCTGGCTGTTCCAACGTTCTTTCCTCACCTTCTCCAGCAGCCGGTGCTGAATCTTCGTGTGACATACCCTCGGGATTAAGCCTTTCTCCTCAACTCGGACCTCCAAGTATGACCCAAAACTCAGAATCCACCTTCTCCATGTGCCAGACACCATCAGTTTTGAGCCCTCTTCCTGAACTCAGCCCCTTGAGTAATTCCCTAGACCAGATGGCCATCTTTTCCAAAATTGATCAGGTCTGTGAAATCTATCAAAAGAATACAAGGTCTAAGAAGCAAAGGAAGGAGACAGAGAAGAACACGGTGCAAAATTTGATGCATGGCCAGGATTCCTGTGAAATAACTGAAAGCCCTAAAGGCACTGTCTCTCTGCCAAGCTCTGCCTATCAGGATACCTTGGCTGAGAGACAGTCTGTGTTCAGTTCTCCTCCATGCAGCCCATCAAGTACATCTCCAGACTCAGAATCCATATTTTCTGCATGGGAGGAAATATGTCATGTCAGCTTTCCTCCTCCTTTCAGCCCAAGTATGTTCTCAGACCCGGAGTCAACCTTGTCCATTATTCAGATTAATGAGAATTTATTAAGTGATGCCATGATGTCTCTATAGGCTGAGTGAAACCCAGCAACAGGGGAGAGTACGGTCTGTCAATCATCAGTCTGTGCACTATCTGCACAACCTGCTGCAGATCAAGATCCAGCAATAGCCCAAACTCCACATTCCAGCACAGCTTTGACATCTGGGAATCCAAGGGAGACCCATTGCTCAATACACACTCATAGGTGTTTAAGACCAGACTGCTATACAAGACCAGCTCTTCCCTGTACATCTCAGTGACTTGGATTCTGTCCCAGACCAAGTGTCACTGTCTGACTTCCCTGAGCACTTCTGACTTGTGGATGCCATCTAAGAACTGTTGATCCAGAAGTTTGGGGCACTCCTCTCTCCATCTACCAAAGTGAAAGCTTTAAACTTGGAGACTGATTGTCTGAACACATGAGGTAGGAAGCTTTCAAGGAAGACTTTGTGAAAATGTCTCAATTAAACTAGTGTTATTTATTTTCAATGTATCACAAAGGTACAGCTATTCATTGAACATAGCAATTAAATGGATTCTCTCCTATTTTTATATTGGTTAGCACTTGATTACACACAGATCCCTGTCCTGCTATGTCTACCCACCTTTGTGCCCTCCCCTTCCCCAAAGCGTGAAAAAATAAAAAATTATAAAACTGACATAGTTCTGTCATCTGTATTCTCACTAGAGTATGGGGACATAATCTTCATGGACTTTCCAATAACAGAATATACACCTTCTCCTTCTACCTCTTCCATTAGTCACCCATTGTGGAAAGGTACATTTCTGTATCCCAACCCACTTAAGTGTTCTCTTCAGTGCCTCTATTACTAGTATGCTACTTTCTTGGGAGGCTGGGTAAGTTGGCATATGAATAGCTGTTATGGCAGAAGCCTCCCATATCCCTTCCTCTTGACTGTGAATCTTCATCCATCAATATCAAAGCAATAGTATCTTTCTTGCTCTTCACATCAGGGAAAGCAGGGATTATGGGTTGTCACAGTGTTTCATGCCATCTTCTTGCTTCTCCTGAGTGTTGAAATTCCAGGTGAGTTAATACACCTGTCTTCAGGAAGATGTGGGGGTCGGGGAGGACAGATGCATAGTACCTGAGCACAGGTAATCAACCACATGGAAGAAGGGAAGGTAATACAATTGAGTCGTCTAAGTTATGATCTAGTCAAAGAGGAGCTAAAATTTATAGGCATGGTATTTTTTTAATATTTATTTTATATAAGAAATTGTAAAACATAGAAAACAAACACATTTTTTTGTCATATTTTAAATCTATCCTTCCAGGGATATAAAATGGTGATGGATTATGACAATATGTGAAAAGCTTTTTTGCCTTTACATTTGGTGTTATATCATGAAGTGAAATCCAATAATCTATCTTATTGATAATACTGTATTTATAAAAATACATCCATTCGTAATACAGCCTATAAGCATAATTTTTCCTTGAAATGGGAATTTCTATAAAATTGATTTCTTTTTCATATTTATAAAACAAAGATTTTTTATATACGAAGGCAGTTACTGTATTTTCTGCAGTTATTCCTAAACGAATTAAACTTTCTATGAAATCCATATATACGGATAATGGCCCTCCTTGAAATAGATTAATTCCAGATAATACAATTATTTTCCCTTTAAGCATTTATTTTACCAACTTTCTTTTTAAATTAGAATGAATTGTATAGCCTTTTGGGTAATTTATAACTAAACTATTCAAAATTGGAAATGTTAAAGGAAAACTTACTGCTGAAAACCATAGAGTATTTGTATATATCATGAATACGATTATGGAGGTTATCGTTGCCAGACCCGGTATAAAAAATCTTTGCCTCTTGAGAAAAAGCCGCATAACAATATATAAGCCAAACATTGACCATAAATAAAAGATTATCATACCTAGAAATCCACCATACTCATAAGCGTTTCCATAACCTGCAATAACGGTCATAGTAGTAGATGCGCTTTTTAAATGAGTAATCCCAGAATATTCCGGTAGCACTCTTTTAGCTATAAAATCAGGGATAAATACAGAAAGCATTCCAATAGGATCACCTGTCGAAAAATTTGCCGAGATATTGTAATTTAAATTTGCTATAGGTGCGATACAGTATGAATACCCCCAAATAAATTCTTTTGGAAGCCAAGAAGGCCATTTATGATTAATAGAGGCAAACTGACTTATCATATTATTGTTTGTTGCATTATATCCACTTCTTATATTGCCAACAAGGCCAAACAGGTAAATAATAAGAATACAAGATATGAAAACAAAAACAATATGTTTTGTTTTGATCTTCTTCCTATATGCAGACATAATCATGCAAGCTGACATAAATAGGCATATCATTACTCCCATTCGGCTAAACCATAAGATTTCGCCAAATAATAGAACAAGAAAATATTGGACAATAAATTCCTTATGCTTGGGAAATGAAAGAAATAAGTACAGCAGATATTGCGTATAAAATTTTCCAAAACATACTAAAAAAACATGGTATGTAGGAATTCCCGAAAAAGTTTGTGTATAACCGGCACTTCCTGACAAAATAGCAAATAGTGGTATTTGTTTTGCATATATAAATTCAAATATAATCAGTGCAACAAATACACTGGTAAATTTTCCGGCATTTTTAGGCAAATATTCAAGTTTTCTAAAATAAAATCTTTCTTTTCTGACATATCCAAAAAACATAGACAACAAGATCGTACTTATGAAGAACAAGGATAATCGAGTATCCATTGGCTTACAAATATCTGACCAACCTAAGGAATGCAAAAATATTATAATGCTCCAAACGATTGAATATAAATAAAAATAGTTAAGCATTTTTCATCAATGGCTCCCACTTGTGTTCTTTCGTGTTATAAGATTTGATTAATATTTCATTGCCTACCACAATAGTATTCTTAGGAATTTTTTTTGTTATAATACTACCGGCTCCAATCACACAACCATCTCCAATTTCTGCCCCGGCAAGAATCACAACATTTTCGCCAATCCACACATTATTGCCAATTTTTGTGGGTTTTATTACTAATCTTCTCTTTTTGGGAGGCTCATCTGGATTGCTCTGTTCCTGGCCCTTATAAGTTCCATGATTAGTATCGCTGATAAAACATTTAGATGCAATAAGAACCTGATTACCTATTTCAACTTTCCCATATGCCACTATATGTGTCATATCACCAAATTCACAGTCTTCTCCGATATAAAGCGTTTTTTCCGTTCCATTTAAATCAAATCTGCAGAAACGCCCTAATGTGAGCCTCTTAGCACCTGAAATGGACTTTCTCCCACGAATGTAAACAGGGCGTCTAATTAGCCTCGCCTGCGGCATTACAATTTTTGTAAGTATCAACGAATAGATGGTTTTGACCAATTCCGAAAATGAGTAATGGTTTTTCACACGCTTCTTGTTTTCTCCCTTTCTATCATCTTCACCTTAAAATCATCTCCCCATATGGCCTTTGAATCATAAGGACGTTCAGGAAATGCCCCATAGTTTAACTTGATTTTAAAATCATTTTCTTTGATGAAGCGTTCAACACGATCTGACAGTTTTTCAGGTCTTCCAGCGCAGATGTTTATAATTCCACTGATTTTGTCTTGCTCCACTGTATCTGCGACATATCTGCAAAATGTTTCATAGTCAAGAAAATCAAACTGATTAAGTCCCCTTGTGAATGGAAAAGTGTTTTGTCCCTTATGGCATGCTTGTACAATTTTGGAAAAAACCGAGCATCCATCTTCCGAATTACCTACAATATAAAATCCTCGCAGCCACTGAAAACAACATTTTGCATCCTTACATTTTAATTCAGTCAACCGGCGAAGCGCATTCTTGCTTATTCCATAAAGACTTTGCGGATTGCATGGTGTATACTCATTAATGCTTCCCTCAAAAAAACCCACCTCATGCATAGACCCCATAACTGCTACGCGCTTAACACCAGATTCTATTACTTTATTTAGAAATTTATTATGTAGAGGTAAATCGTCAATATGATTAGGCGAACTATGTATAAATCCGTCTCGCCATGCCATATGAAGAAGTACATCTGGTTTTCCAAAATAACTATAGGGTTCTTTTATATCAAATAAATTTGCGATCATAATTTTGGCTTTTGCATCTATAAGATTTCCTCTTATATCAGTAGCGATTACTTCTACGCCATCATCCAAAAGCTGTTTTACTACACCTTTTCCGAGATACCCATTGGCTCCGGTTACTAAAATTTTCACAACAATTACCTTTCTTATATTTTCAATAATCAAAACAGAATACTTTGTCCAATTAATAAAATATCGATTATTTTATAATCTCTAATATCCAATTTTTCAGACTATATTTTTTATATATTTCTTGATCTAAATATTCATAAGGTTTATTAAAGAACTCTTTATCAATTACTGGATTTTTTCTATCAAGTATTAGAATATTGTTCTTATTATAAAAGTCATAATTTGCAATGTCCCTGTTGGTGGTAATAAATTTTCGTTTTAAACCTAATATTTCTATGCTGCGCATGGTAAGTCCATGTTGTCCAGCGCTCTCAACGTCCATGATGCATTTGGAGTTTGCATAAGTCTTGTATAATTTTTCAAACGGCATTTTTTTAAATTTTACATCTGACAAATATACACTATTAAAGTTTTTATTGCATAGTTTATACCAAAAAAAGACAAAATAATGAGGTATAAAATAATAGGAAAAACAACGAAAACCCATTTTTTTGCATTGCTGCATTACATTTGATATGATTCGAATTCTATCATCGTGACCTGTTCCAACAAAGCAAAGATCATAAGTAAAATTATCACTATTTGGTTCAGGAATATTTTTAGGCAAATAATCTTCATAATAATATAGAGGCAAGAAAGAAAGTTTATTCTTATTTGCTTCATAATCAATACGATCAAATGTGTATACTTTATCATAATATGGCCATTTTTTTTCTATTCCCTTTGTACTAATATTTCCTAATCCATCCCACATATAGAGAATCAGCTGGCTATTCGGATAATAGAGCTTTAGAAGCTTAAGAGTAGCAATCGGTGTATATTCTCCACGAATGGCAAGAATATAGTCATAGTTTTTACTCTTTAATGACCGTAATTGCTCTTTATAATAATTGTGAATAATTTTTTGATAAAAACCAACTTTATATCGTCCAAATGTTTTACAAATGAAGCCCTCATTTGGTTTGTCAATAATAAGATCTACATCAGCACCTAATTCTTCCATCTTTTTAAGGATTCCATCGCAATATCCAGGAAGTGCAATAAGAAGAATATGCTTATCCTTAAGTTCCATTATTAACTCAACTCCTTGGCCATCGGATACTATACAACAATTTTTTAAATAATAAAAACTTTTGAATTTGCTACAACTATAATCTTAAATTTCCAGCCTCAGAAGAAATCCTTTTTTTGCCCTGTCTCCTGCAGTATCGCCCCATTCTCCATCGCAGCAGAAAACTCCTCCAAAAACCCTTCCGTACTCTCCTTCATAAACAACACCTTCACTGTCTTAAAGATAATCCCCACATCCATCATCAAAGAATAATTCTGGATGTACATCAAATCCAGCTTCAGCTTATCATATGCTGACGTATTATACTTCCCGTACACCTGCGCATACCCCGTTAATCCTCCCTTCACCTTCATCCGGTAACGAAATTCCGGGATCTGGCGGGTATAAAGCTCCACATGCTCCACACGCTCCGGCCTGGGGCCCACAATGCTCATATCCCCCTTCAGGATATTCAAGATCTGAGGCAGCTCATCGATCCTTGTGGCCCGGATAATCCTCCCCACCGGGGTTATCCGCGGGTCCTCATCCGTTGCTGGGATGGAATGCCCTTCCTTCTCCGCATCCTCCACCATGCTCCGGAACTTGCAGATCCGGAACACCTTCCCGTCCTTGGTGCACCTCTCCTGAAAGTAAAACACCGGGCCCTTATCATACAGCTTAATCGCCGCTGCTGTTATCAGAAACACCGGAGACAATAAAAAAAGTGCTGCCAATGACAGCACAACATCCATCCCCCTTTTCATGATCCTCTGCTCAAAAGACAGCCCGTGATTTCTTGACAGCAGCAGCGGCGTGTCAAATAAATGCAGGCTTTCTGAGCTGCGGATTAAGATATCGGATATTTTGGGGGTGGTATAGGTCCGGATGGACCTTTGATAACAGTACTTTAATATCACATTCCGCACTTGGGAGGGGATATCGCAGATCACCACCCCTTCGTACTTTTCGATTTTTTCTTTGATTGCCGTTATGCCGGCTTTATCCATGGCATCAGGCTCCTCCATCCCGGATGCTCTGCCCATGCCATTTCTATCCTGCCCGTCGGCGCCCTCCACGAAGCTGGTTCTATCCTGCGCTCCCGTTCCCTCCGCTCGACGGATTCCCTCCATACCATAGGCATCTTCCCGCCATCCTGCCCGAACCGCCTGGTTGATTTTCTCTGTCCCCGCAGGGATATGGACAATCTCCCCAATGACAAACCGGTCGTTGCGGGTATGGATTTTCCCCATAAGGCTTGCCACCGGATGCTCCCCATAGATAAGAAGCACTTTCCTGGGAGGGTATAAAAGGCGGTAAATCCTGGTGGAGAGAAAGCTCCAGACGCAGATGATGAAAAATTCAGCGGCAGACATGACAAGCAGGGGCAGCAGAGTCTGGAAGTGTTTGGTTAAGAGGGTGATCTGCAGGTAGATCATGGCGTTGGCGGAAAGGCCGGCCAGGGTCTGGGAGTAGATCATGTTCCCGGTTTTCAGGTATCCGACCTTAAGACCGCCATATAAGGCATTAAACAGGACAAGGAGGATGCCGTAAACGGCAATCATGAGCCAGTGTCCTGTGCGGTTATAGGGATTTTCCATCAGCGGGTTGTAGAAATGTTTCCAGACATACCAGTAGGAGGCCATTTCCAGGGAAAGAACGGTGAGGAAAAAGGCAAACCGTATGATCCGTTTATACTGTTCGTAATTTTTCATAAAAACCGTATCTCCTGGAATTGTTAGTCAGAACTTTTGTGCTGCCGGTCAGGGGCGGAATGAGGTTTGAAAGGGAAGGGGATGAAAGGGGAAACAGAGGGCATAAACAAGAAGGAGGAGGGGGGAATCCGGTGTAACATGGGTGGGTTTCACTTCCAATAATGCACATTATCGGAAGTAGTGTTTCTATTAAATTTACTCATCTCAGTTTTGAACGATTATGTGCAGAATTTGCACAAAAATAAGGTATCAAATCAGGACAGTTTTATCTTTAGTAAGTAATAGTATGCTTGTCTGTCCTGAATATGATACCTTACGAAAATGATTATACCACAGTATTTGGGATTGCGCCACAGGAAAATTTTGTTTATTAATGATTATTTTTAAAAAGATCACAAAAACGGCTTATATTTAACTTATGATTTCTTGTTCTTGTCTGTAATAACGTAAGGAATCAGACCTTTTTCAAAATATCTTTGCTGCAGCTTTGCGGAAAAGGTTCTTGCATCATAGTGACGCCCATTTTTAGAAACCATCCAAAGTAAAGAATTATCTTCCATTACAGATGATAAACTCCACTCCATTTGATAGTAATTTATTTTCAACGCTTTTTTTATTATAGTTGATTTTCCTGAGGCTGTAGGTACGGCAACACCAAGGGGAGCAGTTAATTCTTTGGATGACATATGGATTGGCTGTTCTTTGTCAAAAATGAAATTAATACTGCCAATGGCATAAATAATGCCTGCAGCCCAGGTTCTGACTCTGCCGGTTTTTAGAGGGCAAGGGCGTTTACAGCATAATTTGTCCAGTGCATGCAGACAAATTTCTTCATATTCTTTGTTAAGATATGTTTGGCAGTATTCTGTAATCATTTTTGAAATAGCATCATGCTTTTTCAACAGTTCTCTTGGTATTGGCATTCCGTTTACTCCTTGCAATAGTTAAGATTTAGATAGGGATTGATTTTATTATATAATATTGCGTCCAAAGATGGAATATTTTTCCAGAAATATTTGGGTGAGGGAATCATGCTGTAATGTGTTTATTAATTTGGGTTTGTAAGAGAGTAGTGTTTAAGCAAAATTTGAAATTAGAACCTTGCTGTAAAAAATAGTAAATTTTTTTCCAGAAAGGTTTTTTAAATAAAGAGCTATTTATAAAAAGCTCTCATAAAAGAATCTCTATTTTGAGGCATATGTTCGTTCTGGGTGGGAGATAATGCGGGTTGCGTGATGATTTAAACAATGCTATACTGTTATCGGTAATAATATGATGAAATATTGAATGGAGAATTGAGAAATGCCAGAAATTTCTGTAATTATGAGTACTTACAATGAAAAAATAGATTATTTGAGACAAGCTATCGAATCGGTTCAAAATCAAACATTTACAAATTTTGAATTTATTATAATTTTGGACAATCCGGAAAATGACGCTATTCGAAATTGCGTTTATAAGTATGCGGAAGAAGACCAGAGAATTAAAGTGATAGAAAACGAAAATAATTTAGGATTGACACAAAGCTTAAATAAAGCTATTCGAATAGCGTCGGGTATTTATATGTCCCGAATGGATGCAGATGATATTATGCATAAAAACTGTTTAGAATGTGAACTCAAAGTAATACAAAAGTTTAATTTGGATTTTGTATCAGCATCGAAGATTAATATTGACGAACAGGGAAATCGATTAGGGAAATATATAAATGATTTTTCACCTAAACAAATGAGAAAATTGTTGCCTTATGATAATAGTGTAAATCATTCAACAGTGATGGTTCGGTTGGACAAGGTGCGAAAGGAGAACGGATACCGAGAAATACCATCTTGCGAAGATTATGATTTATGGTTGCGGATGCTATTTCATGGATGCAATATGCGTATTTTGCCAAATGTATTTTTATTATATCGTATGCATGCGGATAGTATATGTGGGAAAGATGCTTATCAATTATATCAATCAAAGCGCTTCTTGTTAAAACTATGTCAACAAAGTAAGAAAAATATTACTGTTTGGGAAGATAATAATGCTTTTGAGACGTTTTTAAGGATGCAGGATATGTCTCAAAAGAAAAAGAAAATTTTTAATCAGGCGTATGAGATGATGCATAAGGGAATTTCACTTTTTCAAAATAAAAAATATAGGGAAAGTGGAGAGGTTCTGCTGAATGCAATTAGCTTAGATAGGAGCGTACTATGGATTCTTTGGAACAAATTCTCTTATCAAATACGTAAAGTATTTGTACTATATTTTGTATTTATTTGATAAAGGTAGGAGAAGTTAGAAAACTAGTGCAACGATGTACTGGGTTTTATAAGCCGCATAGAATTATGCTTTAGATTTTAGTATTAAAAAATTAATCATAAAAGGAAATAGACTTCTCACATATTTGGTAAGTATTTTAATACCTGTTTTAATAATATTTATTTATACGGTCAGTCTTATGGGGGTATAGTTGGGCAAATACCATTATCACAAACATAGTATTGGTGCATTGAAATATCAGTGATTTATAGGGGCTATGTTTTCCTTTAAAGGAATCATAACGTATATCTTTATGAATATTTTTAGGGAACATTTTTTCATCTTAGGAAAAAGATGCTGATTAAAAAGATTATGAAAAACTGAATAATGTAAGTTGTATAAAAACTTAAATAATGTTATACTTTAAAAATATTAACAGAAAAACGAAAGCTGAAAGATGGCGTTTGTAAACGGCTGGTTAAAACGGACAAAATAATATTTGTGCATGTGTATACTTACTACTAAAGATCAAAAAGAGCTGAAATAACCAATTCGGCCAATATTAAATATGGCATAATTTTGTTTGTAACTGCTAAATATTTTGGATAGCTTACAAATTTGGATGATTAATAATGTGTTCTGATAATATGCAAAAAAGGTAAAAGTTATGAGAAATAGGAAAAATAGCATTTTATATTCTAAAAAATTGTAACAAGAGAAAAACATTTTGATCAATATTATGAAATAGGATAAGGAAGCGGTTCAACATGAAAAAAAAACATATTTGTCTAATAGATTATAATATGTGTCATTGGGGTGGCGTAGAGCAGGTTATTGAAAACATGGGATTAGCGTTTATGAAGGATTATAAAATATCGATTATCAGCCTTTGCGCAGGTTTTCCCAAAACGTATCCAGGTATTGATTGTCATACTATTATAAATAGAAATGCCAGAGTAAGAGAGATCCTGTTTAAAGGTTATTTCAAATTAATCCGAACAATCAATCGAAATCATATGGACATCGTGATAGTATGTGGCCCCTGTACTGGAATAGTAGTAACTTTAGCAAGACCATTTATTAAGGCAAAAATAGTATTTGCAGATCATTTAAATTTAAGAGGCTTATGGAAGGATAAGTCAATGCGCCGTTTACTTTATTGGAGTTCCAAGATGGCTGATCATACGGTAACATTGACAAAAAAGAATCGAGACGATTATATAAAATACTTTCACATTCCCTCTGAAAAGATTAGTTATATTTATAACTGGATTAATGAACAGACCTTTGAACTATCAAAGGAATATCAGAAAGATACAAAAAAGATCATATCAGCAGGGCGGCTGGAACATGAAAAGGGTTATGACCGATTAATAGATATTGCAAAATTGGTGCTTCCGCAGCATCCTGATTGGGAATGGCATATATATGGAAAAGGAGAGTTATATGAGGCGATTGATCGTAAGATCAGAGAAAATAAATTAGAGAAACAGTTAATTTTGAAAGGAATGTCAAATAAGCTGTTGGAAGAATATCATAATTATTCCATATTTGCATTGACATCCTATATAGAGGGGCTGCCTCTGGTGTTGCTGGAAGCCAAGGTAAATCATCTTCCTTCTGTCAGTTTTGATATATTTACAGGACCTTCAGAAATAATTAAAGATGGGTATAACGGATATTTGATTCAAGATGGAGACATTTCAGGCTTTGCAGAGAAATTGGGAGCGTTAATGGATAATGATCATTTGAGATATACCTTTTCATGTCATTCTTGTGAGGGGCTTGATAAATTCCAGAAAAATAAGATTCTGAAACAATGGAAGATATTATTTAGCAGACTTTTATCATAAGGAGATGGCATGGTAGCTTTTAGTGTTTTAATACCAGTATTTAATTCAGAAGAACACTTACAAGAATGTGTGGATTCTGTGTTAAATCAAACTTTTCAAAATTTTGAAATTATTCTGATAGACGATGGATCTACAGATAGATCCGGAGATATTTGTGAAAAATATTCGGCTCTTGATAAACGGATAGAAGTGATTCGGCAAAGGAACCAAGGGCCTACTATAGCCCGGATTGCTGCTTTTCAAAGGGCAAGCGGAAGATATGTCATCTATATGGATTCTGATGATTTGTGGGATGAACAGCTTTTAGAAAAGGTTCAGAAGGCTATAGAAAAGTATAATTGCGATATTGTTTCATTTCGCTGGAAATATATTGATTGTGAGGGAAAAGATATAAAAGAATTATCCTCCATATATTCAGAAGAAAATACTATATATGATATCCGAACGCTCATGATAAAATTTTTGACAGAAGAAGTTGAAAATTCTTTATGGAAGCGTGCTGTACGAAAAAATTGTATAGATCCTTTTCAGATTGCATCGCTATCTGCGATAAAAGATATCTATTTGGGCGAAGATATGGTGCAGTCTTTTATTATGATAAAAGACTGCACTAATATGGTGTATCTGGATCAGCCTTTGTATCATTATCGTTTAAATCCTAAAGGTCTTACACATGATACTACTCCTAAGCCAGTAATAGATGTGGCAATGGCAAGGCAGTACTTATGGGAAATAATCGGTAAATCAAAGTTTAATCTGCCGGAATACAAAAAAATGCTGGCAAAAAGCTTTTGGGAACGTTATTTAACTGATTTAGTAAATATAGCTGCATTATATAATATGAAAGTATTGAAAGAGACAGCCACTAAGATTAGAAATCAAAATATTTATGTAGAGACTAAAAAGAAAACAAGAGAATATGATTTATCAATAAAACGTAAAATATTATATTATTTAGAGCAATCAGAGCAGTGGAGGAGTTTCTGGATAATTGCCAGAATATATAAAAGGCTGATTAGCTAAAGGGAGTTGTGTGTTAAATGCAGGAAGGCAGAACAGCAAATACTATACGAAATTTAGTATACGCTTGGATGAGCCAGGGATTTACGATTGTTATGAACTTGGTAGTCCGCATTATTTTTGTGCGTATTCTATCAAGAGACTATGTAGGAATAGCAGGTCTATTTACCAATATTATTACTGTATTGTCTGTAGCGGAATTGGGGATAGGAAGCGCGATTACGTATGGTCTTTATGCTCCGTTAGCTAATGGCAGTCAAAATAAGGTTAAGGCGCTTATGCAATTCTATCGGCGTGTCTATATATTCATTGGTGGATTTATATTATTTGCCGGAATTGCACTTACTCCTTTTCTCGCCTGGTTTGTTAAGGAAATGCCGGATATTCCGCATATCCAGGTTATTTATATTTTATTTATATGTAATGCGGCTGCAACGTATTTTTTTTCTTATAAAGGTGCATTGATCAGTGCAGATCAAAAGGATTATATATTGAAGAAAATACGTATGCAAGTGCAGTTTTTGATGTATATTTCACAGATATTTGTTTTGATATTGTGTAAAAACTATATTGGATATTTATCTGTGCAGGTTATTGCCACCGTTGTTATGAATGCAGGATTTAGCAGGATGGCAGATCGGATGTATCCTTATCTTAAAGATAGGCAGAAAGTTTCCCTGGAAAGTTCTCAATTACAGCAGCTTATAAAAAATACAAAGGCTTTGTTTTGTCACAAGATAGGAACGGTTATTGTATTCTCTACTGATAATTTAATTATTTCAAAATTCACCGGATTGGGAAATGTTGCTAATTATACAAACTATTCCATGATACAAGAGATGCTGAATGGGGTAATGATTCAACTTTTTTCAGCAATGGCGCCAAGTGTGGGGAATCTGGTAGCTTCAGAAGATGAGACGCAAAGTATAGAGGTTTTTTGGAGGGTAATGTTTTTAAATGCCTGGTTGTATGGCGGATGTGCGTTGTGCTTTTTATGTTTAGCACAGGACTTTATACGTTTGTGTTTTGGTGAAATTTATTTAATTTCTGAAGATGTTTTATTTATTATTATATTGAATTTTTATTTAACCGGTATGCGGCGC
>OFGE01002010.1_pt1 | contig 15921 bp, 8 predicted proteins | sample 1521681 | NCBI WGS metagenome assembly OFGE01 (sample SAMEA3504093, study PRJEB24116) | mouse gut metagenome | biome: mouse gut; feature: mouse-associated habitat; material: faeces | place: Denmark | collected 2011 | reverse complement strand
TCAAAGTGAAGGTGGATATACTGAAGGAGGAAAGTTACCTACTGTTTGTGATTTAACAGTAACAGGTGAATTTTCTGACTTTAAAGATGGTATAGATACTTTTCATAGATATAAAGAAGATTTTGATTTATATAAAGAATTAGGTTTTAATGCATATCGTTTTTCAATAGACTGGTCTCGTATGATGAGTGATGAGGAAACATATAATGAAGCGGGATTTGAATTTTATGATCAGTTTATTGATGAATTAATAAAAAGGGATATTGAACCAATTCCAACATTGTATCATTTTGAAATGCCTATATTTTTAAAGGAAAAATATAATGGTTTTGCAAGTAGAAAAGTTGTTGATATTTTTGTTGAATTATGTCAAAAGATTGTTGATAGATATGGTCATAAAGTTCATAAATGGATTATATTTAATGAACAAAATGGTATTTTACAAAAAGGACCAAAAATGTTTTTTGGAGCAGTTTGCCCACAAGGTTTTAATCTTCAAACCTTTGATAATCAGATTATGCATAATACTTTGATTGCTCATAGTTTGGTAAATGAATATATTCATTCAAAAGGTGGATATGTTTTAGGAATGGCAACAGTTGTACAAAGTTATCCTGAAACTTGTCATCCTTTGGATACTGTTGAAAGTATGAAAGCACAAAGTGAAGCTTATGTTTTCTTAGATGTTTTTGCAAGAGGACATTATAATTCATTTTACTATGCTAATATGAAAAATGAAGGAACTTTACCTGAAATATTAGATGGAGATTTAGATATATTAAAGAAAGGAATAACTGATGCTTTATCTATTAGTTATTATATGTCTACAATATCACATTATGGGGAAGAGAGTTTAACGAATATTAAAGATGTTGTTATTAAAAAGAATCCTTATTTAGAAATGTCTGAATTTGGTTGGACAATTGATCCAATTGGTTTAAGAATTACATTAAGACAATTATATGATCGTTATGAAATGCCTATCTATATAGTAGAAAATGGTTTTGGATATGATGATATATTGGAAGATGGAAAAATTGAAGATGATTATCGTATTGATTATATGAGAAAACATCTTGAACAAATGAAACAAGCTGTTTTAGAAGGGGTAGATTGTAGAGGTTACTTAATGTGGGGACCTATTGATATTTTAAGTAGTAGAGCTCAAATGAAAAAACGTTATGGGATCGTTTATGTCAATCGTGATAATGATGATTTAAAAGATATGAAAAGAATAAAGAAAAAATCTTTTGAATGGTTTAAAGGGGTTATTAAAACAAATGGGGAAAAATTATAAAATGAAAGTAGGATAATACTTATGAAAGTAACAATGAAAGATATTGCTAATCGTTTAGGAATATCAATTAATGCTGTTTCTATAGCTTTGAATGATAAAACAGGTGTAAGTGATGAAATGCGAATAGAGATATTACGTACTGCTGATGAAATGGGATATATTAACCAAAAAAGAAAGTATCTATCTGTATTCTCTAAAACAAATATTTGTGTTCTTATGCAAACATATTATGCTGATACAGGACATTTTTATTCTATTGTTTTACGTTCTATTGTAGAACAAGCAAAAGTTTTTGGTTTTTTCTCAATTCTTAATTATTTTGATGATAAACAATTTCAATTACCTGAATGTATTAATGATAGGAAAGTGTCTGGAGTTATTATTGTAGGAAAGATTTCAGAGGATAATTTAATGTTGTTAAAAAGGACAGCTATACCTATTGTTTTGGTTGACTTTACATCATTGTATGCACCTTGTGATTGCATTTTAACACATAATAAACAAGGTGGTTATATGATAACAAATCATGTTATTCATAAGGGATATCAAAAAATTGGATTTTTTGGAGATTTAAGTTATTCATTAAGTTTTGAAGATCGCTATATGGGATTTCGTCAATCATTAATTAATAATCATATAGTTAATGAAGATGAGGTTATTCATTATATACAAAAATATTCTTTTACAGAGGGAATAGAAAATTATGTTTTAAATAATGATCTTCAAGGAATTGTTGATATATTAAGGACAAAGGAATTACCAGAAGTATTGGTATGTGCTAATGATTCTAATGCTTTTATTGTTATACTTGCTTTAACTCAGATGGGAATAAGAGTTCCAGAAGATATTGGAGTTGTAGGTTTTGATGATACACCTTTGTGTATAAAATCTATTCCACAAATTACAACTATTCAAGTACAAAAAGAATTAATGGGACAAGTTGCTGTTTCAAAATTAATTGATTTAATTCATCGTAAGGAAACTGTAACAATGACTCAATTATTAAGTGTAAAAATTATTGAAAGAGATTCTTTATGTTAATCATAAAATAACTTAATGGTTAGTTTTATACTCAGTATAAACTATCCATAAAGTTATTTTTTTTATAAAAAGAAAGCACTTTAAATATATGTGAAAGGGTTTTCAAGTAATTTCGTATTGAAATTCAAGTAATATTTAAAGAAAATAGAATTATAGAGAGGGAAGGAGTGTAAAAATGAAGAAAATATTAAAGCTAAGTTTAGTACTAGCAATGATTTTTGGGCTTGTTAATGTGCATACAAATCATGTCTATGCAACAGGACAAGATGATATAAGGCTTATTAAAGAAAGGCTTAAAGATTATTTTTTAGAATTAGATACAATCGATGATGGAGCTAAAGTGGAAACATGCTATGTAAGTCAAGCTGATGAATATTTAGCTATGCTTAATGAAGATGGTGGTTTTCCAGATGTTAATTATCAAGTAACAACTGGTGCTGCTAATGGTAAAGCATGGGATCCTTATTTAGCATTAGATAGAATGCAAGCGATTGCTATTGCTTATCATAAAGAAGGAAATAGTCTTTATCATAGTGAAGCAGCAAAAGCTGGTATTGAAAAAATGTTAGAACATTGGGTAAAACAAGGTTCACGTAATGGAAAACCTGCTGGACCATATTCAACAAACTGGTGGGAAAATGAGGTAGGAGTACAACTTCGTTTCTCAAGAATTGGTTTGTTTATGGAAGGTGTTATAGATAATCAATATTTCCAAACTATTTTGGATAAATTGATTGAAAAAACACCTGTTAAATATGGTTCAGGACAAAATAATTTATGGTTTGATCAAAATCATGTTTATTGGGCTTTATTAACAGGAAATGAAAGCAAATTAACAGATATGATTGATAATTACTTAAATTATTGTTTAGATACACAATTAGATAATATAACAAAAGAAGCTGTTCAAGTTGATAATAGTTTCTATATGCATGGTAGACAATTCTATTCTAATGGATATGGTATGTCTATGTTTAGAGATATGAGTTTTTGGATTTATATGTTAAGAGGAACTCAATTCTCAATTGGTGAAGCAGTCATTGATAGAATGGCTAATTATATGCTTGGGGGAACAAGTTGGACAATTCGTGGAGATTTAATGGAATTATATCTTGGATATCGTCCTTATAAGTTTGATGTAGGGTATAAGAATTATGCAGCTGAGTATATTGAACCATTAAAGAGAATGATAGCATCTGATACTGCAAATGCATCAAGATATCAAGCTGTTTTAAATAGTATTGAAAATGATACAAACAATGGTAAAGACGGTAACTATTATATGTGGCGTTCTACATATGCAGCACATATGAAAGATGGTTATGGTGTTAATATTAAAATGGATTCAAAAGACGTCATTGGTGGAGAGTGGCGTGGAAGTTGGACTGGAGAAGATAAAGGACAATTAATTTATTGGACATCTTCAGCAGTTTCAACAGTTACAGTTGATGGTGATGAATATACAAAAGTATATCCAGTATTTGATTGGGCACATTGTCCAGGATCAACAACTGCTGCACGTATTGTAAAAGATTATTCAAATTATGGAAGATTTACAAATGGAACAAATCATACAATTGGTGTAACAAATGGAAAGTATGGAAATACTGCATATTATATGAATAAAAAAGGAACTCAAGCAAAGAAAGGTTATTTCTTCTTTGATGATGAATTTGTAGCATTAGGTACAGGAATTTCATCAACAGAGTCAGTTAATATTCATACAACACTTAATCAAAATACAGCAGAAAATCCATCAGTTGATGGTGTAAAAGTAGCTGCTGGAACAGTAAATAAAGAATATACAGCAAGAAGTCTTTATAATGGAAAAGTTGGATATGTTTTCTTAGATGATACAAATGTTGTTGTTTCTAATGATGGACAAAAAAATGCAGCAAGTTTATGGGGTCAACAACAAATAGATGAAGCACCAAACGTATTCAAAGCTTATATTAATCATGGTACAAAACCATCAAATGCATCATATGCATATATTGTTGTACCAAATAAAACAGAAGCGCAAGTAAATGAATATAAAAATAATATCCCAGTAACAGTTGTAGCAAACAATGCAGATATTCAAGCTGTTAGACATGATGGATTAAAACAAACACAAATTAACTTCTATAAAGCAGGTTCATTAGAATATAAGACTGGTTATACTATAAAAGTTGATCAACCATGTAGTGTTATGATTGATGAATCTGGTGATGTCAGAAAAATAACAACTGCAGTTAGTGATGCAGATGCAACTAAAACTGTTAATGTTGAATTATCTTATGGTAGTACAAATACAAAAACAACATTTATTGCTAAAGATGCACCTTATGCAGGGCAATCAATAACATTAGCAGAAGGTGAAGATACTAGATATCAAGCAAGTAGTTATACTACAAATCATGGACCAAAGAATGCTATTGATAAAAATCTTGAAACATATTGGGAAAGTCAAACAAATAATGAAGAATGGGTTTCATTATATAATGGATCAAATAAATATGTTAAGAGTATAAATATTACATGGGGTAATAATTATGCTAGAGAATATGATATTTATGTTTCTCAAAATGGAAGTCAATATGAATTGGCAAATACAGTTACAGATGGTAAAGGTAGTGAAGAAACAGTAGCTATTAATAAAATTTGTAGTTATGTTAAGATTGTTGCCAAATCAGGTAATGGAAGCAATTACCAAGTGAAAGAAGTTGTTTTTAATGAAGGACAATTACTTTCATTAAATAAACCAGTAGAAACAAGTTCTGTATCAACAAATGCTTCTACATTTGTTGGAAGTTTAGCAGTTGATGGTGATTTAGGAACAAGATGGGCTTCATTAAGAGGTGTTGATGATAACTGGATTACTATTGATTTAGAAAAAACTGCACTTATTGATGCAATGGAAATTTATTGGGAATCAGCATGTTCAGATAATTATCAAATTGAAGTTTCTGATGATAATGAAAATTGGACAACTGTAAAATCTTCATTGAAAACTGATAGTAGTTTGAAAGATCGAATTACATTTAATGAACCAATTCAAACACGTTATGTGAAAGTTCATTCATTAAAATCAAGAAGTTTAAAATATGGAGTTAGTATTTATGAATTAGAAATTTTTGGAAGATATTTAGAAGAACCACCTGTTAATATTGCATTAAATAAATCTTCTCAAGCAAGTTCAGCATTTGTTGATACTAAAGATGGAAATAAAGAATATGATTCATCATTAGCATTTGATGGAAGAACAGATAAGGTTGATGGAAAACAATCAAGATGGGTATCAGCACGTGAAACAAAGAATGAATGGATTTATGTAGATTTAGATGATTTCTATTCAATTGAAAAAGTTGTTTTAAATTGGGAAGGTGCAGGAGCAAAAGAATATAAGGTTCAAATTTCAGATGATGCAGAAAATTGGACTGATTTAACACATGTAACTGATGGAAAAGGTGGAATGACTAGATTTGAATATGATGGAAGCCAATCAGGACGTTATGTGAGAATGTTTGGTGTTGAACCTAATAGTAAATATGGTTTCTCATTATGGGAATTTGAAGTTTATGGTGAAAAAGAGGAACCAGAGAATTTAGCATTAAATAAACCATCTCAAGCAAGTAGTGAATTCTTAGACACAAAAGATGGTAATAAGAAATATTATTCATCATTAGCATTTGATGGTAATACAGATAAAGTTGATGGAAAACAATCAAGATGGGTATCTTTAAGAAGAAAAGAAAATTCTCCAGAATATAGTGATCATCAATGGATTTATGTAGATTTACAAGATTATTATTCAGTTCAAAAAGTTGTTTTAAACTGGGAAGGTGCAGGAGCAAAACAATATAAGATTCAAATTTCAGATGATGCAAAAAATTGGACAGATTTAACACATGTAACAGATGGTAAAGGTGGTATTGTTAAGTTAGAATACGATGGTTCAAAATCTGGAAGATATGTAAGAATGGAAGGTATTGAACCTGGAGGACAATATGGTTACTCATTATGGGAATTTGAAGTTTATGGTAGAAAAATTCCAGTTAATAAAGACAGACTTCAAGAATTATATGATCAATTTATTCAAGTTAATAAAGATGATTATACTCCAAATAGTTATACATTATTAAAAGAAGCTTTAGATAATGCAAAAGATTTATTAGATGATAAGAAAGCAACAATGATTGCAGTGAAACAAGCTGAAGATGATTTACAAAAAGCATTTGATCAATTATTAAGAAGAGCAGATAAGACAGCATTAAAAGAAGTTATTGATGAAGCAAATCGTATCATTGATGAAGAACAATATACACCAAATAGTATTGATGTTTTAAAGAAAGTGCTTAAAGATACAATTATGCCTATCTATAATAATGCAAATGCAACAGATGAAGATGTTGCTAATGCTCAACAAGCATTACAAGATGTTATGACAACACTTGTTGAAAAAGCTGATAAGACAGAATTAGAACAAGCAATTAAAAATGTTGATTTACTTGATAAATCAATCTATACTCCAAAGAGTTTAGAAGATTTTGAAAAAGAAGCAAAATTAGAAGAAGCTAGAGAAATCTTAGCTGATGATAATGCAACAGAAAAAGAAGTAGAGAATGCTGTTGATAAGATTTTGGATGCATATGCTCGTTTAGTTTTAAAAGCTGATAAAACTCGTTTAGAAGCAACTCTTAAAAATGCTGAAGAATTAAAGAGAGAGTTATATACACTTAATAGTTTAAAAGCATTAGATAAAGCACTTGCAGAAGCTAAAGATGTTATGAAAGATGATAATGCTACATTAAGTGATGTTGAAGAAGCAGAGCTTGCTATTCAAAATGCTATGAAGGATTTAAAATTAGTTGATAATCAAACATTAAAAGATTTAATAGCTGATGTAAAAGCAATTAATAAAGAATTATATACAAAAGATAGTATTCAAAAGTTAGAAAAAGTTTTAAAAGAAGCAGAGAAAGCAGTTATTTCATCAGATCAAGATAAAATTGATAAGATGTATAAGGAACTTAAGAAAGCTAAAGATGGATTGGTTATTAAGAAAACAGATGTTCCAGTTGAAATTAATCCAATCAATCCAGATAAGAAACCAGAAGGAAATAAACCAGGTTTAGATGATATCAATAGTGATGTATTGGGAGATATGATAGATACACCAAATGATACAGTTGATATTCCAAAACGTGTAGATACAAGTGATTCAACAGTTCTTATCCCATATATTATCTTAGGATTATCTGCATTAGGACTTTATATAACAATTATTAGAAGAAGACGACACTCATAGGTGTCGTTTTTTCTTTTTGTATGGGGAGTATGAAATAAAAAGAATATCTATTTAAAATAAAGAATTTTTTTGTTATAATGACTTTATAGAAATGTTTTTCTGTTCAAGAATTAATGAAAGGATTTGTGGATATAGATGAGTATTAAGCAAAATAAGAAAATAATTTTAATAGTTGATGACTCAGAAATGAATCGTGATATTTTAAAAGATATTCTAGAGAATGATTTTGAAATACTTGAAGCAGAAAATGGAGCAATTGGAATTGAATTATTAAAAAAATATACTATAGATATTTCTTTGGTGCTATTAGATATAGTGATGCCAGAAATGGATGGATTTGAAGTTTTAGAAATAATGAATGAATATTCTTGGATTGAAGATATTCCTGTTGTTATGATCTCAGCGGAAGGATCATCTTCTTATATAAGAAAGGCATATGAGTTAGGAGTTACGGATTTTATTTCTAGACCTTTTGATGATGCAATTGTTTATCGTCGTGTTAATAATACAATAATGCTTTATTCTAAACAAAGAAAATTGGTTGATATGGTTGCAGATCAAATTTATGAAAATGAAAGAAGAAGTCAGCTGATGATTGCTATTTTGAGTCATATTGTTGAATTTAGAAATGGAGAAAGTGGACTTCATGTTATACATGTTCAAACAATTACAGAATTATTATTAAAGCATTTGATAAAAAAAACAAAGCAATATGGTATAACAAGTACTGACATTTCAGTTATTTCTATTGCCTCAGCATTACATGATATTGGTAAAATTGCAATTGATGAACATATTTTAAATAAACCTGGAAAATTGACAAATGAAGAATTTCAAATCATGAAAACTCATGCTTCCATAGGATATGATATGCTTGAAGAATTACCATTTTATCAAGATGAAAAGTTAGTCAATATTGCTAAGGAAATATGTCGATGGCATCATGAAAGATATGATGGAAGAGGTTATCCTGATGGATTGCAAGGAGATGAAATTCCTATTTCAGCACAAGTTGTATCTATTGCTGATGTTTATGATGCTCTTACTAGTGAACGTGTATATAAACAAGCATTTTCACATGAGAAGGCTATTTCAATGATTGTTAATGGAGAGTGTGGAGCATTTAATCCAATGTTATTAGACTGTTTAAAAGAATTGGGAATACAATTGACAACTCAATTGAAGAAGAATTCAGTGAGTTATCATGTAGAACATGGAATACAAAATGTTGCAAGTGCAATTCATGAACATTCTGAGCTATCTGCTTCAGAAAAGACTGTAAAATTATTGGAATATGAAAGAAATAAGTATGCTTTCTTTTCAAATTATTCTCATGAAATATGGTTTGAATATACAAGTAAACCAGCAATGCTTAAACTTTCAGTTTGGAGTGCAAAGCAATTGCATATGGATGAGATTATTTTAGATCCATTAGAAAATGAGCAAATTATAAATGTTATTGGTGAAGATGGAATTAAGAAATTTAAAAATGAATTGAGAAAGACAACAATTAATCATACAGATATAGAGTTTGATTGCGAGGTTATTCTTAATCATAAAAAACAATTATCACATTTTATGATTCGAACTATTTGGGAAGAAGATTATATTTATAAATATGTAAAATTCTTTGGCAAAATGGTTAAAAGAAATGATTGTTAATAGGAGGATAAATTATGACACTTAAAGAATGTTATCAAAAGATAGGTGGTAATTATGATGAAGTTTTTTCACGTTTTCGAAAAGAGGAACGTGTTCAAAAATTTGTTTTGAAATTCTTAAATGATAAAAGTTATGAATTATTATGTGAATCATTAGAGAATGAAAATTATGATGAAGCATTTCGTGCTTCCCACACAATAAAAGGTATTTGTCAAAATTTAAGTTTTACAAGACTTTATCAATCCTCTTATCAATTAACTGAATTATTAAGAGATAAAAAAATAGATCAAATTGAAGATTATGTGAATAGGGTGAAAGAAGACTATTTATTAGCAATAGAAGCAATTCATGAGTTAGCAAAATAATCATTGTTTTATTTAAAGTTTGGAGGAAAATCTGTGGAAAAAAAGATAAATAAATTTTTATTGGTAAGTTTAATAGTAGCGATTGTTATATGTTCTGCTGTTTTTTTTGGTACAACAGGTGTTATGCGAGGAAAAACAACAAATACAATAAATGAAATTGGCGAAATTTATATGTCTGAAATGAATAAACAAGTACAAGAAAAATTTATTTCAATTATTAATTTACGTTTATCTCAAGTAGAAGGTGTTATCAGACGTACTCCACCTAATACATCAAAATATGATCAAAATGTAATAGAGCAATTAAAAACAAGTGCAGAAGTACGTGAATTTAAATATTTGGCATTATTTAGATCAGATGGAAAACATGAGATTATTTATGGAACAGATATTACTGCTAAAAATCAAGATGAGTTTAAGAAATTACTTATAAATGAAAAACAAAAAGTAACAAGTGGATATAATCAAGAAAAAGATCATCTTTTATTGTTGGGGATTCCAGTTAAATATAAGATGAGTGATGGAAAAGCTAGTGATGTACTTGTTGCAGGAATATCAATGGAATCTTTAAATCAAGCACTTTTTCTCTATACAGATGAAAATAGAGCATATTCACATATTTTAGACACTAATGGAAATTTTGTTATTCGCAGTGGAGATGCTTATAGAGATAATTATTTTGAACGTATTGATGAATCTTTTGAAGATTATAATGGCAAAACAGTTAAACAATATAAAAATGAAATTCAAAATGCTATAAAAAATAGCAAAAATTATTCTACTGTAGTATGTATTGAAGGTGAACATAGACACCTTTATATTTCAAGTCTTCCAAGTTGTGATTGGCATTTAGTTAGTATTATGAAATTTGGGACACTGGATGATATTGTTATGGAATTGGATTCAATTCGTATAACAACTATGTTATTTGCCAGTGGTAGTGTATTGGTTGTTATGCTAGCTATATTTATTTTCTATTATAGATTGACACATCAACAAATGAATGAATTACAGAAGACAAAAGAAGAAGCTTTATATGCTAATCATGCAAAAAGTGAATTTTTATCTAATATGAGTCATGATATTCGAACACCAATGAATGGGATTGTTGGTATGACTGAAATAGCAGTTAAGAATATTAATGATACACAGAGAGTAGAAGATTGTTTAAAAAAGATTAGACTATCTAGTAAACATTTATTAGGATTGATTAATGATGTTTTAGATATGTCTAAGATTGAAAGTGGTAAGATGTCATTGAATATTGATTGTTTATCTTTAAAAGAAGCAATGGATGATATTGTTAGTATTATGCAACCGCAATTTAAATCTAAGAATCAACATTTTGATATCTTTATTCAAAAAATTGATACTGAAAATGTTATGTGTGATAGTGTTCGTTTGAACCAAATTTTATTAAATCTTTTATCTAATGCACATAAATTCACTCCAGATAATGGAAGAATTAATGTTTATTTATATCAGGAAGAATCACCATTAGGTGAAAATTATATTAGAAATCATTTTAGAGTTAAAGATAATGGGATTGGAATGAGTAAGGAATTCCAAGAAGAGATATTTGAATCATTTACAAGAGAACAATCATCAACAGTTAGTAAAATTGTTGGTACAGGCTTAGGAATGGCTATTACTAAGTATATTGTTGCAGCAATGGGTGGAAGCATTGAAGTTGAGAGTGAACTTGGAAAAGGAAGTGAATTCCATATTATTCTTGATTTAGAGAAAACAAAAGTTCAAGAGGAGGATATGATTCTTCCAGAGTATAATATTCTTGTTATAGATAATAATGAACAACTTTGTAAAAGTGCCGTTTCATCTTTGGAATCACTTGGAACACATGCTGAGTATGTTTTAAGTGGAGAGGAAGCATTAGAAGTTATAAGTAAGAATTATCACACACCAAATGCTTATCATGTTGTATTGTTAGATTGGAAAATGCCACAGATGGATGGACTACATACAATGCAAAAGATAAAAGAAAATATTGGAAGTGATATTCCAGTATTTATCATTTCAGCATATGATTGGAGTGATATAGAAGAACAAGCACTTGAAACAGGTGTTTCTGGATTTATTCCTAAACCATTATTTAAATCGACATTATATTATGGAATAAAACAACATATTTTTGGTGAAGAAGAAAAAACAATAGAAACAAAAGATTATGATTTTACTGGTAAACGTATTTTATTAGTAGAAGATAATGAATTAAATTATGAAATAGCCTATGATATTTTAAGTGATGTTGGTTTTGAGATTGAATGGGCTGAAAATGGACAAATAGGAATTGATAAATTTAATGAATCTGAAATTGGATATTATGATTGTGTATTAATGGATCTTCGTATGCCAATTCTAAATGGATATGAATCAGCTAAGGGAATTCGTGCTTTAAATCGTGAAGATAACCAAGTACCTATTATAGCAATGTCAGCTGATGCTTTTGCTGATGATATTAAACGTTGTTTAGATAGTGGAATGAATGCTCATACTGCTAAACCAATTGATATTGATGAAGTCATGAATTTGTTGAAAAAATTCTTAAAACTTTAATAACAAGATAGTGAAAAGAGGGAATCTTCATATTAAGATTTCCTTTTTTATAATTTAGAAAAAGAATATTGAAGATAAATAAAAAGATATTTTTTATATTTTGTTTTTATAGGAATGTGATAAGAATGTTAATTCAAAGAGTTACAAATGATTATATGAATAAAGGAAAAAGTCTAAATAAAATAATTTATTAACATTTAGATAACATTCAATGATATAATGAAGCATAAAGAGTATTATGATAAAAGATTGAAATAAGGAGAGGTAAAAATGGAAAATGATAATAAAATAGAATTATTTGAACATAGACCTGTTCCTAAAGCTATTGCGACTCTTGCTATTCCAACAATATTAAGTTCTTTAGTTATGGTTATTTATAATTTGGCAGATACTTATTTTGTAGGAATGTTAAATGATTCTATACAAAATGCAGCAGTTACTTTTGTTGCTCCAGTTTTATTGGCATTTAATGCAGTTAATAATTTGTTTGGTGTTGGAAGTTCAAGTTTAATGAGTCGTTCCTTGGGAATGAAAGATTATCAAATGGTACGTAAAACATCAGCTATTGGTTTTTATTGTACATTATTTTTCGCAACATTCATTGCTATTGGATGTGCTTTGTTTTATAAACCTTTAATATATATGTTGGGTTCAGATGTCGTTACTTTTGAAGCAACATATCAATATATGTTATGGACAGTTATGTTTGGAGCAGTACCCGCTATATTGAATGTTGTTCTTGCTTATATGGTACGCTCTGAAGGTGCTTCATTACATGCGAGTATAGGAACAATGTCAGGATGCTTTTTAAATATTATTTTAGATCCTATTTTTATACTTCCTTGGGGATTGAATATGGGTGCGGCTGGAGCAGGGTGTGCGACATTTATTTCTAATTGTGTTGCTTGTATTTATTTTTTCATTTTATTAAAAGTTAAAAAGAAAAATACATATGTATCGCTAAGTCCAAAATTATTTTCTTTTGATAAGAGAGTTTTAACATCTATTTTTGCAGTGGGTATTCCTGCAAGTATTCAGAATCTATTAAATGTAACAGGGATGACTATTTTAAATAATTTGACATCAGTTTATGGAACTTCAGCAGTGGCTGCTATTGGAATTACTCAAAAAGTGAATCTTGTACCCACTCAGATTGCAATGGGATTATCACAAGGAATTATGCCTTTGATTAGTTATTGTTATGCTAGTAAAAATATTGAACGTATGAAACAAGCTATTATTACATCAATAAAGATATGTGCTATTTTTGCTTTTTCAGTTGCATTTATATACTATATACAATCAGAGTTTTTTATTAAGCTCTTTATGTCAAATGCAGAAATAGTTTCATATGGATCATCATTTTTGAAAGGATATTGTTTAGGTATTCCATTTTTAACATTTGATTTTTTGTGTGTAGGTGTTTATCAAGCAATAGGAAATGGAAAATTATCTTTATTTTTTGCAATTGCTAGAAAAATTATTTTAGAAATTCCAGCATTATTTATATTAAATATGATTTATCCATTATATGGTTTGGCTTATTCACAGTTTATAGCTGAATTTATTTTAACAGTTGTTGCTGGAATTGTAATGATTCAGTTATTCAAAAAGTTATATAATGAAAATAGAGAATAAGATAAAATATATCTTATTTTTTAATTATCATATTGTTAAAATATTATTAAAGATAATTAAAATTAGATGAAAAATATTTGAATAAAATGAAGGTATGTTATGGAAAAGATTATCTATTAAAATATATTGTTTATTGGATTAGAAAGATTGATTAAATATTTATAAAGGAATGAAAAAGAAAGTATCAAAGAAAAGATACTTTCCATATAAAATAGTTTTAATATTTATATCACTTTTGTTTCATTGTCATGACATATTAATTGTATATGTCCATTAGAAAGTAAATAACTTTCCCCATAGACAGTTTCCTTATTATCAATAAGAATATAACTTCCATCTACAAGTACAATTAATTGATGATTTATACTATCTTGATAAGTAATATCTTCATATAATCTCATACCATCTAAATATTTATCTTTAACCATTTGATAATGGGGGATTATATTTGTTTTGGTAAGATTTAAACCAGTTATCCATCTTTGAAAAGATGGGTCAATAGCTTCTCCATTTTCTTCAGGTTGACAATAAACAAGATCTGCACTATTCATGCTACCAGCACTTATCCCAATAATAATACCATTAAAATCAGCTATTTTTTCTTTTAAATGAATATCTTTAAAAAATTGATTTTGAGTAGGGACATGTCCACCACCTAAAATAATAACATCATAACTGTGAAGTTTTTCTTTTGTAAAATCACAGTATCTTCTATCTATTAAATCAAAACATTGAATAGAAAAATGTTCTTTTAAAAAGACATCTCTAAAAAAGTTACACATTTCATTATTCATATGATAATGATGAGGATTAGCAGCAATGATACAACAGCGACTCTTTTCTTTCCAATATTTTTTTAAATTTTCAACAAAATAATTTTTCTTATCTAAACCATTAACTTTTCTACTACCATCTAATGGTCCAGTAGGGCTACTAGTTAAAAATATAACCATTATTTTACCACCTTAAATATATTATTTTTCATTATAAGATGAGTATTTGCTTTTAATGAGTTATTTAGAACTCTTAATACATTAACTCCATCTGATTGTATATAAAAATGAGATGCTTGATGATAAGGAATACCTCCTAACATTTTTCTTGAAATTAATCTTTTTTCTAATTCTAAGGGATTTGCTTCAATAAATAAAGAATCATCAAATAACTTATAGATATTATTCCAAGGTTTTTCATTAAGCAACAAATAATTCCCTTCAATTAAAACAATTTGACTATTGACAAAGATTTTATTTTCTTCTGGGTTATGGATTGTTCTATTATATAATGGCCAATATGTATCTTGGATCTTTGTTTCTTTAATTTTTTCTATAAATTTATCAACATCAAAGGTTTCTGGACAACCTTTGACTTTTTTCATTAATATTTGATTACCATTTCTTTGTATATAATGACAATCTAAATAATCCTGATACCTATGAAATCCATCCATTCCTATTGCTTGTATTGGTATTACATCATCAATATGGTGTGATAAATATTCTAAAAATAAAGATGTTGTTGTTTTCCCACATCCTGGTGGAGCTGCTAATAATATAAGTATTCTTTGATTTTTTTCTTTTTGCATATATGTCCATTTTTTCAGTAATGGTATAAATATGTTTTGAATATTATCTTCATCAAACTGGGCAATTATAGTATGGCCATTTACATTGAATTTAAAGTCTTTCATTTTTATCAATCTCCTTATTAAAATTATAAAAAATTTGAAATTATTTTTCAATTACATTTTATAGTATAAAGGATAATACAAGAATATCAATTTAAAGGTATTTATAAAAATAATGATAATTTCTATTTTATTTATATTTTCACTTATAAATTTAATTATTGTTTATCATTGGTATTACTTTTCTACTTAATGGAAGAATAACAATCTTATTTTTATCATAAAATTTTATTATTTTCGTTGTTGATTTAAGTATAATGTATATTAATATTTTCTTAAGATAATCAATCTAATATTATTTTTTTATATGACGAGAGTGTAGTGTTACAATTGATGTGAAACAATTTGATATAAAAAGTGATTCATT
>OFGE01001992.1_pt1 | contig 16014 bp, 18 predicted proteins | sample 1521681 | NCBI WGS metagenome assembly OFGE01 (sample SAMEA3504093, study PRJEB24116) | mouse gut metagenome | biome: mouse gut; feature: mouse-associated habitat; material: faeces | place: Denmark | collected 2011 | reverse complement strand
GAAGGTGTACTATGGATGACTAACTAAATAAGTTATTTATAATATACCAGGATAAAATGAAAAATCTTTTTTATAGACTGATAATTTTTTTAGATACAGCTGCTGAAAACGACACTAATTATAATATTGCGTGGTTTATGGCTAATAATTTTTATCGTATTGCTGATATGCGTATCAGTGAATTAGCTAATGAATGTTTTGTTTCTCCAGCAACAATTTCACGTTTTTGTCGTGCTTTAGGATATGAAAATTTTGCTCATTTAAAACAAGAATGTTATACATTTCATTCAAATGATAAAAAATTTAATAATTTAATTAATATTTCATTAGAAACAATGAAAGATAATCCTGAATTAGCAACAAAAGAATATGCTAATCAAGTTATAGAACATATCTCACTTTTACCTAGTATGTTAGACTGGAAAGAAATAGATGCAACATTACAATTAATTCATAATAGTCAATCTGTTGCTTTTTTTGGCACACAATTTTCACAGAGTGCTGCATTACATTTTCAAACAGATTTATTAATGTTAGAGAAATTTACAATGGCATATATGGATTCTTCTAGACAATTAGAATGTGCTAAAGAGTTAACAGAAGATAGTGTTGCTGTTATTATTACAGTGAATGGTTATTTTACAAGTAGTGGATATAAAATATTGCAATATATTAAAAAATCAAAATGTAAAGTTATTTTAATGACATGTAATTCAGAATTGAATATTAAAATTCCTGTTGATCATCGTATTTTATTAGGACAATCACAAAATAGAAAAACAGGAAAACATACACTATTGACAGTTGTAGAACTGATGTCATTACGTTATTATTGTTTATATTATCCATCAATTCAGGAATTAAAGGGACATATCCTTTAATTCTTTTGTTGTTCTTACAATTAAAATCTAATATAATATGACACATAAAGGGGAAAAATATGAAAACAATTAATCAAGAAACAATTACTCAAGAAGTGAAAAGATTATGCCAAGAAGCAAATTATGTACTACCTCAAGATGTTTATCAAGCATTAAAAGAGGCATATGAAACAGAAGATTCATTACTTTCAAAACAAACATTAGAAGTTCTTCATAAAAATGCACAAATAGCCAGAGAAACTTGTTCACCTATTTGTCAAGATACAGGTATGGCTTGTGTGTTTGTTGAAATAGGACAAGATGTTCATATTGAAGGCTCTTTAAATGAAGCGATTCATGAAGGTGTGCGTCAAGGGTATGAAATAGGATATTTAAGAAAAAGTGTTGTTGATGATCCTGTATTTGATCGTATTAATACAAAAGATAATACACCTGCAATTATCAATTATGATATTGTTGAAGGAGATCAGTTAAAAATAATAGTTGCACCAAAAGGTTTTGGTAGTGAGAATATGAGTCAAATTAAAATGTTAAAACCAAGTGATGGTGTTGAAGGTATTAAAGAGTTTGTTTTGAAAGTTATTAATGATGCTGGACCTAATGCTTGTCCACCAATGGTTATTGGTGTGGGTATTGGAGGCTCTTTTGATAAAGTGACCTTATTAGCTAAAAAAGCAATGTTACGAGAAATTGGTAGTCATCATCCTGATAAACGATATTCTGATTTAGAGAATGAATTACTCAACCGTATTAATCATACAGGAATTGGACCAGCTGGTTATGGAGGAAAAACAACTGCTTTATCACTGAATATAGAAACTTATCCAACTCATATTGCTGGCATGCCAGTAGCTGTTAGTATTTGTTGTCATGTAGCAAGACATAAGGAGGTTATTTTATAATGAAAACAATAACAACTCCATTTACAAAGGAAGATGCTTTAAAATTAAAGGCAGGAGATCAAATTTTATTATCTGGTGTTATTTATACTGGTAGAGATGCAGCACATAAAAGAATGGTGGCTTTGATTCAAGAAGGAAAGCCGTTGCCTTTTGATGCGGCTAATCAAATTATCTATTATGTAGGACCTACACCAACAAAACCTGAACATGTTTTTGGTAGTGGTGGACCAACAACTTCTGGAAGAATGGATGCTTATTCTCCAACAATGTTATCGCTTGGATTAAGAGGAATGATAGGAAAAGGATATCGTAATGAAGATGTAAAAGAAGCCATGATAAAATATAGTGGAGTTTATTTTGGGGCAATTGGAGGAGCGGGTGCTTATATTGGACAATGTGTACAATCTTGTGAAATTATTGCTTTTGATGATTTAGGACCAGAAGCTATTCGTCGATTAGTTGTGAAAGATTTTCCGTTAACAGTTATTATTGATGCTTATGGAAATGATTTATATGAGATAGGAAGAGATGCTTATTTAAAGGAGAATCATCATGGATAATAAATTTAGAGATTATAATGAAGTTGATATTTTATACATATTAATGTCATATGTGAATGTTTCATCTTCTCAAGATATGTATTATACAATTGCTCATACAATTTTAACTCACTTAGAAAGAATACCAACAATCAGTATTAACGATTTAGCTGATTTATGTTATACATCACCTGCTACAATTTCTCGTTTTTGTAAAGATTTAAATTGTAAGAATTTTGCTAATTTTAAATATGAAATGTCTATTGCATTAGAAACTGCTAGACATGAAATACATATGTCTGAAGAAGAATGCTATGAAATTCAAAAAAATCCACAATTTTTAGTGGATAAAATTTATCAAGAAACAATCGCATCTTTAAATTTAGGACATCAATGTATTAATATTCATGAAATTGATAAGATTTGTGAAATGCTTTATCAAGCAAAAAAAGTTCAAATGATAGGTTATCAATTTAATAAAGTTATTTCGAATGATTTTCAAATGAAGTTATTAAAACTTAAAAAATTTATTTATGCTTTTGTTGAACGTGGTGATGAAATTCAAAGATTGGATATGATTGATAAAGATAGTTTGGTTATTATTGTAACAGTGAGAGCAAGAAAGCAATTACTAGATAATCTTATTGATAAGGTTAAAGAACATCAACCACAAATTTTAATGATAACAATGAATCAAGAATATGAAAATGAAAATATAAATCATATTTATCGTATTGATGGTTTAGAAAGTAATTATACAGAATCATCAATGCAAGGAACAATTAATTTTTTAACTTTATTTAATATTATTTATGTGAGATATGGATTATTATATAAAAAATAAGGGGTGAAATTATGTATAGTTTTTTAAATGATTATAGTGAAGGAGCACATCCAGAAGTTTTAAAAGCATTGAATGATACAAATATGCAACAAACAGTTGGCTATGGAATGGATGAATATTGTCAAAAAGCTAAAGATGTTATTTGTCAACGTATTCATAATTCAGATGCTGATGTTCATTTTTTGGTAGGTGGAACACAAACCAATATGACATTTATATCTTTTGCTTTAAAAGATTATCAGGCAGTTATTGCTTGTGATGAAGGACATATTAATGTGCATGAAACGGGTTCTATTGAAGGAACAGGACATAAGGTATTAACACATCCACATGTTAATGGGAAAGTAACAATAGAAATGATTCAAAATATATTAGATAGTCATGGTGATGAACACATGGTTCAACCAAAAATGGTATATATATCACAGACAACAGAGTTAGGGACATATTATACAACAAAAGAGTTAGAAGATTTATATCAATTTACTCAAGCAAATGACTTATATTTATTCTTGGATGGAGCGAGATTAGGAAGTGCACTTGTTCAAAGTGATGCACCATCAATGTATGACATTGCTAAAAATACAGATGCTTTTTATATTGGTGGTACAAAGATGGGAGCTTTATTTGGTGAAGCTTTAGTTATTATGAATGAGCAATTAAAAAAAGATTTTCGTTATCAATTAAAACATAAAGGAGCAATGCTTGCTAAAGGAAGATTGTTAGGTATTCAATTTTATACTTTATTAAAAGGAAATTTATATGAAGAAATTGGTGCTTATGAAAATAAGATGGCACAAATCATAAGAAAGGCTTTTATGGATAAAGGTTTTTCCTTATATGAAACATCTAATACAAATCAAATTTTTGTTGATTTACCAATTGATACAGTTCGCTCTATTGAAGAACATTATTTAGTAACACATATAAAGAAAATAAATTCAAATATGGAAAGAATTCGTATTGTAACATCATGGGCAACATCACAAAAAGAAGCTGAGAATTTTGCTCAAATGATTTTGTCTTTATGATATAAATTCACTGTACATCAAAGATAAAATGTACTATAATGTCTTTGGGGATTTTCCCAAATATTACATAAGAAATGGAGAATAGTAATTATGAACAAAACTGAATTAGTAGAAAAAGTAGCTACATCTGCTGGATTAACTAAAACTCAAGCTGATGCTGCTGTTAATGCTTTCGTTGAAACATTAACTGATGTTTTAAAAGCCGGAGATAAAATTACTTTAAAGGGATTTGGAACTTTTGAAGTTAGACAAAGAGATGCAAGAACTGGACGTAATCCAAGAACTGGAGAAACAATGACTATTGCTGCAAGTAAAGTTCCTGCTTTTAAAGCAAGCTCTACATTAAAGAAAGTTGTTAATGAATAAAAGTGCATAAGCACTTTTTTAATTTATAGTGAAAAACACGTGATTATTTCTATATTTTTGTGTAAAATATAAGAAAAGGGGATGAGGATAGTGAGGGTTATATTATATAAAACAAAACATGGGAGTACAAGAAAGATAGGAAAAGTGATTAATCAATATATTGGTAATTGTTTGTTGATGAATTTGAAAGATATTGACTATCCTACATTAGAGAAAGCAGATGTAATTATTATTGGAACACCTGTTTATTATGGTAAACTTGATTCAGATATTGTTCAATTTATTAAAAATCATCAAGAACTTCTCATATCAAAGCATTACAGTTTATATGTTGTTGGTATATTGCAAAATGAATTCATGTCTTTTGTAACAAGTGCATTTGATTATTCAATACTTAAAGATATGAAAATTATTGCAGGTGTAGGAGGAGCTTTATATTATCCAGAGCTATCTATTAGTGAAAAAATGATTTTGCAGGTTATGAATAAAATTTCTCCAATTATTCAAAAACAAAAAGATAAAAATATTTTTGAAAACTTTAATAATGATGAAATAGAAATTTTTGCAAATAAAATAAAAAATGTGATTTAAGTAACCACATTTTTTTATTTTATAATTTCACCTTGACAAGGTCCAGTAATACCAGCAGCATTTGATTCATCAGTATCAATATGCATTGCTAAAGCATAGCTATCACTGACACGACATACAACATCTCCAAAAGTTAAAGATCTTTCATCAGTTGTTATTTTGACACTTACAACATCTTTATCTTTAACATCAAATTCTTGAGCATCAGCAGATGTCATATGTATATGACGTTTTGCAGCAATAACACCACAAGGAAGCTCAACTTCACCAGCTGGTCCTATTAATTTACATCCTGAAGTTCCTTCAATATCTCCTGATTCTCTTACTAATGCTTTGATTCCTAATGATCTTGCATCAGTTAATGAAATTTCTACTTGAGTTGCATTACGTGTAGGTCCTAAGATAGACATTTTTTGTTCACCTTTTGCCCCTACAACTGTTACTTTTTCCACACAAGCATATTGACCAGGTTGAGAAAGATTTTTCTTGTTTGTTAATTGGTATCCTTTACCAAATAAAGTTTCCAAATCAGCTTGAGAAACATGCACATGTCTTGCTGAAGTTTCTACTAAAATTGTTTTTGCCATAATATTCCTCCTATTGACATTATTATATTACAACTTTTTTATTCATTTGCAAAGTGATTTGTTTTGATTTTAATAATAATATATTTATAAAGATAAAATATTTGAGTATATTTATGAAAAAGAGTATACTGATGATAAGTGAGGAGGGATATAATGAAAAAGATTTATGTTGCTATATTGACTGTTTTATCTTTGTTAATGACACCATCAATTCCATTTCCACAAAATCAAAATATTGTGCAAGTAGAAGCGAAAACTATAAAAATTAATAAAAAGTCAGCAGTTCTTAAAAAAGGGAAAACATTACAATTAAAAATATCTGGAACAAAAAAGAAAATTGTTTGGAAATCAACGAATAAAAAAATAGCAACAGTTAATAGTAGGGGGAAAGTTACAGCTAAAAGAAATGGAAAATGCACCATTACAGCAAAAGTTCAAGGAAAAACTTTTAAATGTAAAATTACAGTAAAGACAACTAAAAATGTTGGAGTTAAAGTTTATATTACAAGAACAGGTGCTAAATATCATAGAAACGGATGCCGTTATTTAAGAAAAAGTCAAATTGCTATTTCTAAAAGTAATGCTGTTAAAAGAGGTTATAGAGCTTGTAAAGTGTGTAGACCATAAAAAGGTAAAAGTAGAGTTTTACTTTTTTATTTTGCCAATTTTATCTAAAATAAGTGATTATTATTTTAGATACATAAGAATAAATTTGTATAATATAAGACTTTTTTATGAAATGAAAATATGAACGTTTTATTTTATATAAAAAACTGCTATAATAAATAAGAAATGTGGGTGATAAAATTGGTTTTATCTTTAGGAATAAGTTGGACAAATGTTTTGAATTTTATACGTTCTGCAATTGATCTCATTGCAGTTTGGTTTTTATTATATTATTTTATTTCAATGTTTAAATCAAATATGAAAACAATGCAATTATTTAAGGGTGTATTGTTTATATTGATTGTTAAATTAATGACAAGTGTTTTAGGTCTAACAACTCTTAATTTTCTTGTTGATAGTATTATTAATTGGGGAGTTCTTGCTATTATTATTATTTTTCAACCTGAGATTAGAACTTTATTAGAGAAAATGGGACAAACAAAGTTAACGACACATAAAGAAATGTCTAATGATGAAAAAGAAAGATTAATGGATGAGTTAGTAAGTGCAATCACAACATTAGCAAGAGAACAGACAGGAGCTTTGATTACATTTGAAAGATCACAATCTTTGATAGATTATATTAATACAGGAACAAAAGTCAATGCTGATATTAAAAGTGAGTTATTTTTAACTATATTTTGGGAGGGAACACCTTTACATGATGGAGCTACCATTATTCAAGGGGATCGCGTTGCTTGTGCAGCTGCCTTTTATCCACCAACAAATAAAGAGTTAAGTCCTAAATATGGTGCTCGTCATCGAGCAGCTATTGGAATAAGTGAGATTACTGATTCATTAACAGTTGTAGTCAGTGAGGAAACTGGAACAATTTCTTTTGCGGTGAATGGAGAATTAAAGAAAATTCCTACAAAAGAATTAAGAGCCTCTTTAGTCAATGAATTAAATTGGTTTAAATCTAGTGATGAGGAGGTTAATACTCATGAGTCCTAAGCGAGATAATAATAGAGAAATTCAAGATTCTACAACTGATTTTTTCTTAAAAGTGATAAAAAAAGAAAAAGAAAAAATAGTTAAAGAAAATCCTATAAAAGAAAATACAAATTACACAAAAACACTAGATAAGATGGGGCGTTTTTATAATTATATTAATCAAACATTAGATAAGATTTTATCAAATCGAATCAGTGTTATGCTTTTATCTTTAATTATGACTGTAATTCTTTTTTTGAGTATATCAGGAGGAGAATTCTTATCTAGTCCAACTTCTGGAACAACTTTGGAAAATGTTCCTGTTCGTATTGAAGGATTGAATGATGATTATGAATTATCAGGAGTACCTAAACATGTACAAGTGGGATTGATTGGTCCTTCTTTAGATATATATACAACACGTTTATCAAAAAATTATGAAGTTTATGTAGATGTGAATGGATTATCTCGAGGAGAACATACAGTCAGTTTAAATACAAGAGATTTTCCTAATACATTAACAGTTATGTTAGTACCTAATACATTAAAAATTAAACTTTCGCCAAAAGTATCAGCAACCTATGATTTAGGGTATCGCTTTGTGAATGAAGATAAGATGGATGCAAAGTATTCAGTTAATGTTAAAAAAATGGCAGTTTCTAGTGTTAATGTCAGAGCAAGTCAAGAAACACTAAATAAGATTGTCAAAGTAGAAGCTTGTATTGATGTTGCTGAGAAAATAGACGATTTTAGTCAAGATGCACCAATTAAGGCATATGATAGTAGTGGAAAAGAAGTGAAAGTTGAAATTGCTCCAACAACTGTTCATGTTGAATGTGGTGTGGATTCATACCATAAAAATGTACCTATTAAAGTCAATTATATTGGAGTTATGCCAGAGGGGTATCAAATTGTTAATTATACACTTTCCCAAAGTGATGTAACTGTTTATGGAGATGAAAAAGCAATCAATAATATACAAGCAGTACAAGTAGATGTCAATATTGAAAATATAAATCAATCTACATCAATTGGAAACTTATCTTTAAAGAAAGTTGAAGGAGTTAATAAATTATCAATAGATACTGTATCAGTAACTTTAGAAGTAGATAAGGTTATATCCAAGAAATTTGATAAGATACCAATAAAGATACTTAATAATTCTAGTAAAAATAAAGTATCTTTTGTAGGAAAGGGACAATATGCAAGCGTAAGCATTATGGGGAGTGAAGCTAAACTTTCCACTTTAACAAATCGTAATATACAAGCAACTATTGATGTTCATAATCTTTCTTTAGGAACAAAGAAAGTGAGTGTCAAAGTGGCTGTAGATGATGATAGTTTAAAGATTAAATTGTTATCATCATCAAAAGTAACTATTAATATTGAAAGGAAGTAAAAAGAATGGGTAAGTATTTTGGAACTGATGGTTTTAGAGGAGAAGCGAATATTGATTTAACAGTAGAACATGCTTTTCAGGTAGGACGTTATTTAGGATGGTATTATTCTCGTCATCATAAAGCAAGAATTGTTATTGGAAAAGATACAAGAAGAAGTTCTTATATGTTTGAATATGCATTGGTTGCAGGTTTAACAGCAAGTGGAGCTGATGTTTATTTATTACATGTAACAACAACACCTTCTGTTTCTTATGTTGTAAGAAGTGAAGAATTTGATTGTGGAATTATGATTTCTGCATCACATAATCCTTATTATGATAATGGTATCAAAGTTATTAATGGAAAAGGTCATAAATTAGAAGCAAGAATTGAGAACTTAATTGAACAATATATAGATGGGTTAACAGATCCAATTCCATTAGCTATTAAAGATCAAATTGGTAGAACTGTTGATTATGCAATGGGTAGAAATCGTTATATAGGTTATTTAATGAGTATTCCAACACGTGCTTTTAAAGATTTGCGTGTAGGATTAGATTGTGCCAATGGATCATCGAGTGCGATTGCTAAAAGTGTCTTTGATGCATTAGGAGCAAAAACATATGTTATTAATAATAATCCTGATGGAACAAATATCAATACAAATTGTGGTTCTACACATATAGAAGTTTTACAAAAATATGTTATAGAAAATGGATTAGATGTTGGTTTTGCTTATGATGGTGATGCAGATAGATGTATTGCAGTTGATGAGTTTGGAAGAGTTGTCAATGGTGATCTTATCTTATATGTATGTGGTTTGGAAATGAAAGAAAAAGGTGAACTTTTAAATAATACAATTGTAACAACTGTTATGAGTAATTTTGGTTTGTATAAATCATTGGATAAAGTAGGTATTCAATATGAAAAAACTGCAGTTGGAGATAAGTATGTATATGAAAATATGGTTCAAAATGGGCATTGTATTGGTGGAGAGCAATCTGGACATATTATTTTCTCTAAACATGCTACAACTGGAGATGGAATATTAACTTCTTTAAAAATAGTTGAAACAATGGTGGAAAATAAAAAGTCTTTAGCACAGTTAATAGAGCCTGTTGAGATTTATCCACAATTATTAATTAATGTTCGAGTTCATGATAAAAAAACTGCACAAGAAGATCCTGATGTTCAAGCAGCTGTAAAAGAAGTTGAAAAATTATTAGGAGATAAGGGTAGAATATTAGTAAGAGAAAGTGGAACAGAGCCTGTTGTTAGGGTTATGGTAGAAGCAGAAACTGATGAAATTTGTCATGAATATGTATTAAAAGTTGTTAATATGATTAAAGAAAAAGGACATGCTGTCAAAAAATAAAGATTCACATATTATCACAAAATATTGCCATATTCTATGGCAATATTTTGTATATATTGATAGAAGAGGTGAAAAATGTGAAGTATCGTATTAATATTATTGATGATGAAAAGAATTTGAATGATTTAGTGAGAACTTATTTAGAAAAAGAAGGTTATATGGTTTATTCTTTTTATACATATGATGAAGCTTTTTTACATAAAGATGATGATGTTCATTTATGGATTGTAGATATTATGTTAGATAAAAATAGTGGTTTTGATTTATTAAATGAAATTAAAATGAGTAAACCTAATATGCCTATTGTTTTTATGAGTGCAAGAGATCAAGAATTTGATCGTATTATTGGACTTGAAAAGGGAAGTGATGAATATATCACAAAACCATTTAATATTAAAGAGGTTATATTAAGAATACAAAATATTTTAAAAAGAGTATATAAAGATGATCCATCTTTAATTAATATTGATGATTATATGATAGATGAAGAAAAACGTAAAGTTTTATATCATCAAAAAGAAATAGAATTAACAACAAAAGAATATGAATTATTACTTTATTTTGTTAAAAATAAAGGGATAGCTATTAGTCGCGAACAAGTTTTATCAAAGGTTTGGGATGAAAATTATTTTGGAAGTGATCGTGTTGTAGATGATACACTTCGAAGATTAAGAAAAAAGATGCCAAACTTAAATATTAAGACAATTTATGGATTTGGATATCGATTAGATTAAAATGAAAGAAAAAGTAAAAAAACTTAATTTTTTTAAAAAATTATCTCTTGTTCAACAATCAATTGTTGTTTTAAGTTTTGTTGGCTTATTACTATTTGCAATTATGATGCCTTTAGTAGATTATAATTTACGTTCAATTATTGATGATCAAATGTATGATAAATTAAGTAATGAGCAGGATATGATTATTAATAATTCATTTATACCTGTTATGAAATCAAAACACGCATTTCATATCATTTATGATAGTTCATCATCTTCTGTTGTTTCAACCAATATATCTAGTGATAAGTTTGTTGAGCAATTATATCATTATGTTTTTGGTGATAAGTTAAATAAATTTATTTATACACCAAAGAAGAATTATGTATATGATAAAAGTGAGTTATTAGATGAAACATATTATTATATGATTTCACGTATTTCTCAATCACAATATTTAATATCTGTTCAAAATAGTGATTACTCTAATGAATTAATTGATTCTTTAAAAAATCAAACTATTAATATTCAATATGGTTTTTTTATTGTTATTGCTTTAGTAATGATTATATGGGTTGTTACATTAATCAGTCCTTTAAAAAAGATTAAAAATTATATTGATTTTATTAAAGAAAGAAAACATTGTGAGTTGATTTTAGATAGAGAAGATGAAATAGGTATTGTTTCGAAAGCTCTTGTTGAAATGAAAGAAGATTTAGATAAACAAGAGAAAATCAAAGAAGAAATGATACATAATATTTCTCATGATTTAAAAACACCTATCTCTTTAATTAAAACATATAGTCAAAGTGTTAAAGATGATATTTATCCATATGGAGATAAAGATAGTTCAATGGATATTATTTTAGAAAATGCTGATCGTTTAGATCATAAAGTCAAATCGTTTTTATATTTAAATAGGTTAGATTATTTACAGGGTGAGAATCAAGAATTAGAAACATTTGATATGAAACAACTTATAGATAAAATAGTTACACAAATGGATCTTTTAAAACCTCAAATACAATTAGAAACAGATTTAGAAGATGTTTGTTTTGTTGGGAATGAAGAACATTGGAGGGTAGCTATTGAAAATATTATAGAAAATGCTTCAAGATATGCACAATCTATTATTCATATTTCATTAAAAGATAAATATTTAGAAATTTATAATGATGGTGAGCATATTGATGAAGATACTTTGCCATTTTTATTTAATCCTTATGTCAAAGGGGTTAAAGGACAATTTGGTTTAGGGTTATCTATTGTGAATAAAATTGTAACTATGTTTGGATATACTGTGGAAGCAAAAAATCAAGACGTTGGTGTAAGTTTTATTTTTAAAAAATAAAAAGTTTATTCTTAGATATGAAATATTATTTTAGGATTATCAACTCTTTTTAAATCTATATGAAGATAGATTTAAAGAGAGTTTTTTATTTAAAAAATGATATAGATTATTGTGATATATACAGTAAACATGATATAAATTTGCTTTTCTATGACTATTGTTATTTATAAAATAAAGCTCTTTATTTTTTTAATTTCCAAGTATTGGAAATGCTTTGCCATATTTGGAAATTTAAAGATTATATATTTTGATAGATATATAATAAAACTAGAAAAAATAAGGGAGGAAAAAACGATGAACTTCATGGAAAAATTCATGGAAAAATTTAATGGACTTGCTGATCGTACATTAGTACCAATTGCTAATAAAGTTGCAAATCAAAGACATTTAGCATCTATTCGTGATGGTATGGTTGTAGCAATTCCATTATCAATTCTTGGTGGGGTTTGTTTGATTATTTCGACACCCCCATTTAAACCTGAAACATTACCTGATTGGGGAATAATCAGTGATATGTTGTTAGGTTGGTATAATTGGGCACAAGTGAATAAAGCTGCCTTACAATTGCCATATAACATGACTATGGCATTGATGGGATTGTTTATTGCTTTTGCCATTGCTTATAATTTAGCTAAAAGATATAAAATTGCTGAATTAAATGCTTCTATTGTATCAACTGCAGTATTTTTGATTGTATCATCACCTGTTGTTCAAGCTGTAAGTACAGGTTTTATTAACGAGGGAGCAAAAGTTGATGAAATTTTGGCAAATGCGAGTATCTACATACCAACAACATATTTAGATGCAAAGGGTATTTTTACAGCAATTATCGTTTCTATTGGCTGTGTGGAAATTATTCATTTCTTATTAAAGAAAAATATTCGTTTTAAATTACCAGAAGGTGTACCACCAGCCATTGCTTCGTCATTTGATGCAATCATTCCATTATTTACATGTATTGGTGTGTTCTATGCTTTATCATTAATTGTTGAAAGTTTAAGTGGTGAGTTACTTCCAAGTATGATAATGACTATTTTAGCACCTGCTGTATCAGGATTGGATTCATTAATTGGTATTTGCTTAATTACAATGATTGCTCAAGTATTCTGGTTCTTTGGTTTACATGGTGCAAGTATTACTCAACCAATTCGTTTGCCATTCCAACAAATGTATTTAATGGAGAATATTACTGCATTTTCTGAAGGAACAGCAATCACTCACTTTTTTACACAACCATTTTGGTCATATGTTATTTGCTTAGGTGGTGGTGGATCAACTTTAGGATTATGTATCTTATTGTTACGTTCTAAATCACAAGAACTTAAAACATTAGGTAGATTATCTATTGGTCCTGCAATATTTAATATTAATGAACCAATTATCTTTGGTTTACCAATGGTATTAAATCCATTAATGATGATTCCATTTATCTTTGTGCCTGTTATCAACTCAATAGTTGCTTATATATGTATGGCATTAAACATTGTTGGAAAAGGTATTGTTGAAACACCATGGACAACACCTGCTCCCCTTGGAGCTGCATTAGGATGTATGGATATTAAAGCAGGTATTATGGTTATAGGTCTTATTTTATTAGATATGTTGCTATATTATCCATTTGTTAAATTAGTAGAAAAACAAAAATTAAAGGAAGAAAACAATTAAATAAAATATAAGAAGATATACTACACACAGGAGATATCATTATAAAATGATATCTTTTTTATATATTTATAAAATAAAAAGGAGCATTGCTCCTTTTTATTCCTAAATTCTTTGGTAATCTTCTTCATTGATAAGTGAAGCTGCTTCTTGATCACAGATAACGGTGAAATTAGGATGTAATTTCAATACTGTTGAAGGTAACTCATCAGTAATAGGCGTTTCTAAGAATTTCTTGAAGATTTCAGCTTTTTCCTTTCCTGTAACAATCATAACAAGATGTTTAACTCTCATTAAACTTTTTGGTCCCATTGTCAATGAATAAGGTTGTAATGGTCTATCTGGATAAGTTGGATTCACAGCATTTTTAATTTTTCTATCCATAGCATAAGTATAACTATCCATAGGTGTACATCTTGGACAATTGCTACAGAAATGCCCATCCCAACCAAGTCCAATAAGCATAACATCTATGCCACCAGCATTTCTAATTTCTTCATCAAATGTTTCCCAATTTTCCATACTTGGAATATGAATACGTTCATCAGGAATATGTGCATCTTTAAAGAATAATTCTTGCATTTCTACCCAGTTTGGTCCTGGTTCACCTTTCTTTTCACCAAAATATGGTGCTTCATCAAAAAGATAATATTGAATATCTTGATATTTTTTTTGATCTCTAACATATGGAATCATCATTTGATAAAGCATTTTAGGTGATTTTCCAGCAGTTAATGAAATATTCACTCTTTTATCTTGTTGCATAGCTCCTAAGATAATTTGCATAGCACTTTCGCTCATTGCTTTTTCATTTTCTTCAATAATTAATTTCATCTTTTTTCTCCTCATAATTGAAGAAGATATACTATACACATTTATTAGTATAAAATAAAAAGTAATTTTGTCAAATGATTTATAAAATGAAAATTATATTGATTATATCAATGTTTTTTTAATTTATAATGGTAATATTTTTATATTTTGGAAATTATTTCTATAATTTGGAAAAATGTTGTCAATAAAAAGTTAAACATTTTATAATAAGGATAAATTGAGGTGATATTTGTGAAGAAAGCCAAACATCAAAAGATAGAAAATAGTTATGATATTGTTAAACTTCGTGTAAGAAGGTTTATAGCCATGCTTATAGATTGGTATATAACGAATATGATTGCAAGTATACCTGTAACCTTTTATTTGCGAGGACATGATTATATTCGTAAGGATTCATTTACGTTGGAAACTTATGGTTTTTCAACAGGTTTAAAGTTTGGAATATTTGTGATTGTTGTTGGTGTTATTTATTATGTCATTATTCCAAGCTTTATTTTAAAAGGTCAAACATTGGGGAAAAAGATATGTAAAGTGGCTGTTGTTAGAGAGAATGGTGATTGTGTTACTTTTAAAGATATGTTTATTCGTGAAATAATAGGAGCAACAATTTTAGAAGGTGGAATTGTTGTTACAGCTACTTATATAAGAAAACTCTTACAATTATTTGGATATATAAGTATAGTAACTCTCTTACAATATATTGCATATACAATGACAATTTTGTCTATTATCTATGCTTATTTTCATCCCTTATCACAATCCTTTCATGATAAATTGGCAAAGACAATTGTTATAAAAAAGGATTAAAATTTGACTATATTTATGCTATATTTGAAGTAGGGGAGTGATAAAGAATGTTTAATCTTATCATTATTTTGTTATCATTAATTAATAGTGAAGTTAATGAATCAAATAACTATAAAATAGCAAAATATATTTTAGAAAATATAACTGAATTGGAAAATTGTTCAATTACTGAGTTAGCAAAAAAATGTTATGTTTCTAATTCAAGTATTTCTAGATTTTGTAGAGATATTGGATTGAATGATTATAATGATTTGAAAAATCAAGTTGCTAAATATCAAGTTTCACATGAAATTGCTATTCAAAAATTTAAATATCAAAATGATAATAGTCAAGCACCTATAAAATCATATGTAGATGCTATAACAGATCATTTAAAATTATTAAGAGATAGTCTTGATGAAAAAATTATTCAAGAATTAGTTAGGGATATTTATGATTATCAATATGTTGGAGCTTTTGGTTATTTACAATCAGAAACAGTTGCTATGAATTTGCAATTTGATTTACAAACAAATAGAAAAGTTATTTTTACATGTATGCCTTTTGCGAA
>OFGE01001979.1_pt1 | contig 16069 bp, 23 predicted proteins | sample 1521681 | NCBI WGS metagenome assembly OFGE01 (sample SAMEA3504093, study PRJEB24116) | mouse gut metagenome | biome: mouse gut; feature: mouse-associated habitat; material: faeces | place: Denmark | collected 2011 | reverse complement strand
TTGCGTTTTTCTGGCGATTTTGGGCGTTATCCCCGCCCAGCTCCGCCGACAGCAGAGCGTCCAGATCATCGGCGGCAATGTGGACATAGACGCTGCCGGTTCGGCGGCATTCCTCCAGGCCCATGATCTTCTGCCGGCCTTTTCCGTCCCGGCAGACCAGCAGGAGAGGGCGGGAGCGCAGCTCCGCTATGGACTTTTCCAATTCCCCCAGCGTCATGACTGCCTCCTCTTTTTGCGCTCCTCCCTGACGTACCGCCGAATAGCCCGCCGGTATTCCTCCCGCGTCTCCCGCGCAAGGTCATACCCGGCCAGAGCCTCGATCATCTCCAGCCGCAGATCCGCCAGATACCGCCGCCGCTCCCCGGACGCGATACCGCCACGCCGGGATAGTTCCCGGTGTTCCTCCGGGGACATGGTGTTGAATGGGCGCAAATTCTCGTTGTTCATTTTCGGTTCCTTCTCGCTTCACTTGAACAGCTCCAACATATCCGCCAGCTGCCGAATCTCAGGTTTTCACGGTCCCTTTTTAGGGCCTGAGATATCTGAAGGTTAACATTTGCTAACATCAAGTTTTCCCAAGTAGGCAAACATTATTTTCCGTTATATTTTCAGGGCATCCAAAAAGTCGAGTTAAGGCTCTTTTTTCTGTTGGCACTTTTGGGCATTTTCCACACTTTGCCGCCGAGGTCTACACGCCCCATGTCTCCTTCAGCTTGTTCAGCAGCTGCATTGCCGCTGTGGTGTCCGCGCCAGGATTCAAGTCGGGGTGGTAGGTCTTGGACAGGCTGCGGTAAAACTGCTTCAAGATAGCCGTCTCCTCCTCGGTGTAGGTACTGCGGACAGGGACGGAGTAACCACCAGAACTGCCTCCGCTGTAGGTACTCTGCCAGCTTTCCCGGTAACTACTCCATCGGGCCTGTTCCTCCTGCTTCCGGGCCTTGCGGTCCGCCTTGATCTTTGCCAGGTACTCCTTGTTCCGCAGCACGCCGAATACGTCATAGCAGCGGTCATATTCGCCCCCATCTACGCCGTACCGTTTGGAAAAGGCGGACCGGGCTTTTCTGTGGGCATCCAGAATCCGCTGGTGTTCCTGTTTGGCCTGATACTCGGCGGACTGGTGGAAATCGGCCTCCAGACGCTCCCGCAGGGGACCCAGCTTGGCCTCGATGATCTCATACAGCTCGGCGGCATCCATGCCCACCTTTTTAGCCAGGGCACTCTCCCCGCCAACGATGCAGTCGCCCCACCAGTTTTCACAGATGTCGTAGTAGGACATGGTACAGACCGCATACTGCCGCTTTCTGACCGCGCCGCCCTCCCGGAAGCTCTGGTGGATGCTGATTTTGTAAGCCTCCAGGCGGGGCCGCTCAAAACGCTCCTCGCTCCATCTCCACTGCCAGATCGGGACCTGCTCCACGCCGTTGATGGACATCTCCAGCAGATCGGGGATGATTTCTTTATGTTCGCCGTATGGGTCCGGCTTTTTCCGCCGAACCTCCTGTATCACGCAGTACATATCCTATCCTCCGTGGTTACTGTCTTCGGCGGGGCGGTAACTACGGTACAGCTCCAGCCAGTCGGGCAGATCCATCGTTACCCGCCAGCCCTCCCGGCTGCCGTGGACCAGGAACTTCTTCACCGGGGCGGAAAACTCCGGCTCCGCCTCCTCCACCGCCTGGGAGACCTCCCCGTCGGCGGTGCAGACGATGGCGCTGACCCCGGCGGCGTTGAAGCGGTAGGAGAAGTCGTGCTCCTGGAGCTGGTTGGTGGCGGGGATGGCCACGGCCCCCAGCTTGTGGAGCCCCAGGATGGCGAACCAGAACTGATAATGCCGCTTGAGCACCAGCATCACCCGGTCCCCCTTCCGGATTCCCAGGGCCTTGAAGTAGTTGGCTGCCCGGGAGGAGGCTCGGGACATGTCCTCGAAGGTGAAGCGCCGCTCCGTCTTGTGCTTGTCCAGGTGCAGCATGGCCAGCTTCCGGGGGTATTTGGCGGCGATGGCGTCCACGCAGTCGAAGGCGAAGTTGAACCGCTCCGCGTTGGGGAAGGAGATACTCCGCAGGCCCCCGTTTTCATCCTCCTCGGCCTGGATGAAGGATTTGCACACGTAGTCCTCGCTGGTGCGGGCCCGGACGATGGACTGGCGCACGGCCTTCTCGTCGGTCTTCTCGCCGGAGACCACCACCGCGCAGAACACGCACTTCCGGCCGCCCACGGCGATCATCCCGTGAGGGGTGGAGGAGTTGTAGAGGATGCTGTCCCCCTCCTCCAGGATCTCCGTGTGCTCCCCCACCTGGACCTTCAGCTGGCCGGAGAGGACGATGTCAAACTCCTGGCCGGAGTGGGTGGTGAGGTGGATGGGCATGTGCTGCTGGGACTCGTCGTAGTCGTAGGTGACGTAGTAGGGCTCCGCCAGCTTATTGCGGAAGAAGGGGGCCAGGTTGCTGATCTCAATGCCCGGCTCCTTGGCGGTCTGCTGGCCCTCCCCTCTCCGGGTGACGGTGTAGCTGCTCAGGTGGGCGCTGTGGCCCTCCAACAGGTCGGTGATGCCGATGCCGAAGGCCAGGGCGCACTTGTGGATGAAGGTGAAGGGCAAATCCGCCCTGCCGGCCTCGTAGGCGCTGTACTCCATAATGGTGGTGTCGGTCCTGCGGGCCATCTCCTCCTCGGAAAAGCCGCAGATGGCCCGCATCTCCCGAATGCGGAAGGCCACCTCCATCAGCTGGGTGTTGACACGGTTGGTATCCATGGCGTATCCTCCTAGAGAAAAATTTGACAATAGAAAACGAAAAACCCGCCTCAAAGAAACGTTTCTTTGAGACGAGTTCATGCACAAACGTGATGTACCCGCGGTACCACTCAAATTGCGTCCGGTGGGACGCCCCTTCAGGCTCCAGCAAGCCCTATGCACTGACGTAGCAGTCACGGGAGGCGTCTACTGACCGCAGGGCGTTCAAGCCTCCAGCTCGGAAGGGATGGGACCATGGAGGTCGCTGCTGCCGGGCTCACACCGCCGCCCGGCTCTCTGGGAACAGACCGCTCCGTCCGTCTTCGTCATCGCTTTTTTGATTCACTTGGGGAAAGTTTACACCACAGGGCGGCATTTGTCAAGGGGGAATTTTGCCGCCAAAATTAAGTATAAACCTCAAACGTCGTTATAAAAACTTGACAAACCAGATGGTTAATAGTAAGATAAATTTGCATTTACAAAAAATGTCATTGCGCAAAACAGAATATGAGGAGGGAAAATATGAAAAAAGCAATAAGTTTAGCTGTTTCATGTCTCGTGATCATATCTGTGGTTATTCCCGCACAAGCTCACAGGGCCGCCCAATCGGATGATTACATGGTTGAATTACTGCTTGAGCGCGGCTACCCTTCTGATTTTTTGAATACCCTTATCCAGCCGCAAATTGTGGATCTGTATGAACTTGTGCAAGAAAAGAATTTATATTATCTGCATACATACCGCCAACAAATCCAGCCGCATGGGAATATTTCCTCCCGGCAGCTCTCTTTTGATGTAACATCCAGCTACACCCCTGTAAAAATTGGTGACGTCACATATTTCTATGAGATTACGATATACGTCGATTACGACTGGAATCAATTACCCTCTGTAAGGGGCGTTGATGCCATCACTGTCAACTGGGACAACAGCATACTGACATATAATGATGACTTTATGTCAAAAGATTACGCGCATTCTCAGAAACAGAACAGGTGGATCACCTATAAGACCTGGGACAGGCCAAACGCTCTGAGCCAGGGGGGGCTTGGGATCAATACTTACATCAATTTTGAAGAACAAATATCGCCAAGCGAGTGGCTGTCAGCCGACGGATTAAGAGGCTCCCTTTCATTTTCCTTAACGCCGGAGCCCAGACTTTCCATGTCAACTGCACCGGGCGGAAATTCCACGGCAATAGACGGCATATACGTTCATAATGCAAATCCGCTATCCGGTTCGCTGTCATTCAGCTATCAGGGATTCGGCGTATCCGTTTCCAGCGGTATGCTGCAGGATTCCATCGCTGATACGAAACGGATTGAATACACAAGAGTTGAATAAATGAGTAAAACAGCGTTGACGGGTTGTGTCCGTCAACGCTGCTTTGTCCATAGGCAGTTCGATTTTGCCGGTACGCATTGCCAAATAAACTGCGGCGCAGACCGGTCCGCCCCTCACCGCCTCCAGCCCGCCATGGTCCCCAGCCCCCGGAGAAAATGGCCGTTGGCCATCTCCAGCAGTCCCCGGGCCAGCCCCTCGCCGGGCGCCAGGTCTGCAAACAACTCCGGCTTCAGGCACCGGTATTTCACCGCCTTCTGCCCGCCGAAATGGTAGTCGCCGTTTTCGCTGCCGTTGAAGTCCTCCAGCATGAACACATTGCAGTACTCCTGCATCTCTCCACGGTCATTCTTGAACCGTCCGTAGCCGTAACCGACAAATACTTTTTCTTCCATGGACTTTCTCCGTCCTTTCTCCGGAATACCTGCTTCCGGTGTTTTCAATTTGGACAGCCGGGCGGGCCCCGCCGCTTCTCATGGAGGAAAGCCTTGTCTCCACCCAGCGGTCTACGGGTTGGTTCCACGTGGCTTTTTGAGCTGACCTAAACCTCCATATTGAAACAGCCGGACCGCCCGGTCCGACTGTCCATTTACAATATAAAACTTGCCTTACCCTGAGCGGCGCGAGTGAGGAGTTGACAATCTGGGAAACATCGGCTATAATAGCACTGTTCGTTTCCTTAGAGTGGCAATTTCCTCATCCGCACTTTATACGCCCCGATAGCTCAGCAGGATAGAGCGTCCGCCTCCTAAGCGGAAGGCCGCTGGTTCGAATCCAGTTCGGGGTGCCAGAATGAGCGCCAATTTCATTAGATTTTCGCCTTGAAAATCAAAAAATTGGCGCTTTTCTGTTTCTAAAAATTGATTGGCATTTTGGACGAAACCTGCACTTTGACGATAAGGCTTATTAGCAAGCCTATTAGCAGACCTCACCCAACCCATAAGCGCATCAAAAAAGGGCAAGTCGCCTCTGATTTGCCAACAATAACGTTTTCCGGCTCCCTGCTAATAAAATTAGCAGGGATTTCGTATTTTCAGGCCCCAAAAGCACCCTCCTGCTAATTCGAGGAAAAAGTACCCCCTTGATTCTACTAATCTCAAATGCGGGCGATTGCGGTACAAGGATAGCCGGGATTGCACTTATTACATAAATTGGCCCGCTCAAAGGGCCGGAACCGTGGCCCGTTTACATAGCCGTCTGCACCCTATGGCGCGGGCGGCTATGATGATTTCCGCAGAAAGGAGGAAGAACCCCATGGACAAATGCAAAGTCATTGCCGTTACCAATCAGAAGGGCGGTGTCGGCAAGACCACCACGACGGTCAACCTGGGCGTGGGGCTGGCACAGCGAGGGAAAAAGGTGCTGCTGGTGGATACAGACCCCCAGGGCAGTCTTACGGTGAGCCTGGGCGTAAAGAACCCGGACGAGTTGGACACGACCATCTCCGACCTGATGCAAGTCGTTGTGGACAACGGCAACCTCTCGCCACGGGACAATGGCATCTTGAAGGACATTGAGGGCGTCGATCTGGTGCCCTCCAACATCGGCCTGTCCAGCTTTGAGGTGAGCCTTGTGAACACCATGAGCCGGGAGTTTGTGCTGCGCAGCTACCTGGGGGCGGTCAAGCGGGACTATGACTATGTTCTCATTGACTGTATGCCCTCGCTGGGTATGCTGACCATCAACGCCCTGGCAGCGGCGGACAGCGTTCTCATTCCCTGTCAGGCCAACTACCTGTCCACCAAGGGCTTGAAATTATTGATGGTGCGTTTTTCAACTCCGCGTGGCGGCAGTTCCGCAAGCGCAACGCCTACCCCACCGCCATCACGCAGAATGTGGAGTATCTGCTCGCAAAGCGTAAAGACTCCTACCTATGATAATACTGCGACTCGACTTCGCCCATCATCGACACTACCTTCGTTTCGTCAATGTGGTCAACGTCAATGGGCGTATCCCCGGTCAGCATTTGGATGCTGGCGTAACGCCCGCGCCATCCGCATCTCTCCGACATCTCTCTTGTGAGGGGGAAGCTGTCTACGACGGTTTCTTTGACTTCGCCATTAAGGCGCTTGACCTTCTGGATGACCTTGACTCCGATTCGCCGACTTTTTGAAGCGGCTGGTGAAGTGGTATGCCCGCAGGGGCATTCGCGTGGAATGTGTCCAGACTGACAACGGCTTTGAATTTACTAACCGTTTTTCCAACAGTAAACGGGATATTCAGACCCTTTTTGAGAAAACCGCCGCTGAGCTGGGTGTCCAGCATAAATTGATTCGCCCTTACACTCCCAGACATAATGGTAAGGTGGAACGTAGCCACCGGGAAGATCAGAAACGCTTTTATTCTGTCCACTCTTTCTTCTCTCTGGCTGACTTTCACAAACAGCTCGCTGTTCATAATCGCCGCTCCAACAACTTACCGATGCGGCCGCTCCAATGGTTTTCTCCTCTTGAATTCCTTGTCCAATTTGTTTGACAAACTTACAATCCGAAGATGCGCCCGTTTAGAGATGCTACCTCGGCGGCCTTGCTATTGCAATCTCCATTAACAAGAACGTCTACGGCGTCCTCCAAACGAGTGTGTGCGATGTAAGAGCCAATCTGGCGTAATGTAACAGAGAACAAATCCAACTTTTGTGCGCGGACTGCATCATAACCGGAAACTAACAGCCGTCCCCTCTTGCGTAGATTCGCCCGAGTGTTCCCGACCTGTTCCTCATCATCAACTCTCGTTACAGAGGCGGTAATCATTGGAACTATATCCGACTCTTCCATACCACGCTGGAGCAGTTTTCAAGGTCAGCTCTTTCTCTTAGCAGCGTCACAGCCATTTGCAATGCTTCGCGGATTTGTAGTCATGGTCGCTAAAGTCGATTTGTACGACCTTATCGTCCCCTCTCACAAATTCCTCAATGAGGTCTTGCAGGTGATGCCTGCCTCGCCGTTTAGGTACAGCCTCCACAGGTATAAGTTTCATGTTCTGTTTCTCCTTTCAAATATGGATTCCTCCATAAAAGGAGTTGCGGTTCCTGCGATTTCCAATTAGCCATGGTCAGTTCGCAAGGGTAATCCTCGAAGCCAATCGTTTCACAGGTGATGAGTCCTTCCAGGACCCCAAGGATGACCTCGGCCTCGTATTGCTTATGCGGAAATATCAGTTCCGGCAGCTCTCTGTGAAATGCTCCGCATCCAGAACATCGGAGCCGGCGAATCTTGACCCAGGATGTGGCCCGGTTTTTCGTTCGTACAATTCTGGGAACCATCCCGTAATACTTCAACGCCCCACCGCACTTGGGGCAAGTAGACACATCTACACTAACCATACCTTGGCCTCCGCTAATCTAAGTTAGGAGCGTGTCTAATCTAAATAAAAAATTTTGTGTAGGAATAACTTGACAAACTCCTACACAATGATATATTATTATTGCGGGCGATGCAAGCCCCAAAAAAGACAAAAAGGAAGAGCCCCGGTTAGGACTCCTCCTTCTCAGTGACGGATTGATACATCTCGTCAAACTTTTCTTCCAATTTGTCATGGCCGATGATGATTCGCTCATCCCAGGTATTGATCCTTAACCGGTTTCCAATTAGCGCTGTCAAAATTCCCATTGACGCTAAAATCAACCCGCCGTTGGTCATATACTGGCCGATGTTGTGAGTTTTCATGTCTCGGCAAAGACTTAGAACTTTAGTTTTCATAGTTGTTCACTCCTTCCATAACAGCCATTGCAATTTCTGCGGAGGTGTCAATCATGCTTATCAAATGTCCTGAGTGCGAGCTGCAAGTCAGTGATAAGGCTCCAGCCTGTCCTCACTGCGGTTACCCGATGCAGCCAACCGCCAAACGAAAACCTCGTACCAAAAATAACAAACGACGACGCCTCCCAAATGGCTTCGGACAGATCAGCGAAATAAAAACGAACAATCTTCGCAAGCCATTCAGAGCAATGGTCACGGTTGGTAAGACCCCTGAGGGGAAGCCTATTTGCAGACCCCTTAAACCAGAGTCATATTTTCCAACTTACAATGATGCCTATGCGGCCCTTGTGGAGTATAACAAAAACCCTTATGACTTGGAGCCGTCCATCACAGTCAAAGAGCTTTATGTCAAATGGACAGAAGAATATTTTAAGACCCTGAAAGCAGATGGGAGCGTCCGGGCTGTTACCTCGGCCTGGGCATATTGCTCAGCGGTCTACAACATGCGAGTGAAAGACATTCGCGCCAGGCACGTCAAAGGCTGCATGGAGGAGGGGACAGCAGTTGTCAGGGGGAGAGAGCAGCATCCCAGTGCGTCCATGAAGAACAAAATCAAATCCCTGTTCAATCTCATGCTGGACTATGCCCTTGAGTATGAGCTGGTTGACCGGAACTACTCTCGCACATTCAACCTAACCGAAGAGACTATCAAAGAGATTCAAACGGTGAAGAAAGAACATATGCCCTTTACCGAAGAAGAGATGGGGCGGCTCTGGGCCCATGTCGATGACAAACGGCTTGTCGACGCCATGCTGATCCAGTGCTACTCAGGCTGGCGCCCCCAGGAGCTCGGCCTATTGGAGCTGGAAAATATAGATCTGGAGAACTGGACGTTCAAAGGCGGCATGAAAACTGACGCCGGCATGGACCGAGTCGTTCCCATCCATTCGAGGATACGCCCTCTTGTTGAGCGAAAATATAAAGAGGCTCTGACAATCGGCAGTAAGTACCTGTTCAACTGTACGGATAGCCGAAGCGGTAAGCCTACGATGATGACCTATCAGCGATACCAAAAGGGTTTTGGCATGGTTCGTGAGGAACTGAAGCTGAATCCTGAGCATCGTCCGCATGATGGTAGAAAGCATTTTGTCACAGCCGCTAAAAAGGCCGGGGTCGACGAGTATGCCATCAAATATATGGTTGGTCACAAGATTTCGGACATCACCGAAAAGGTCTATACTCAGCGAGAATTTGAGTGGTTGAAACAAGAAATCGAAAAAATAAAATAGGGTGCGCAATGGGCGCGAATTTTTGACAACGCCTCCATGTGTATCAGGTTGACTTTGGACAAGAACCGGAGTATAGTGTCCAGGAAAGGAGAAAACATCTTGGAACATTCGGAGGTGATAACTTAGGAGGAACACTATTCAATCGGAAAGGAGGGAAGTTCTATGGCCAGATTGACAAACGAAGAAATCAGACGTATGTCTCTTGATGAGGCCGATGCGTATACCGACGCACATCCTGCTGAGGCTTGGCGATTTGCTAAAGCGCATTACTCGTCTGCAAACAAGCAAACCGGAAAAGCCCTGAAATATGGCCTAAAGGCTGGGGTTCTCGCACCCGAGCCTGATATGGCTTAAGAACGAACACAAAGCCGCCCCTGACTGCCACCAACGGTCAAGGGCGGTTTCCTTTCCGACTGAATACTATTTCTCCTCGGGTTCAGTCTCCCAAAGGTTTCCTGCTTCATCAGGAACAAACCTGCGACTGTTCTCCGGGTTTATCGCATGGGCAACGTCTGTGGTATGCCGACATTCCCGACCTCTTTTGTAGCAGCCGGTTTTCGAGCAAGTTTCCACGTTGCCGTCGCATAAATATAAGATTTCTTGCATGGTAAATCCTCTCCTCGGAAGTGTAGGAATAGCTGTATAGGAATAACATAGGAATAAAATACGAGTTATCTACATTTCTTTGCTTTTACCCACTTCTTACTGCTTCTTAAACCGTTGGAATAACAGCGTTTAGCAGTAGACGAGTCTTAAAGATGTTTCTATTATGGAATGTTCCATCTATGCTATTTGTTGCGCAAACCTTTATGTGGACAATTACACTGAATAATGAGAATAATATTCTTATTCGGTGTGGCATTTCTTTACTATCAATAATTGTTTCTTACATTTCATTCCAAATGTTTGAACGTAATCGATTAATGGAAGTGGTAGATGCTGAACAAATGTACTCTATAGAAGAATACATAAGAAAACGAAGCCCTAGAGAAAATACGATTCCAATACTGATAATACACCATAAATTGAGTGCGCGAACCCTAATTGATGGAAGATTTGATATGATATCTGACTTTATAAGCGCTCACCCCTATTATAGGCAGCATAACAAGAAAATTTCTCTTTGGAAAAAGGCATCCTCTGATTTATGGAAAATAGTGTTTATTTTCTTTTTTACTTTGTCTTGTGTAATTTTTTTGTATAATTTTGTAGATTTCCTGAAATGGATTGTTCAATTACAAAGCGTCTCTTATTATTCCTGACAAAATTAACCTTTCATCCAGATTGGGATTGTGATATTCAAATCAATCCACCCCTTTTATTGTGTTGTATTTGAAGATTATGTTTTTGATTTCTTGCTTATCAAACGGGTAGGGAGCACCAATAGAGTTCAACTCATCTGCGACCTCATCTATTTCGGTCTTGAGTTTTCCGAAGTTAATGCACCGTACAGCATCATTGTCGAATGCGCTGTCGATACATCTATCAAGTGCGTTGCACTCACTGCATTTTTGTAGCATTTTCGTTTGCATAAAATCAGCCTTTCATTCCAACATTTAGCCTATTAGGGTATGTGTTTTATCTTTTCCAAGGCTAACCTGTACTGCCAAATTTCTGTGCACATCATGGGCGTGTACCAAATTTCCTGCCCGTCTTGTTTGACAGGAAGTAGGACGCTCGGCCCAACAGTTGGGTTTAGTAGCGAATCTCCAACCACAACGTACCCTGCGCACCCCAACAAGCTGAGTTGGACAAAGCACATCAATGCCGCAGTCCTGTCGATGTCTTGAGCTACAAATAGTACGGATTGCTGGTAGTTCACTTTCTGCCGCCTACACTCTTGTGCAAAGGCAATCAGTAATGCTCCCGCCCCACAGGCAGGGTCGTTTACAGAAATCCAAGGCTTATTCTTCAACTGGACTGTTAAGTCCCGTGCCGTTATGGATGACATAGCTTCGCAGATACTATATGGAGTAAAAAATTGACCCTTCCATGTATTGGAAAGGTCGAATCTCATAAATAAATCCCCTAAAAAATCTTGATAGGGGTTTTGTTCCAGTGCATCTACAGTAAGAGCAAACATTCTTGGGAAGCGTTCGATATCTTCCTGCCTGTAACGTTTAATGGTATCTACATATTCTCGCTCTCTTTCGTCTCTATCAGAAACACATAAGCTACAGGCTGACAGTCGTATAAAGTCAGACCATGTTTCCCACTTCCCATATCGGTCAGATAAATATCGAAAATTGTTGTATATTTCTTTCTGCTGCGGTGTATCAAGCCGAACATTTGACTTGCTCACTGGCTTATCCTCCTTTTATCATATGTATCACAGCAGAAACAAATCAACTTTTCATTCTTTTCCGGGCCAATGCCTGCGCATTCTTTATGATTCGAGACGCCCACGCTCTTGTATGACCAAAGGCCCGTGCAATCTCTGCGGCTGTGAAACCATAAATACTCAGCTTGAAGACCTCCATATCTTGCGCTGAGAGCTTGCTACTTAAAAAGGAGATGTCGTAGTCGATTTTACAATAGTCATTGTTCGGGTCTGGAATGAGGTTTGCAAGCGTAATGGCGTTGCCATCCTTATCGAAATACATTGGTTCATCCAGTGACGCAATTTCGCCGAATCCCCACAGCTTTGCTCTATTACGGAGCTCTACTCGTATTTCGTTGATGATACATCTGACAGCGTATGTAGAGAACTTGCTTCTTGAGCTGTCGTAGCCTATACAGGCTCTCCATAGACCAATCCAGCCGACCTGGAATATGTCCTCATCATCGCAGAGGCCGGGAAAGTATCTGTTGATGGCAAAACGCACCAGATTCTGGTTGTCAACGACTGCCTGCTCAATCTCTCGACTATTCATGTTTTCCTACCGCTCTCAGAAAGTCCTCTCGGAGTATCTCGTAGGACTTGTCGTCGTGAACATTCCCTGCCATATCCAATGCACGCCGGTGGCGGACTCCGATGATGCGGCCACCCAGCTTTTCGCACATTCGGTCATAGCTTCTCTCGATTGGATTCCCGCAGATGACGCACCACTCGACTACCTCCATTCCAAATTTAAGGAAACAGTCCTCAATGACTTGGCGCAAAGCCCTGCCGAATGTCAGTTTGTCATCAGTGAAGTTGATGGCTCCGAACCACTGGGCAATCCGTAGCTCATTGTCTACAGAATAGCTGATGTATCCAATCAGTTCGTCTCTGTTGTTGAGAACCGCAAACGCCCGCTTCAGATAATCGCTGTTGTTGTCCGCAAGAGAAAGGTCGCTGCGCCAGCTTCCGCCGAAGTAATATTGGAACTTCTCATCGTACCAAATCTCCCACATCTTACGCCGGATTTGCTCCTCGTACAGCTTTGCGTTCACAAGTTTCATGCTAATCCCTCCATCAATGCTCGCTGAGGAGCGAACTCTTTGAACAGCTCGGCCTCTTTCTCAAGCCGAGCCTGAACCGCTTCTTTCTTTGAGGTGAAGCGTCCAATGAGCGTTCGTTTCTTATCATACGAGATGCTCGCCACCCATTTATTACGCTGTTTATCGAAGTAAACCCCGGTTACACCGGACGTATTGGTGGCATATGTGCCACGGTTTCTATCATTTTCAGCACGCCTGCAGCACCGCAGGTTGCACTTGCGATTATCGGCCCGGTCTTTGTTAATGTGGTCAACAAACTGGCCAGGCTTGGCCTTCATCACAATCCTATGGAATCTGACAAAACGGCGGTGGCCATTGAAGAAGTAACAGCTCACAAGATATCCGTCCTTATCCCTATACCAGTTACGACTCTCAATCAATGAAAGGTCTTCAAGGTCAAAATAAAACTTGGCTGCCCCGAGCTGTAAGATTCCGTGTATGGAAAGCAGTTTGATGTCCCCCATCATTAAAAGAGGTCATATTTGACCGATACGAACGCAATAATTGCGCTGAGAATAGAGAATAGAATCAAACACGGAATAAGCATCAGCAACTCCGCAGCGCCATTACACAACGCAAAAACCAGGATGGCAAAGAACCAAAGAACGCAGCCAATTTCCCCGATTGCCACTGCAAGGACGCATAGAATAAACAATGCCAGAATCGGTACATCGCTCGGTTTCATCTCTCCATCAACAACTCTCTCGAAAAACTCTTCCATGTTCATAGGTTTCACCTCATCCGTTATACCAGTATCCATCTTCGGTTTCCTCATCAAACACAGGGAACTTTTTGCCGTCGATGGTAATGTACTGTTCGTCCAGAACATCAAGGCCATCTGCCGACACAGCAGATACCTCGATGTCAAATACTTCTTTGGTGACCATGTTGACCTTGCAGCTTGTGGCCACCGCAAATCCGCCGTCCCAGACGGAAACAAACTCAGCCTCTTTAATAGGGTCGATGGCTGTGATTATATGGTTGCTGTTCATAGGAAGGAACTCCTTTCAGCAGAGGAGCGATGCAAAATCGCTTGCGAACTCTGCGTCGCTACGGTCGTCCAACGGGGATGAGTTCTCAACGAGGTCTTGGATATCGCCGTAGGAGACAGCCTGCCCGATATCGCTTTTAGCACGTTCAAAATATCTATAGCAGGTGACATATCTTCTGCTGGGGTTAATCCCTGGGTGCATATATTCGGTATCATAATCTTCCTCTGCCGCTATCAGAAGATATTCTTTGCTTGTGTTGCTGATTTTGAACCCGGCCTCCTCAAACAGCTCAAGAGTGTTGCGCCTTTCTTGAACAATTAGGCACTCTACCACTAAGCCTTCGGACGCCATATCTCGAAATTGGTCAAGTGTCATAAATCCACCTCCTAATTCATTAGAGCTGCAAACGCCTCCAAAAACTCCTCGTCTGTTCGGTTGTCAAGAGACGCATTCGCAAGTAACATAAGGCGTGAAACCTGCTCGAAGGGCACTTGGTGAAGCACAGAATCTCACAGTGCCGATTCCGCTTTGCCACCTCGACCATGCGGCAAAGATAGGTGGTGTTCGGAATGTCGCCAGAAACATGAAAGCGGAAGAATCGTGACAGCATGATGGCTGCCTCGACCTCCCGCCAATAGACATCTGGATTTTCAGTTAAGACCCGCAGGTTTGTTTTGTACGCCACCTCAACACTGGGACGGCGGCGTTCAATTCTTCGGGCGTAGCATTTCTTGATGCAGTCGCACGGTCGGCAAGTGGTGCCGGATGGGAGCGACACGCTTTGGATACTTCCGAGCTTCTCGTTCCCTTTGCTGATACTTGCAACGCTTGACAAAGCCCAAGCAACAGAGTGTGTAGCGGACGTTATGCTCCGCCGAAAGCAGGCATAAGCAAAAGGACGGGACCCATTTTTCGGGTGCCCGTCCTGATTTTTTGGGACTTGTGCGCCAAATGTGCGCCAAGCGGGGATTTTGACTTTCCTAAGTTCTTCAAAAAGTACAAGAAAACCGCCAATTTCCAACGAAATCAGCGGTTTTCCTGGCACGCCGTGAGGGATTCGAACCCCCGGCCTTCTGGTCCGTAGCCAGACGCTCTATCCAGCTGAGCTAACGGCGCATATTGACTCATGGAACTTTTGTATATTACCACACCCTTTCCCAAAAAGCAATAGTTAAATCAAAAAATTTTCTAAAAATTTTAATGAGCACACCCTATATCATTTGAGCAGGACTGCCCTCATTTCACGGCTGTCCGATATATCGGCAGATTATAGAGGTTCCCTTTTACCAAAAGGCTTAATTTCTATCGCAAAATGCCGATATAACAGACAAAAATGATAAGAGGGATCATTGGCTATGAATATTGCAAACTGGGCAAACATTCCTAATATCACAAATCAAATCACAACCGGCGCGCCCCAAGCGGGGGTTCGCTGTGACCCCAGCGCTGCGGTGCACGCCTCCGGCACGAGCGCGGCCCCCGGCACGGACATCAGCGGCATCGGGACCCTGAAAAGCTTCGATGAAGCCGCCCGGCAGGGCTACCGTGAGGACTATTCCATCCGGGATGCGGCGGACACCCTCTGGAGGCAGGAGACCCAGACCATCAGCCTGAAAGACCTGGAGGACCCGGAGAAGTCCAAGGAATTCCTGGAAAACTGGCGCATCCAGGCCCGGTGGGACCTGGGCATCCAGGGCGGCGGCCCTACGAAGGAGGAAGTCCTCAGCGCCTACATACAGGACCTGCGGCAGAACGGCTTGAGCGGAGAGGTGGATTTTCGCGTCCTGACGCGGGAAATGAATTCCTTCAAGGCCACCACCCCGGAGGAGCTGGAGGACGGGCTGAACTATATGGCGTCCCGCTATGTGGCGGCGCTGGATAAGCTGGAACGCAACTTCAGCGGCGAGGAGCTGGCTTCCCGGCGGGCCGAGCTGGAGGAGGTCTATCAGGCCGGGAAGTCCGGGATGATCGACGGCTACACGAAACTTCTACAGGACAATCTGGGCCTGTCCGGCAGCGGCGCCCAGGCGGTCCGGGACAGCCTCTCCTCCATCCTTGCGGAGAGAGAGGACGCCTGCCGCGGCGCGCTGCAGCAGGTGCACGAGGCCGTAGCACAGGCCGGCCCCGACAGCGTGTGGCTGAAGAACCACGACGTCTACATCGCCTCCCAGCTCCGGGCGGCGGCTGCGCCGGGTCAGAGCAAGGCGCAGTACTCTGTGCAGGATCTGACCGCTGCAGGAAAGATTGCAGAGGACTACCGGGCGGAGATTGACGGCGCCTCCTCCTGCGGACGGAACGAGGTCACTCTGGCGCTCAATCTGTCCATGGCGGACATGAAGGCGGAGGCCATGATCTCCAAGGGGCAGGTGAGCGGCGGCATGGCCGCCCTGCTCCGGGGCAGCCGCGCCCAGGGACATGCGAACGCCCTTGCCGCCCTGGACCGCGCCCTGGCCCAGCGGGAGAGCCATCGGGCCGCAGGCGAGCCCGAGGGGACCTACGCCCCGGTGGACAGCACGGTATTCCGGGGAATTTACGATGCCGTTATGAGCGCCCACCGTCAAAACGGCGGCGACGGGGCCAAGGCCATCCAGGCCGGCG
>OFGE01001973.1_pt1 | contig 16103 bp, 15 predicted proteins | sample 1521681 | NCBI WGS metagenome assembly OFGE01 (sample SAMEA3504093, study PRJEB24116) | mouse gut metagenome | biome: mouse gut; feature: mouse-associated habitat; material: faeces | place: Denmark | collected 2011 | reverse complement strand
CCCCTGCCGCAGCGTTTCTCCCATATCAGATCCAGCTCCGCCAGCTTCTGAAACGCCGCTGTAACGCGCTTCTCGCCAACGCGCAGTTCCCGGGCCAGCTCCCGGCGGGGGAAGATAACAAACACCTCGCCGTGGTCATTGACCCAGCCGTTCCTGCGGGAGAGCTGGAAGCGGTTGAGCAGGAAGGTATAGGCTACCTTGGCATCCAGGCTCATATCCGCATAGCGGGGATCGGAGAACAGCCAGCGGGGCATCTGCATGTGGTAGATACTCTGCACGTCGGTCTGCTTCATCAGGGTAAAGGTGGGGCGCTCTTTCATTTCCGCTGCCTTCATGGGAATACCTCCATCTTGACATTATAAAGAAATTCAGATATAATTTTAGTATCTTTGAAAAGGGGGAAGTTTTTATGCCGGAGATTCGTTCCAGCGCCGAATTGCGGAATCGGTACAATGAAATATCAACTTTCTGCCACGATTATGCGGAACCTGTTTTCATTACCAAAAACGGGAAAGGCGATCTGGCGGTTATGAGCATTGAGGCTTATGAGGCGCTGGCCGGGCGTCTCGAACTTTATGGACTTATTCAAGAGGGACTTGAGGATGCGGCGGAGGGGAAAGCACGTCCGCTTACAGATGCTATGGCGGACATCAGGAGCCGCCGGGGAAGATGAAGTCATACCATGTTCACATTACCGCTGCGGCTGAACGCGATTTGAACCGCGCGGCGGATCATATTGAGTTTTCGCTCAAGAATCCGCAGGCGGCTGACAAACTGATCGCTGAAGCGGAGGAAAGTCTGTCGGGCCTGGCGCATATGCCGGAACGGTTCGCTTTAGTTGATGATAAGCTGCTTTCTGCATGGGGAATACGCTTTGTCCAGGTTAAGAACTATCTTGCCTTTTACACCGTGTCACAAACGTCGGACATAGTGTATGTTCTGCGGTTCCTATACGGGAAAAGTGATTGGGCCTCCATCCTGCGCTCCAGCATGGCATCAGAATAAGATCCTTCAAACAGCCCGCTGGGAGTATCATCTTCCCGGCGGGCTGTCTTCATCTTCCCCACACACGCCGTCTATCGTAACCTCCACCATTCCAAGGCTGGAGCTGCCGGATCGCGCTGCCGTCTCTACCTGATATTCCAGGTCCTCCACCGGGTTGACTTTCACTGTCTCCAGAACAGTTTGCTCTGGAGACGGCTGTGCGGGTACAGACACAGGAACAGGCGCTTCCGAGCGCGGCGGTGTCTTTTCCTCCTGTTGTCTCCAGGCCGGAATGTAATCGATCACCCGGCAGGACTTTAGTTTGCCGTAGTCCGGAAATTCCTCCGGGGCCAGCTTATAGAGCAGGGCGGGCTTGTGACCCTGAAACAGGGCGATGCACTTCCGGCGGTCTAGGCGCAATACTTCATCCGGCTGCATGAGGTCCCGCTGGGTGTTGCTGCGGGTCTGGGAATAAGGACGGGTGCTGGTGTAGACCGGCGAGACCAGCGGCATGAGTGGCATCTGGTTGTTGGTGACAGAGATCGTCACCTTGCCGCACTTCTCCGAGATATACTTGGCCGATGTGAGGTCATTGCACCCCATATACAATGTTTGGTCAAAGGTTGCCAGTTGGTTCTCCCACTCCTTCCCCGGGTACTTTTCCTGCCACTGGGAAAGGCTCTGCACTACGATCTGGCAGCTCATGTTGAAGCCACGGATACTGTTGAGGGCGTCCGCGATGCCATCCATATAGCCGATGTTGCAGTATTCATCCAGACAGAAATTCACCAGCACTGGCAGACGGCCATTCTTGCCATGGAGCCGGGCGTAGTCCGAGAGCCGGGGAAGCGCCAGGGAGAAGAACAGCGAGCTGAGGAACCGGTAGGCACTGTCCTGGGCAGAAATAATGACGAAATAGGCGCAGGGCTTTTGCCCGGGCAGCAGCAGGTCCACGTCATGGTTCCGGGTGATGGTGTCCACCAGCCTATTCTGGAAGATTGCCAGCCGGTTGCCCAGGCCAATGGCGATATTGCCCCAGAGGTTCTCCCGCGCTTTCAGAAACAGGCCGTGGTGCCCCTTGGCCGGGTGCTCCGGCGGCAGGGCCGCCAGGGTGCGGTTGATCTCCTGGATGCTTTTGTTTGCCATGATCTGGTACACATCCCCCAGACCCCGCTGCTCAATGGGCAGCAGCTTCCCCTGGCCGTCCTTCAGGTTGCAGACGTAGTGGATCAAGGCCATAAGCAGGTTCAGCTCCGCACGGCTCCAGAAGTCGTCGGCCTCCTTGGCCCCGGAGGTGTTCTGGATGATGGTGTTGGCCACGGTCTGGGCCAGCTGAGGCTCCTTGTCCAGCCCATACAGGCAGTTCCAGCCGTCCGAGTGGGCCATGTCCAGGAAATTCACCGCCTTGACATAGTGGCCGTGTTCTTTGAAATAGGGGGACAGCTTTTCAAAGAGCTCCCCCTTTGGATCTGTTATGTAAACTGATTCCCCCCGCTGGGCACATCCCATCAAAAACGGGATGATGAAGCCCCGGGATTTGCCGCTGCCGGGAGCGCCGATGCACAGCAGATTATTGTTGTCCCCGGGCACCATGCGGTGGGCGGCGTACAGGGCGTACTTGTCCGAGTCTTTCTCCTGCCGTTTGTACTTGCCCAGCATCATGCCCTTCACCTCGGACACGCTGCCCACCTCCAGAAACTCCCCCATCTCCTTCCGGGTGAGGAACCCGGAGGAGCCGTGGGTGCCGTCGGGCAGGATGTCGAAGCCCCGGCTGTCCCGGGTGGCCTTGCAGCCGGAGAACCATTTGTAACCCGTCCCGGTGAACAGGCACACCAGCAGAGCAATCACCGCCGTAGTCCCCAGGCCGAAAGGGGTAAACAGCACAAACCAGTTGCGGAAAGGGTTGAACACCCAGATGCTCTCCACCACCTCCTCGCCGGCCTTGTGGAAGGTGGCGGCAGTGCCCAACCGGATGGAGTTGAGCACCATCCCATAGAGATACCAGCCCGCCAGCACCAGGGCAGCGTAGAGAGGCAGCCTCTTTTTGTGCCGCTCGTACCAGGGGCCAATTATGGGTTCAAGGCGATCTTCCAGCTTTTCGATGAGCTTGGATAAGCGGGGCATCCGCCACATCTCCTTTCGAGGTCGTGAATTGGGTGCGCGGGGGCACATAGGGCACGGGTTTTCTGCCGGTGACGGCGGAGATCGCCTCGGCGGTGAGCACAAATACCCGCGCCAGATTTTTGTCCCGGCAGCGGGGGAACAGCACCTGCTCCGCCTGCCCCTCCAAGGCGGCCATGGCAATCTGGGGGAAGCCCCGGCTTCTGGCTGCGCGGATGGCGGCGTTGATTCGGCGCAGATCCATATCCGCCGCCATGAGGAAGGGCACGCCTTGGAACATGGCGTCCCACTCGGGTACGTCGTCGGGGGGCGGGTGGTACTGGCCTTTCAGCGCCGCCTTGGTCAGCCGCGTTCGGTAGTCCGGCGCGGCCATGATCTGGAACTGCACCGCCCCGGTACTGTCGCAGGACAGCAGGTGGACGGGGAGTTGGAGGCAGCGGTACGCACCGCCGTAGGTGAGCAGCTTGGTATCCTTCCGATCCATGGGGCGCTCCAGCTCAGTGAGTACGCTTTGATAGCTGGCCCCAGCGAAGATGAACGCCCGTCCCACGTCCCGGAACCGGGCGGTCTGATTAGAGAAGGCCGCCAACTCATCCATCAGCGCCACCTTACCGATGCCGGGGCAGACGTAGTGCATGGCGTAGAGGCTGCTCCCCAGGCGGGCCAGGGCGGCCACCCGGGCGCTGCCCCAGGGATTGGAGCCCTTACTTCGGGCAATGGAGGGAAGAAACAGGGCCGCGGGGCCGTCCAACTCCTCCGGCCCGAAGGTGAAGGGGGTGGCCCCGCCGTGGTAGGCGGTCACCACCAGCCGGGAAACCCGGACGCGGCGCTCAATCAGCGGCGAGTGGTAGGCCCGGGTGGTCTGGGGTACCGCGCCGTCCAGCAGATGCTCCAGAAGGAGCTGCCCCTTGCTGGTGAGCAGCAGCGCCCCGCTCTTTTCGTGCCGCCGAATGAGGCCCATGCCCATGAGGTTTTTCCGATCCCCCTCCGGGGCGATTCCCCTCAAGTCCCTGGGCTGAATGAACTGGCACCAGCACAGCAGCTTCAAAATATCAACGTCCCGATGGCTGAAAATCACGCATACCGAACCTCCCTCCATATTCCTGCGCGCGCCGAAAACGCCCTTGCGCCGGTGCCGGCGCAAGAACTTTTTCGGCGCTTTTCCAAGCCCCCTATGGGGAGCTGATCTGATGGCTCCCCATAGAAGTCAGCTTTTTTCACGTCCCGCGTTTTTGCCGCCGCCCTGAAAGTCTTTGTTTTCAGCGGCTTGGAGCGGCGGACACCCATCAGATTTGCGATAGCCCGCCAACTGGCCGAAAACGGCCCGAGCCAAACCAAAACCTGATGGGTGTCCCGGTCACTTTTTAGGGCAATTCAGCTCCAGCCTCCATTGTAAAAATGCTTCACCTCATAGTCCCCAGAATGGAACGCGAAGAAGTCCGCCGCGTCGGAAAGGTCCAGCAAAGTGATATGGCATACGTCCAGCTCGCTCCGCCCGGACAGCAGCGTCAGGCCCAGGGTGTGCTGGTCGTCGTCCGGGATGAGCCTGCCCTTGATGGCGTTGCTCACCGCCTTCCACCCCTTGTTGTCCTGATCGAAAATGTGGCGGCCCTTGCTCCCGGTGTGCTCGTCGATCACCAGCAGCGCCCGGTTGAAAAAAGGCAGCTTGCACCCCTGCGCCTCGTACTCATCCAGCAATCGGCGGATGGTGTCGCTGAACCACTCCGGGGGCTGGAACCGGCAGTGGGGCAGCAGGGTGTTCAGCGTGATATGGAGCCAGTTATACCCCAGCAGCTCCACCGACCCGGCAATCTCCAAGGGCGGGAGGACGGGCCGGGAGCCGTAGCCCCCGGTGCCGGTGCTGTACCGCTCGCACAGCTTGCGCACCTCCAGGGCTGCGCTCTCAAACTGCGCCGCCGTCTGCTCCAACGCCTTTTGCAGCTTGTCCGGATCGGGCGTCCCGCCATCCGCCAGCGCGGCCAGTACCCCGGTCTGACAGAAGGCGTTGTTGGCCAGCTTTTGAAGGCGGGCGGCGTCCTGTCGGAAGCTCATCTGCCGCCCTCCTTCCGCCGGGTGCGCAGGTCGGTGGGGGAGGTGGTGATGGCGTCGTACTCCTTCTGGGTGGCGTGGAACTGCACCGGCACATGGTTGTAGCCGATGCACAGCAGGCCCTCCCCCCGGCGGAACCGGGTGATCTGCCGCACCTCATCCTCAGAGAGGTTCAGCACATTTTGAATCAGCCGGGCCTCCTGTTCCTCCATCTGCATCACCAGCTTGATCCGGCTGGAATCCAAAATGCCCTTGCCGTACTTGCCGCCGTCCAGCCCGAACAGGTCCTGCATCCCCTGGGTGGAGGTGATGGCAATGCCGCCCAGGCCGCGGATGGTTTTCACCATCTCCTGGACGAATCCCGCCGCCAGGGGATTGGAGTTGGCACCCACCAGGCTCCATAGCTCATCGGCGATGAGGGCGGACAGGTCGCTGCCCGCGTCCATAATGAGGTCGTTGGCAATGTCGGTGGCCCAGAAAATGCCGGGGAGCAGCAGGTCGTCCGGCATCCCGGAGGTGTCCAGCACGATGTACTTGTTGTTCAGGTCAATGTGGTTACGCCGGCCCATGGCGGAGGCGGAGCCGGTGACATACCGGGCCAGCACCACCGCCAGGTGCTTGGTGTCCGGGTTCTGGGAGAGTACGTCGTACCAATCCGGCAGAATCGGCATTTCCACGAAGTTCCCCTCCCCGTCGGTGACGGAGGAATTGTCGAAGGTGATGCCGTACCGCCGGTAGCACTCCACCAGGGAGGAATCCAGATGGTTCTTGTCCTCATCGGACAGATCCCGCTTTTGCAGGGAGTACCAGATGATGAGCCGGGAGATCTTATCGGCCAGCACCGAGTCGTCCCGGGCGGCCATGTCCCGCAGGCCGGCGTAGCTGTCCAGGGACCGGCGCCGGATGGCCATGATGTTGGGGCAGTCCTTGGAGGAGGGGGACAGGCGCAGGTACAGCCCGCCCAGCAGCTCGCACAGGGGGCGGAACTCGTGGCCCTTCTTGGGCACGATGAAGATCACCCTTCTCCCCTGCTGACGCAGCCGCCCGCCCAGGCATTGGAGGGTGAAGGTCTTGCCCGCGCCGGAGGAGCCGCCGATCCAGCAGTTGCCGTTGGTGTATTTGTAGTCGTCAAAGGGGTCCAGGAACACCGGGGAGCGGTTGTAGAGGTTCAGGCCCAGGAATATCCCGTTGCGGTCGCTGAGCTCATAGGAAGCAAAGGGAAAAGCAGCCGCCACCCCGGAAGTGAGGGCGTTGCGCCGGGATTTGCGTTCTACATCCGGGTCCAGAGCCAGCAGCGGGAGCATGGAGAGAAACGCCTGCTCATTCTTGTAGTCGCAGCGCCGGGCAATCATGTCAATGGAGACGCACAGCTTCTCCACCGCCGTCACCCGCTGTTCCAGCGTCTCCGCATCCTCCGCTGTGACCTCGATCAGTGTGTGCATATAGTAAAAATCCTCACCTTGCCGGTTGATAGCGTCCTTCAGGTAGAGGCCGGAGCTGATGGCGCTGTCCAGCTCCTCGAAGTCCTGGCGGGTGTCCCCCACATCCCGCATTCGGGAGCGGTTGACCATGGTGGTCTGGGCGATCTTGGACAGGATTTTTTCCTTGGGCTGGCGTTTGAAAATAAAGCTGAGGTTGACCCCTTCCCCAGCCTCCACAAGCGGGGCCAGCCAGCAGGAACCCACGGTGGTGGAGTAGCCGTAGCCGGCAACGTAGAGATAGGCATGAAAAATGCCGTCCACTACAATGTAGTCCCGGCTTTTAGTGTCGATGGTGGTGGGGGAGAGAATGTCCAGGATGGTGGTGGAGCCGGCCTCCAGCTCGGTAAGGTCGGGCTTCTCCTCGCCCATAATCAGGCGTTTGAGAGAAAAAGGCTGGTCATTTTTCTTTTTTGGGGACTGTGCCTTTTTCTTTTGCTTCACAGGCGTTTTTTTCGTTTTCTTCTGCATTATGTTACTCCTTAATATAACGATTAAGGCTTTTCGGGCCTTGAATCAGATAGGATAATATGATATAGTTTAGAAAATGAAACAGTGATAAATCAAAATTTAAATAGGGCAGTAGGTGGAAAGAGGTAATGCAATGAAGTACCTGATGAAATATTTCATAGATTTTATAGTATTGGTTTTCCTGTATGTTTTCGTCTTTTTCAGGAAATGGAAGGCCCAAGGTAGAGATAGTCTGCTTGTCAATACCCTCATGTACGCATATCTCTCTCTGGTACTCTATTTTACTATGATGCCGGTGGTCGTATCTATCCCATTCATACTGGACCATCCCTATAAACCCATGAATTTGGTGCCATTTATTGATGTTTCTTTGGGAAGAGGGGATTTTTTTAGACAAGTGTTCTTGAACATTGTCATGACTTTGCCTTTTGGCTTTCTGTTTCCGCTGACCCGAGACAAAAAGGCCAAATTCGGTGTGACGGTGTTTTTCTGCTTTATGATGAGTCTGGGCATTGAACTGTTACAACCATTTTTTGACCGCTCCTCAGATATCACGGATTTAATCACGAACATTATCGGCGGAGCGCTGGGCTATGGCCTTTATACTATTTTTAAGCCGATCACCTTTTGGATATTGAAACGATTGAAAGACAGATGACAAAGCTATTTTCAGTAAATTTTAGTTTATTGGGCGGATGTCAGTATCGGACAGCCGCCTTTTTCACGCCCATTACTCATAAATCCCGTGGATAGCAGTGGTCATGTCAAAGACACCCTCGGGCAGCTTGACCCGCTGGCTGGTGCGTTTGTTTATGATCTCATACAGCAGCTTCAGGATGAAGTCGTCCGAAAATCGAGGCTCCAGCACCTCCAGCTCGCACAGATCCAGGTAGCGCCGGGCGGTGTCCGCCTCCTCATTCAGCCGCTGGATGATGGCGGAGACGCTGTGGCCTTTGGATTTCATGTTGGCCTCGTACTGGAAAATAAGGAAAAAGCGGTGCCGGATGGCGTCGCTGGCCACCCCCTCGCCGATCTGGGCGATGTTGTCCTCGATCATCTCCCGGCAGCACTCGTTGTCCTCAGCCGACCCATACTCCCGCATCCGGTCCACATAGGCGGCGGTGTCGGCGGGGAGAGTGCGGGCCTCCAGCTGTAAGCTGTCCGGGGCAATCTTCAAATAGGCCGCATAGCTTGCAATGATATTTTGCCGGTCATTGGGGGACTTGAGGTAGATGTTCACCGGCAGCACCTCTAAAATCTTGACAAATCGGTTATCCCGGGTGATGACCACACCGTTGATGATATTTTTAATGGGTAGCCAGGCCTGGATACTGTCCCGCCAGGCTCCGCCCCCGGCGGTCTTGACACCGCCGCCGAAAATCAGTTCTTTGATGTTCAAATCTTGCACTCCCCTCGGTAAAAAATCAGACGGCGGTTTTTCCGCCAGCGCCACCAGCAGCCCAGCCACCGGGTCAGGCTGTCGTCGCTGATTCCGATGAGCCCAAAGCCGCCCACGGGTACAATGACGGTCATGGTGACCATGATCTTGGGCGTCAGGGCCAGCGGCAGCAGGACGATGCACAGATACAGGATAGGCAGGGTGAGCAGGATGGCCTCGATCATGTTGCGAATCTCAAACAGGCCCATCACCCGGCCGGCGTCAGTAAAATTGGTGGGGATATAGTAGGTCTCATTCATCGGTCACGCCCTCCTCTCTTTGGAGCAGGCGGCCCTTGTGGACCGTAAAGCTCCGTTCTAACGCGCTGAGCCGTTCACGCCGCCGGAGGATCACAGCGTCCACGGCGTCGCCCAGCTTGTCCTCCAGGCGGGGCGTGGGGGAAATCTCTCCCAGTTCCGCCCGGCTGATGTACTGGTTGGACAGCCCAGAGGCCGCCGACATCTCCGACAGCGGGATTTCGTACCGCAGGCGCAGCGCCCGCAGATTTGTTTTTCGATTCAAGCTACCTTCCTCCCCTCATGGAGACAGGACCCAGAACGGCCCGCCGGCGGAACCAACCTTGCGGCTGGCCTCGCCGGTGACGATTCTCAGGTCCCATTCCTTGTTGCTTCTCTTGACGCTGGCCGGGTCGGCTACCAGGAGCTTGCCGTCCTCGGTGACGCCCCGCAGGACGATAAAATGTCCGCTGTTGGTAAAGTGGCCCTTGGACATGATGGCGATAACCAGCTTACCCTCTTGCAGGGCCTCCACCAGCTTTTTCCCATCCCGGCCAATGCTGGTCACGGTCAGGCCGTAGTGCCGTCCTCCGTTGGGAATCAGGCTGTGATAGCTTCCGCTGCCCTCACAGAGCCCGCCGTTCGCCACCGACCACTGGGCCACATCATAGGGGGTGACCCTGTTGCCAGTCAGGGAGGCCACGGCGATAGCCAGAGCCGTGGGGCCGCAGCCCGCCCGGCCGATGGTGCTGGTCTTGCCGTAGGGCTTATTCCCCCACCGGGCGTCCGTCTGATTGTAGTAGACCACAGGGGTCTCAGCGTTGGTAAAGGTGATGTCGCCGTAGTCGGTGCCGTAGTACCCAGAGCCGTCTGTGTCGCCGACGGTCACCCGCTGATCCTCCGCCATAACGGAGTAGAGCAGCGAGGCCCAGTCTTTCTCCGCCTGGGAGAAGCCCAGCCGGGTCATGTACGCCTCGGGAGTCAGGTCCCAGACGGAGATGTTCAGCACCCGGTCGGTAATGGAGGCGGAGTAGGCCAGCTTGCCGTAGAGCAGATCCTCCAGGGCGTCATCGTCCATGACGGCTAAATCCTGTTTGTACTGGACAGAGGCGATGGCCATAAGCCAATTCTGGTTCATGCCGCCGGAGCCGTCCGTTACCTTATATTCATCGTAGTCCGAAAAGCCGGGCAGGATGCTGTTGACCAGACGTTCCAGGGCGGATTGATTTTTCTGTGTGATGTTCTGGTATGCGCTGCTCAGCCGCCGGGCGGAGGCGGTAAAGTCCGCCACGCCCTGATTTGTTGCGCCGGCGAAACCAAAAATCGTATTTGGCAGCGCCGTGAAGATCAGCATGGGCAGGAGCAGCAGCGTGGCCAAAACGCCCGAAATTACCTTGGGTAAAATAGATGTGCTTTTTGCGCTATACACTTGTGGGACCTCCCTCCCGTTTGGTCTGTCGTGTGGGCTTCTGTTTCGATGGTCCGCCGCCCAGCTTCTGGCCTGGGGGTGTGCGGGAGCCTGGCGCAGTTCCTGCCATGCCGGGGCGGGGAACGGAGCCGCCGCTCTTCACCGGGAGCTTGTCCTTCTTGGAGGCCCGGCGTTGTTCCTGCTGTGCCGGGCTGGAGCTCTGCGCCCCAGACGGAGACGCGGCTGTAACCGGGGGCACATTCCTGCTGTGCTGGGGTTCGGAGGCGGGCGGCCTCCGGGTACTGCGTGTTCCTGCTGTACCGGGCTGAGAGCCGGGCATACTACCACTGGACAATTTGGTAGCCGGAGGCTTCACCATTCCTGCCGTGCCGGGGTGGAAGGCGGAGCCGCCACCTTTCGCCGGGGGCCTGTCCTTCCCGGGGCCCCGGCGCTGTTCCTGCTGTACCGGACTGGAACTCTGCGCCCCTGATGTGGGCGTGGCAGGTAGTGGGGGCACATCCCTGCTGTGCCGGGGTTCTGTGGCAGGAGGACGCTGTGTGCTGCGGGTCCCCATTCCTGCTGCGCCGGGTTGAGAGCCGGAAGTTCCCATCCCAGGCTTTCCACTTGTTGGCGGCGTCCCGGTTCCTGCTGCACCGGACTGAGAGATTTCCATTTTCTGAGAGGTTTTGGAGAATGTACCGCCGAAACCAGCGCCTCGGGGTGTGCCGCTGGGCCTTCCCCCGAACGTGCCGCCACCGCGAGGCGTATCCGTTTTTGCACCAGCGCCGCCAAAGCCGCTGTGAGTATCGCTAGAGCTACCACCAAAACCTCCGCTGCGAGGAGTACCCTCGCCGGTAAAGCCGCCACCCTTTGGGGCGTCCTTGGAAAATCCGCCGCCACGGGGAGTACCCTCGCCGGTGAAGCCTCCGCCCCTCGGGGTATCCTTGGAAAATCCGCCGCCACGGCCTCCGGTGAAGCCGCCGCCCTGGGGACCGTGAAAGCCAGTGAATCCGCTGGAAGAAGTGGATTTTCCCTCTGTTTTACTCTGACTGTCGGGCGGCGTGACATAGCTGGAGCCCCGGCGAGTACCGGGCTGCACCGACGTTTTCCTGCTGGACCGGTCCGGACGGAATGTACCGCCGGGGCCAGTTCTCTGACCGCCAGATGTGCGTTCCCGCCTTGCCGTCTGACGCTGACCGTTGGTCTGGGTCTGGGACGTATTCTGCTGGGATGTGTGCCGGTTTTGTTCCTGCCGGGTGTTGGACTGCTGTTCCTGCCGGGTATCGGTCTGGCTGGTCTGCGTCCTGCCGCCACCGTAGCGGGGACCTCCGGCCACCTGGGCCGCAGCGCCACCAATCCCGCCGACAGCGCCAGCCGCAGCGCCAAAACCTTTCCCGGCGCCCTTGAAGGCTCTGCCAGCCGCGCCTTTTCCTATGCCGGCGCTCTTGCCAACCCCCGCCGCCGCTTTGCCCGTCAGCCCCAGAGCGCCGCCGATTCCGTTTGCCGCTCCTTTCGTCACCATAGACAGGGCGGTGCGGAACACGGTGTAGGCGATGATACCAGGTAGGGTGGATTTGCCGCCGGTGATAGCAGGATTCAAGCCGATGCGGGTGATGATCTCATCCGCCTTTTTCGCCACCTTAACAATGCTGACGATGAGCACCATCCAGAGAAACACGTCTGGGAAACTGGGGACGGTGGATACCACTGACAGCAGCATTTTGAAAAAGACGATGTTGGTGGCCATGAGAAAGCACATACTGCCGAACATCCGGCACCAGCCGGAGAAAATCTCCGATGTGCTCTTGCTGCCGCCCATGGCAAAGGCCAAGGGGGCCATGAAGGTGAGCATTGCCAGCACCATGTACCGCTCCGCCACCTCCAGCAGCAGGGAGAACACCATGAACATGGTGATAAGGTCGAAGATGATGACCAGCAGCCAGGAGGCGGTAAAGACACCAAAGACGCTGCCGTCCACCAGCTGGACATGGATGGCGTCCGGGACATCCAGCAGGGCAATCACTTTGCTGGTGATACCCAGAACGATTTCACAGATCTGAGGGCTGGCCAGCAGGAGGAAGCCAAACACAAAAGTCCGGGCGAAGAGCAGTTTGGGGTCCTCCCCCTCGAAGCCCAGCCCGGCGGCCATGCTCCGCAGGGCCTGGAACACCAGGTTCCCCAGCAGCAGCGCCCAGCCTACCGCCAAAATGATTTGCTGTATGTCCCCCATGACGGGGATGTGGGTCTTGATGTAGGCAAAATCCAGGCTCATGACGTTCAGCAGTGAGGAGGAAAAGTAGTTCCAAATGTCCAGAATCAGACCGTAGACCCACTCAAAGAAGCCTTGAAAAAGAAATTCCAGCAGCGCGACCACCCCCTTTATGCCACTGTGTATTTGTTACTTTCATAAATTTATGGTGTAAGAGTTGCCAGACCGCTGAACAGCGGGGTGACATAGGCGATAAAGGCCCCAATGCCGTTGATAATCATCCAGGCGATCCAGATGCGCTTGAGCCAGTCCCAGGCCTGGTCCACCTTGTGCTGGTTGTTGGACAGCTTGGCTCCCACCACCGCCACGGCGGACATCAGACCGGCCAGGACAGTGCTGACGCCGGCGATTTTGCCATAGACATCCACAATGATCCGGTTGGCGACCGTCCACATATCGTCCAGGGCGAAGGCAGGTGTCACCATGCAGGCGCACAGCACCACCACGGCCATGGTCTGGACGTAGTACCTGGGGAGCCGGGGACCCAGCCGCCCCCAAAAGTTTTGTTTCTTCAAAGAAAGACCTCCTATACAAACCGGCGAGGATGTGATATACTTGCCTCTCGGTGATGTAAAATGATTTTTGCTTGTGATAAGTGCCATTTCCTGTTCAGCCGCACCCGACAGCCGGAACAGTGCCCCGATTGCGGCAAGTTCGCCGTCCGTGAGGCGACTGAGGCGGAGCGGTTGGAGTATGAGAAACTGCGCAAAGAGTTTCAGGGTAATGGACATGGCTGAATATTCGCAGCGTGAACGTATCACGCAGCATATACAGGATACCTATGGGACTGAAGCGGAATACCTTTGGGCCGATAGCCCAGGCAACGCAGTGTTCCGTCATCCTGCCAGCAAAAAATGGTTTGCCGCCATGATGCACGTCCTCCCGGAAAAGCTGGGGTTCAGGGGAGAAGAACCTCTTAATGTGATGGATATTAAGTGCGGTACCATCATGATTGGTTCTTTGCTCATGGAAAAGGGCTTTCTTCCGGCTTACCATATGAATAAAAATCACTGGATTTCTATTTTGCTGAACGATTCTGTTCCAGATGCTCAGATTTTTCCGCTGTTGGAATTGAGTTATGACAGCGTTGCGCCCAAGCGGCGGAAAAAGCATCCTCAGCCATCCGAAGAATAGACAACAGCGTAAATCTCACCAATATGCTGAGCGAAGCAGGCCAGGAGCAGAGGATTAAATATCCCGCAGGCCCCGGACACGATCATGTCACTGGCCTGGTCCTGGGGGTAGGCCGGCTTGTAGACCCGGGGGTGGATGAGCGCGTCAAAGGCATCTGCCAGCCCTACCACCTGGACCCAGGGGGCGATTTCCTGCCCCTCCAGTCCGTCCGGGTAGCCGCCGCCGTCCCACCGCTCATGGTGGTGGCGGCACACGTCGCAGATCAGAGGAAACGCCTCGCACTCCCGCAGCTCCGGGATGTTCTCCAGCAGCTCGCAGCCCTGGGTGGTGTGGGACTTCATCACCTCAAATTCCTCCGGGGTCAGGTAACCCGGCTTGTTGAGAATTTCCTGCGGGATGGCCCGCTTGCCCACGTCATGGAGCAGGGCCAGAGTGGCGTAGAGCCGGATTTCCGCCATAGTCAGCGGTGGAATGACAGCGGCAGCGGAAAAGGTACGCAAAAGCTGTCCGGTCAGGTTTTCAAACTGTACGCTGTGGGGAGCGTGGTCCATGAGAAGCTGCTCCCGGCGCAGGACAGTAAACGCAGGTTCTATATTCAATTTTAGTTCACCTCTACCTTAATATAATGCGAGGGACGACCCGATGGGCCGCCCCTCTTTTCAGTTTAGTAGCCGGTCTTGGGGAGGGTGGGAACGTAAGTGGGCGTCAGCTTGCGGATGACGGTGAGCCAGGTAGCCTGGGCAGTCTGCCAGGCGCCCTGATACTTACCGCCCACATCGGCCCGGTTGATCAGTTGGTAGCCGTTGGCCGCCGTACCGCTGACGGTGACGGTCAAAGTGGGATTGGCCACCGACTGGAAGCCCACGGGCACCTTGCCAAAGTCCAAATACACATTAGTGACATACTCCCCAGCCTGCATGGGGATAGCGTTCAGGCTGAAGGAGTAGTTGCTGCTGGTGATGAGATTGGACGCCAGCACCTGGTAGGCTCCGGAGTAGTTGGTCTTATAGAGAATCCGGTAATTCAGCCGGGCGCTGTAGGTTCCGGTGGTGAATGCCGTGGCCCGGGCCGCGTCGGTGGGAATGCGGTCATGCCAATAATAGTTGTCCAGCGGCACGTTGCTGGTATTGGCCACGGTGAAGTCGTAGCGCATCTGGCTCCCAGCCAGAACCTCGGCGTTGCCCCGTTTGGTGATGGTCACGCCCAGGTTGGAAGGCTTGTCGTAGTCGCTCACCTTGATGATCTGGCCGGAATACTCCAGCGTCTCATCAAAGGTCTTGCCGCTGACCTGCCAGTAGGCCGGGGCGGTCACTTCGACGATCTTGTACCGGCCCAGGGGCAGGGGCTTGGAGGCCGCTACACCTCGGGCGTCCGTGGTGATGTAGTCCACCACCCGGCCAGAGCGGGCCTCGCTGATCTCGTACACAGCACCCTGGAGGGGAGCGCCGGCGGGGGTCCCGGTGACCTCGTTGTACTCGGCGGCGTACTTGTAGATTTGGAATTGACCGGTAATCGGGGTGTTTTCCCACTCAATGTCCACCGTTTTGCCCGGCTGGACATAGACAGTCTTATACTCCTTGTCCAGTTCGTAGCCAGGGGCCGCTTCCAATTCACGGATAAACAGTTTTCCCTTGCCCTGTACGGTCAGGTCATCAATATAGATATAGCCCTGGTCATCCGTACTGTACTCCCCAATCGGATTTTTATTGGCGTCGTAGACCAGAAATTTGACATTGTACAGGCCCTCGCCGGTGACAGCATCCGTCTTATGGATGATTACCCCGGAGAACGCCTTGTTGGTCACAGTGACGGTTGTGGCCGCATTGTCGTTGACAGTGAAATAGTGGGGGGTACTATCCACCTTGAATCCTGATGCTGTCTCGATCTCAATGAGGTAGTAATCCCCCGCGTCCAGCGATTTGAAAGCCCGGCCATTATCCCCGGTGGTGATGGTATCCACCAGAGCGCCGTCCATTTTCCTGATCTCGAATGTTACGCCGGGAATACGCTGGGACTTGTCCGCCTCGTTGACCTTGATAAGCTCTAGGCCGCCAATGGCGGCATTGTAGAAGGTGACGGTCTGCGTGTCGTTGGCATTCACCTGGACGGTCTGGCTGCGCTCATTCTCGTTGATGGTGTAGCCGTCAATGGTCCTGGTCTCCGTAATCACGATGCTGCCGGTAATGCCGGAGAGGGTAATCTCCCCGTTCCGGTCAGTGGTATACAGGCCCTTAGAGGAAACCGTCCCGTTCTCAGTATCCACAAAGCTGCCGTCAGAATAGGTGACTTTGAACTCCACACCGGCCAGCGGCTCATGGGAGCTGGCATCCAGTTTTTTGATAATCAGATTACCAGCCCGCTTGTTGCGGAAGGTGAGGGTCTGCGCCTCTCCCACCTTGATCTGGATGGTCTGCGGCGCAGTATCCAGGATGAAGCCCGGCAGGGTCCTGGTCTCCCGTGCGGTGATGGCTGTGCCCGGTTCCAGGCCGGGGATCGTAATGCGTACATCCCGGTC
>OFGE01001971.1_pt1 | contig 16111 bp, 18 predicted proteins | sample 1521681 | NCBI WGS metagenome assembly OFGE01 (sample SAMEA3504093, study PRJEB24116) | mouse gut metagenome | biome: mouse gut; feature: mouse-associated habitat; material: faeces | place: Denmark | collected 2011 | reverse complement strand
CGTAGAGCTCCAGACTTCCAACCGGCCCGCCGCTGTGGCCGTACTTTGTAATTACAATACCTGCGTCCACCGGCCTGTCCAAAATTTCACACGCCGCGTTGGCCATTGACCAGGCCGCCTTTCCCACCGCAACCAAGATCAAACGCCCATACCCGAAATGCTCTTCCGCCAGAGCGCGGCACACCGCCCCGTCTGGACGGACCTGATTCAACGCATTTTTAACAATCTGCTCACAGTCTTGCCGCATATCCATATTTTTTCCTCCCTCAATCGCAAGGCAATCTTGCATATATAAGCAACTTGTTTCCTCTATTTGAAATTGAGTCCGATTGGCCAGCGTCAAAAACATAATACCATTTAGATGCTGGGGAAGTCAATAAAAGTATTATGTTTATATTGCACGAAATCAAATGCGGATTTGTGGTCAAGTATACAAAACACGTATTTTCGAAAAAATTCCCTTGACATTCTGTCTAATTTCCACTATTATTCAGGTGTGTCAAGGAAAATAGAATGATGTTTTTGTTCCCGTTGCCTTTAATTCTGTTCAATAAAGTATTACTTTTAAGGGGCGGGAACATAGTCACCGAAGACTGTCCTCTGTTTAAAATATACTACAGAAAGGTTTGATTTTAAAGTGGAAAGAAGTTTAGAGGGAAAAGTAGCAGTTGTTACTGGGTCCGGCCGGGGTATTGGATTAGGTATTGCCAAGAAGCTGTGTGAGAAGGGTGCGGCCATTGTAATTTCTGACGTTAACGAAGCCAACGCCCAGGCAGGTGCGGCCAGCATCGAGGCAATGGGCGGCCAGGCCATCTACACCCTGGCCGATGTCTCCAAATTCGAGGACGCCCAGAATTTGATTGACGCCGCAATCCGGCGGATGGGTAAGGTAGATATCCTGGTCAGCAATGCCGGTATCAATAAAGACATGATGCTCCACAAGATGACAGCAGATGCCTGGAACGCGGTCATCGGGGTAAATCTGACCGGCGTGTTCAACTGCATGAGAGCGGTCATAAACCATATGCGGGAGCGGGAGTACGGCCGGATCATCAATATCTCTTCTATGTGGGGAACCTCCGGGGCCTCCTGCGAAGCGGCATACTCCGCCTCCAAATCCGGCGTCAACGGACTTACCAGGGCTCTCGCCAAAGAACTGGCCCCAAGCAATATCCAGGTCAACGCCATCGCATGCGGGGTGATCGACACCGAAATGAACCGGCAGTTATCTGCCGAAGAACGAAAAGAACTGGAAGACGCCATACCGGCAGGCAGATACGGGACACCCGATGAGATCGCCCGGATCGTGTGGGACACCGCTAATGCCCCTGAATATATGACCGGACAGATCATCGGGGTAGACGGGGGATATCTGTAGATATCCCCCGTCTCACAATCTAATCCATCTTAAGCACCACCGGGCAATGATCCGATCCCATTACCTCTGTCATGATCTGCGCATCGGAAAGCCTGTCCCGCAATCCCTCCGACACACAGAAGTAATCAATGCGCCACCCCGCGTTCTTGGCTCTGGCGCTGAAACGATAAGACCACCAGGAATAGATCCCTTCCGCGTCCGGGTAAAAGTACCGGAACGTATCTATAAAGCCATTGTCAAGAAGTTCTGTAAACTTCCCTCTCTCTTCATCCGTAAATCCGGCATTCTTACGGTTCGTCTTCGGATTCTTAAGATCGATCTCCTTATGCGCCACATTCAGATCTCCGCAGAATACCACAGGCTTCTTCTCCTCTAACTTCTTCAGGTACGAAAGGAAATCCTCTTCCCACTGCATCCGGTAGGAGAGTCTTGCCAGCTCGTTCTGAGAATTCGGAGTATATACCGTAATAAAGTAATAATCTTCGAATTCCAGCGTGATCACGCGCCCTTCCTGATCGTGTTCCGGGATCCCGATTCCGTTCGCCACGGACAACGGCTCTTCCTTTGTAAATACCGCCGTTCCTGAATACCCCTTCTTCTGAGCATAGTTCCAATACTGATGGTATCCCGGCGTCTCAAGTTCAAGCTGTCCCTCCTGCATCTTCGTCTCCTGAATGCAGAAGATATCAGCATCCGCCTCTTTAAAAAATTCCATGAACCCCTTCTGTACACACGCCCGGATTCCATTAACATTCCATGATACAAATTTCATTTATTTCCCTCCCTTGTACAGAATTCACTGTTAATTGCACAATGCTGTACTAATAATATACTTTCCTCAAAAACAGCCCCCTTGCCGGTGCAAGGAATCCTGCAAGACTCCGATCCTCCGCTGCGATCACGACCGGAAGCTTCGAAGCTTCTCTCTTGCCGGTTCCGATCTCCAGCAGGGTCCCCGTGAGAATACGCACCATATGGTATAGGAAGCCTGTCCCGTAATAGGTGATCCTTACCTTATCCCCGCTGCTTACGATCTTGATATTGGTAATACGCCGGACCGAATCCTTACAGTCCTTATCGTCCGTAAAGCTGATAAAATTCTTCGGTCCGATCAGATACCTCGTTGCATTCCGCATTGCCTCGATATCAAGCTTCTCCGGATAATGATAACAATATCTGCGTGAAAATACATCCGGCTTCTCCCGGCAGTCGATATAATACTCATATTTCTTACCCTTAGCGCTCTTACGGGCATGGAAGCTGTTCCTCATAAGCTCCACCTTCACCACCCGGATATCCTCAGGAAGATAGCGGTTCAAGGATTCCCTGAATTCCTGCGGATCATACAGCTTCGAGAGCTTCACGCTCGCCACCTGCCCGCGGGCGTGGACTCCGGCGTCTGTCCGGCCGGAACCGTCCACATGTACACGGTAACCTACCAGTTTCCCGATACTCCATTCCATAATAAACTGAATCGTATTATCCGTCGTTACCTGCCGCTGCCATCCCTGATATCTGCTGCCATCATAAGTAATGGTCAATTTGTAAGTTCTCATATATCTCACCCAATCTAATCGTTATATTTTCTCTATAGCATCAACCATCCTGTCAAATCTTCTGATAAATAACATCTAAAAAGGAAGAAGCAAACAACTCATCTTTGCTCCTTCCCTCTATTCTATCACTACATCTATAGCTTCGTAAATCTTTTTTTAACAAATATATTACCAAAATATTACCAAAAGGTAACAATTCAGCCAAAAGATTAATTCTTTAACAGTTTCTTACTTCAAGATCTTCTTCAACTCGTCCATAAAAGTATTCACATCCTTGAACTCACGGTACACCGATGCAAATCTTACATACGCAACCTCGTCCAATTCCTTCAATTCTTCCATTACGATCTCTCCAACCCTGCTGCTTGGCACTTCCTTGACCTCTAAGCTAAAGATCCGCATCTCTACCCTATCGATCACGCGCTGGATATCCACCGCAGGCACAGGACGCTTATAACAGGCGCTCAAGATCCCGTTCTCGATCTTCCCTCTGTCATACTGCTCACGGTTATTGTCCTTCTTAATAATGATCAGCGGAATCGTCTCCACCTTCTCATAGGTCGTAAACCTCTTGCCGCACGCATCGCAGGAACGGCGGCGGCGGATGGAATTGCCGTCCTCCGCAGGTCTGGAATCAATTACCCGGGTATCTAACTGATTACAATATGGACACTTCATTTGCATCGTTTCCTTTCTTCTGGCATTGTCTAATCTCTTATTATCTCGTCGGCTTTTGCAGCGTCAAACATGTCAAGCGCAGCATGGTTCGTCAGCGCCTTCACAATCCTCCATCCGTCCCGGCTGTGAACCGCATTTTGCGGAATCGGCCGAAAACCAAGATCCAAATATATCTTACATGCAAGCCATGTGGTGGTCTGGGTCGGAATCTTTGCGTGTGTGTAGCCAAGCTTGCGCATAATATCCAGGACATGTGTGATCAACGGCTTTGCCAGACCCTGCCCCTGGTATTCTCTTCTGACCGCAACCCAGTGAAGCCATCCGTCACCTGACCGGTCGATCTTACGCACATCATAATATGCCGTGGCAGTCGCAGCCTTCCTGCCTTCTGCATCTTCTATAAAAACCATCCGGTTTGTCAGAGTACTTTCCCTGCCTCCATAATACTTGTTCCACGACTCTAATCCCTGCTCATAAGATGTGAATTCCTTCGCAGACTTTTCAATATCGATCCAGTGATCTCTGTCACCGTCCTGATAGAATACATACCTGTAACCTTCCGGGAGCGGAAAATACAAAATCCCCTCCAGATCCCGCTCCAACATCAATTCATAATATCGGATGCGCTCATCATGATTGTCAAATTGCTGTTTCATACTCACCCTCTTTAATAAAATCAAGTTCTGTCAGGCTGATTCCCGAAGCCGTCAGAATAACCTTCAGCATCTCTTCATCTGACATACTTTCGCCTGCTTTCTGATACGCCGTTTCTAGTTCTCTATTATTATACCAATAAGAATCAGCAGTGTAAAGCCTCTAAATCTCTTGTCTCATCCGCAATATACTCAAAGAAATCAAAATCCGCATAATGCTCATGCTTCACACGGTCCGCGCATGTGAGCCCTACCATCGTCCCCGTGAACTCCCCATACCGGCAATACTCGTCCGAGAATTTGGTGGTGTCGAAGACGCGCCCGATCTTCTCATACTTCTCGTTGTCATAGCTCCATTCGAACCAAGAGTTCCGCCCTTCGATATACAGCCGCAGATAGACCGGCTTATCTTCCACCGGGATCCTTGTATTCATGAATTCCGTCTTTTCTCCGTTCTCCAGGCAGATTACAGACAGCGCGCTCTGTCCCAGCGTCTCGCTGTAATATTTCCGCAAATTGATATAGTTCATATTGTCATAGTAGAGGATCAGTCCGGCGCTGTGCTGGTGAACCTCAGGCGTGAATTCCATCTTAGCGGTGATCCTGGCATACACACTGGTCAGCTTCCTTGCAAGGATGCTGACCTTGTTAAGAGAAGTCCTGGATTCCTGTCCGCGGATGCGCACATATCCCGGCCTTGCCGATACATCAGCAAACCGCTGCGGCATCATACGCGGGGCATAATAATAATTCCCAAGTTCCTCTCCGTCAAAATCATCAAACTCCGGTATCTCAGACACAGGCACTTCCGGCAGAGATGTTTCCGGCACTTCCGCTTTCGCAAGATTGCTTCCGTCCGCCATGCGAAGCCAGCCGTCCTCAGTCCACATCATCTTCTGAATCGCCGTCTCCCGGCCCAAGGTACATCTAAGCTCCGGCACAAAAGGTCTTGCACTAAGATGCACCAGATATACTTCCTTATTCGGCAATTCTACATAGCTTCCGTGCCCGGACTTCTGAAGGATGGATTCTGGATTGTAATATCTGGGTTTTAAATGATCCGGATCGTGCCTTTCATAGGATTCCCCCGGGACACTGGTCACGATCGGATTCTTCGGATCCTTCTCGTAAGGCCCCCATACCTGTGCCGACCTTCCCATGGTAACACAATGATTATAACCGGTACCGCCCTCAGCGCACATGATGTAATAATATCCGTCCCTCTTCGTCAGATGCGGGGCCTCGATACATCCCCGGTCCGTACCTCCCCGCCACATCTTCTTCGGATAACCGACGATCGCCTGCGCTGCCGGGTCATACTCCACCATGCAGATCGCCCCCGGCTTCTCATAGCCTTCCCTTGTCTCCCACTCCAGAGATACCACATATTTCCTGCCGTCGCTGTCATGGAACATGGACGCATCAAACCCCGAGGAATGTATGTATACCGGACGGCTCCACGGCCCGCGGATATCCCGCGCCGTGATCACATAATTATCCACGTCAAAATATCTGGCATTCATAGAGTTCATTACTCCATACACCACATAGAACAGATCTTCTTCCTCACAGTAAGTCAGACACGGTGCCCAGATTCCTTTTGCACTTGGAAGCTTCTTTAGATCTACTTCCTCATCATCAGTTAACACATGAGTATAGAGCTCCCAGTTCTTCAGATCCTTCGAATGATACACCGGGATTCCCGGGAACCACTCGAACGTCGACACCGCAAGATAATAATCATCTCCCTTTCTGCAAATACACGGATCCGGGTTAAATCCCGGCAATATCGGGTTCTTTATCATATCTCTCCTCCTCTTGCATCTGTTACGGTCTCTTCACACTTCTGGAAACCATCCCTGATCCACACATTTCCCCAGATCCCAGGCATCCCAGCCGATCCAGTTCGGCTCATTGACCGTATCTAAGAGCAGCTTATAGCTCCAGTAGAAGTATCCGCTCCCCTTCCTCCAGGCGTCAAGCTGGGCTCCCGTGATCTCTCTGTAGATCTTCTTCTTCTCTTCCGGGGTAAATATCTCCGCATTCTCAGAGAAGTCCATTCCGTTTAACGCCGACTGTCCGCCCTTGGTATCCACACCGGCCGCATAGCTGTTGAACATGCACCACTCGCCGACTATCACGTCCGCATACTCCTGTACCTCGGCAATCTCCCTGGCATAATGCTCTTCAATATATTGCTTATAGCCCTCCACGCTCTGTTCACAGCCGTCCATCTCCGCCATCATCAGATATTGATGCGTGTCCAGAATAATATTTTCAAACTTCGGCTGCGTCAGGAAATCTTTCCACGCGTGAAGCTGGAACGCATCATGAAATACCACATAACAAGCCTTGTCCGCATGCTTCCGAATCCGCTCATACGCATCCGTATAGAATCCCCTCAGGAATTCCAGTGTATTCGGCGCAGTCCCCTCTGCCATCGCCGGATCCGCCGCCGGATACCGCTTAGTGACATTCATGATACTCCACATCGGTTCTGTGACCGGCTCATTGATCGGCGTGATTCCGAACAGCCCCTTTCTCTGCCCGTACCTCTCTGCCAGCTTCTCCAGTACATCTAAGACGAATCCGACTTCTTCCGGCGTCTGGCTCCATCTGCACACACCGCAGATCCCTCCGTTATCGAACCCGTTCTGCCCAAGAGGCGCCGTATGAAGGTCAATAAGAATCTTAAGTCCGTATTTCTCCGCCCACGCAAATGCATGGTCCAGTTCTTTGATACATCCTATGAACGGCGGACGGTCCCCGAAGATAAAATACGGAACCGGAATACGGACCGTATTAAGCCCGATCCTCCTGATCGCCGCAAAATCTCTCTCCGTGATATATTCGCTCCGGTGAATCTTGATCCTCGCCTCATATACTTCCTTCGGAAGCTGCAAGGGAAGATAATACTCATCCTCCGCCGTCGTCCCTTCAAATAACGCCGGACTCATCCATTTCTCCAATACAAGCCAGTTCCCTAAATTAACACCCTTTATCTGCATTGTCTTCTCCTTTCCTCTTTGGAAGCATCATAACATATAACGCCGTCTTATGATATACCTTTCCCCAAACCGGATAGAATTATCTAGTAAATCCACACTATTACCGCTACGTTTTGCTTAACTATACCCGTTCCCCCCGTATCTACTCTTCATGTATTTCCACCAGTATAATATCCGCCCCTATCTTCTTGATGCATTTGTAGGGTATGATATACTCCGATCCGTCGCAGAAAAATCCGCATAACTTCCCAGCCTTGGGAATCACCATTGCTTCAATGCATCCGCTGCACTCATCAATGATCAGGTCTACCACATATCCCAGCTTCTTACAATCACAGGCGTTAATGACCTCCTTATTCTCCAGCTCGCACAACCTCATATTCTCTCCACACTTTCCTGTTCTAAACTCTCAGGGAACATCCTTTCTCTCTAAAAGAAACACATGCAAGAAAACCCGCATATACTATCTACTCATAGTATACGCGGGTTTCACTTATTTGTGCCAGGCACAGCCTGTTCAAAAGAGCGGTATGCCTACCCTTCGATATCAATTACAGAGACCGGACAGTCGTCCCTCGCCTCTGTCGCCGTACTCTCATACTCAGGCGCCACATCTGCGTATGCCTCCGCAATGCCGTCGTCATTAAACCGAAATACTTCCGGGCAGGCGGCCACGCACGCTCCGCATGAGATACATCCGTCATTCACTCTGGCTTTCATGGGCTCTTCCTCCTTGCATTATAGAATCATTTGCAGTATTCCCATTTATGCCGCAGCTATTCAGCCGGATCCGGCAAATCAATGATTCCGGTACAAAATATCCGATTCCATAAAACATCTCTAGCGGATCCAGGTTCCCGTTCTGCCTTTCAGCGCGTCGTTCAGCTTATCAAATGATGTGATCAGCGCGCTTCTGCCCTCGCCCTTCTCGATAAAGGATACCGATGCGCTGAACTTCGGAAGCATATTATACTCCCCAAAATGTCCCTCTTCCATATATTGCTTCGCCTGCCCAAGATTGATCTCGCCAAGCTCCTCTTCCTGCGGCCTGCCCATGTTGATCTTCACCTTCTCCACACTGGTAAGGATGATCAGCTCATCTGCGTTGATCTCTTCCGCCATCTGGCCTGCCGCCAGATCCTTCTCGATCACCGCGCTTGCTCCCCGAAGATGATGATCCTGTTCAAGCACCGGGATTCCGCCGCCGCCGCAGGCGACCACGATCTGATCCGCATCCAGGAGCGCACGGATCGCATCGATCTCCACAATACGGACAGGATTCGGCGCAGACACGATCCTCCGGTATCCCTTCCCGGGCTCTTCTACGATATAATTGCCCTTCTTGCGCTCCTCATTCGCTTCTTCTACATTCATATAACGTCCCAGGATCTTCGTCGGCGTATAGAACGCTTCGTCATACGGGTCCACGATCACCTGTGTCAGTATCGTACTGACTGTCCGGTAGATGCCCCGATCCAGCAGCTCTTCACGGATACCGTTCTGCAGGTCGTATCCGATATACCCCTGACTCATAGCAGAGCACACCGACATCGGCGCCGGCGTATAGTCCTGGTGAGTCTTGCCGAATTCATTCATCGCCGTGTGGATCATACCCACCTGCGGCGCATTACTGTGGGTGATCGCCACCTGGTATTCCGCCTTGATCAAATCGGCGATTACCCCGGCCGTCTTCTTAACCGCTACCTTCTGCTCCGGCAGCGTAGTTCCAAGCGCGCGGTGTCCCAGCGCAACCACAACCCTTTTCTTCATATACTATCCTTCTTTCTATGTTCTCTATCCAGACTCAGGCTCCTTCATCTACCGAATGAAGTTCGTCGCTACTCTTTCTTCCTTCTTCGGCAGGCCGTATTCCTTCTTTCCCAGCTCAATGCTCTTCATCAGGAAAGACATATTCCTTGCCAGGGTACGCATAATCTGCATTCCCTCGCCGTCCGCGGCAGCCTCCGCAGCGTTATTGCCATGGATACTGTTCCAATACTGGCCGGACGCCACCGGCATTCCGCTGATGGTAAAATACTTATTCAGCTCGTCAAATGTTGCGGACAGACCTCCTCTTCTCGCTGAAACAACACTCGCTCCCACCTTCATCGTCTTATCAAAATGAGTGCTGTAAAAGAGCCTGTCCAAGAATGCGATCAGGGTCGCATTGGCAGAAGCATAATATACCGGACTTCCGACTACCAGTCCATCGCACTCCCCGAAGGTCTTCGCGGTCTCATTTACCAGATCGTCAAACGCACATTTCCCTGTCTTGGCGCACGCGCCGCAGGCAACGCATCCCCTGATATCTCTATTGCCCACCTGGATCAACTCTGTCTCAATATCATTCTCGGCAAATATCTTCTCCATCTCATGCAATGCGGTATAGGTACTGCCCTGCGCATGCGGGCTTCCGTTGATCAATAATACTTTCATGGTACTTCCCTCCTGAAAAATAAGATAGTGCTATTGTATCATTCCAATCCATATCCAGCAAGATTTGATTTTTGATTTTTTTGCTTCTTAATGTTATACTATATATGATTTACATATATACATAATAGAATGTAAAGAAAAATTCAGAAAGAATACGAGGTGATCTATCATATGAAACTTTACAAATTATGCAGCGCCAAACTCATGAAGCGGAATACAGCGGCGGCAATGATCCTGGCAGCAATTGCCGGCAGCCTGGCAGGATGCGGACGGATAGCAGACATCGGGAAAGACAAAGCCGCCGACATTGCATTGGAGGATGCAAGCCTGTCCGAGTCGGATGTCACCCGTCTTAGGATTTCCAAAGATACGGATAACGGAAAAGGTATCTATGAAGTAGAATTTACTATGAACACTACCGAATATGAATATGAGATCCTGGCTTCCAACGGAGACATCCTAAGCGCTGATTTCAAGGAATTGCAGGGATCTTCCGATCCTCAGCCGCAGGGCTCAGACGATCCGCAACCGCAGGGATCCAACGATCCGCAACCGCAGGGATCAGACAGCCATGACAGCTCCAATCATGGGGCAGTTCCCCAGGCAGACGTGCAGATCAGTTCCGAGCAGGCATCGAAGCTGGCATTAGATCGGGTTCCCGGAGCCACCGAACAAGATCTGAAGATCGAACTGGATTATGATGACGGCTATTACAAATACGAAGGTGACATCATATACGATCAGAAAGAATACGAATTCGAAATCGACGCGAATACCGGAGATTTTCTGGAATGGAAAGAAGAGAGACATTAATCTCTCTTCTTTATCTTTTTCTTTATTCTTACCATATCTGCCCATGCTGCCGCTTGAATATGTACTGCTGGATATCTCTTTCTGCTCCTTTGGGAAGCTCCAAAAACCGGCATCCATAGCCGTAGCGTCCGTCCCGGAAATCCTCTTCCCTCAGCACAACAGCCTTAAGCGGATATTCCTTCTCGACAAACGAATAAACGAATTCTATCGTATCATCTTCCCGCAGCCTGGTCCGGGTGATAAAATAGATCCCGTCTGTACTGATATTCTGGATGTCTCCGCTGAGCACTCCCTGTTTGAATGAGTTCATCGGAATCTCTCTCTCCATCTTAGCCCGCAGATTCCGCCGTCCCTGTACGATCTCAGCCACATCCAGGATCTCACAGTCCGCGATCCACGGTTCTGCAGCGGAAGAATCATTATTCCTTCTGACTATAAGCTCGCAGTATGTCTTAATACAGCCGATCTGCCCGTCGAAGAAATCTACTCTGATCCGCTCTGAATCCGGTAATTCCTTTTCTCTTTTCAGATATAGTGTAATCCTGTCCCCAACACATTTTACCCGGATCCTCTTCGGAACGGCATTATCCGGTCCGTATACCGAACATACGGTACAGTTATTTAAAATCATATGTTTTCCCCTATCCAATATATGTATTCCCGCTTCCGGAAGTCATCTGATCGATCATTTCCACCGGAGCGACCAAGCGTTCCCCGCTATCTACATCAATATAAGTTACGCTGTTCTCATAATACCCGATCAGTATCACTGCCTTCTGCGCATCCTGCATTCCAATGACCGGAATATTCTGGTCCAGCAGGTACAACAGATCGCCTGCCGAACATCCCGACAAGTCCAGACACCTTCCGTCATTCAGCTCCTTTACAATATCGATCGGAGCCTCCTTCTTCCTAAGCCTGTCCTCCATTGTCTGTACGGCCTCTTCCTTTCCTACCACCGTATGCTGCTGTCTCCTGCTGCCTCTCTCCCAGATATATGCCTGATCCGCATCCACAACAATGCCGTGATATTCATCTGCACTTCTGATTGCCTCCCCGGCCTTATCGTAGATTCCCTGAAGCTCGCCGTAACCGTACACATAATACCTGTCCGAATCAGACGTCTCGTCAAAGTCCGCGGTCTTCGTACCCTTTGCCGCGATCTGCTTCGGCTTCAGTATCTTCGGATTTTTCTTCTGGATCCCGTCCTCATAAGCCAGCCTTACCTGCGTCTCCTTCAGATCCGTCGCATAGACTTCCGCATAGATATTATTTTTCTCTTTTTCTTCATTATTCGTAATATAATCCGGCGCCGTCTGGTTATAGGTATCTCCTTCCTTCACCGCCCGGTTCAGCGTGATCATATTCTCGTCAAATACCGCATCCAGCACATAGATCCCGTCCACCTGATAAGATTTTACCACTTCACTCTTAGCGTTCATGATCTCGATCTTGTATACCGGAACCGTCATCTCGCCGGAAACAGTTCTTCCCGTATCTTCCGTCCGGGCCACGCCGTACACGAAATCTTTCTTCACAAATCCCAGCGGACGGATGCACTCACCTTCACCGCACTCTACGATACGCTCCTCTCCGGTCTCAAAATCCAAGATCACGATCCGGGCAGCCGCATTCAGCTCTCCCTCGTCCTGCCAGGCGGCCATACTGCCGTCTTTTGCTATCACATACTGCGAACTACCAAGCCCTTCCACCAACGGTACGCTTACGCCCCACTTCACATCAAACTCATACAGCGTTCCGTCCAGCATTACATACAGTATATTCCGGTCCAGACTGTAATAGATCATGCGTCCAAGCTCAAGGACCGCATTGCCGCAAGACAGGCTGCTGGCGACAAATACCTTCTCCTCCACCGAATTCTTCCCGGCATCGTAATAGTAGACCGCAACGCCGACTTCTCCTTCGTGGACGCCGCGGCTCATATACCCGCATACGGCGAATATCGTATTCCCTTTTCCGTCCATCTTAAGCAGCTTGATCCTGTAATCGGAGCCCATATTGCGCACATCGCTGTTCTCCACATCCGCAAAGCTGAATACCTGCGAGATCTCATCCGAATCCTTATTGTAGTTCCAGAGCTCGTTTGCCGCTACAAATGAAACCGCCGTCCCGTCGTCATTGACCATATAGGGCACGTCCCGCGGGACGATTCCAAGCACCACGCCGCGCTCGTTCAGCGCATTCTTTGACGCGTCAAATATCTGCTCCATCGTCCGGTCATAATCCAGCAGATACGTCTTCTGCGCCTCCGCAATATGGTTCACACGGAAAAATTCCTTCACATGATATACATCTGAGTCATTTTCCTCACCCTTGCACCGCACCCGGTACTCTAGCTGCACCGAAACCGAATTACTGTTAACTTCCTTGATATTCCAGCGTTCTCCCTTCTCGACCATCGGCTCTAACGCCCCCCAGGATACATGGTCATAGTTCGAGTGGATCGTAACATGCTGAAAATCTGTATTATCCATCGTCTCGTCCGGTTCGATCGCCATACCCACACCGGCGCCTTCTACCTTGCCCATCGCCTTTTCATGGAAGTTCCGTATATAATCCAGACTTTCCGCCAGACTCATGTTCGATACGTCCGCAATCCGGGTGTAAAAACGCACAGACCGATCCTTTCCTGTGTTCAGGACCAACTCCAGGACTCTCTCCTCCGCCATGCCTACGCCTTCCAGATCCGCTGTAAATTCTCCCCCTGATCTCGCAAGCTTCCCTTCCTTCAGCTTCTCCCTGCCGTCCAGAGAATATACCGTATAGCTTGCATCGCTGATCTTGTTATCATAGGCTTCTATCGTACCGTCCAACGTCTGGCCCGATACCGGAGTCAGTGTATCGCGCATAGCCGGGATGTCCATCTCTTTCGCATAACCGCTGAGAGTATTGATCACAAACCCATTATATGTAAATGAAATCTGCGGAAATGTTGCCGATCCCATATCTGCCGTCATATTGTCATTGCCCTTATTCGTATACAGGCTGAACCCTATGACTGCAGCAATGAAGATCAGGGCAAGAATTCCCGCATCCTTTAACCTCTTCTTCCAATCCATCTACTGCTTCCCTTCATGCCCTAACAGCCGTCCCAGGGTCGGCGATACATGCAGAAATTCCTCGCACCGCCGGATCGCTTCCCGGTTCTCCCCTTCTCTTCCGTTCCTGACCGCCCGGATCAGGATGTTCTTCGGGGTATGCTCCATATCAATAAATTCCAAGATCTGTACTGCGTACCCCTCGCGCTCCAGGTGCTGCGCACGCAAAGCGTCTGTCACAAGCGCCGCCATACGCTCCCGGATCAGTCCGTACTTGAATACCGGCCCAAGCACCTCGTTCTCCATCTGCCCGTTCAGCTCATGCTGGCAGCAGGGCACCGACAAGATGACCTTCGCCTTCCAGGAGACCGCCTTCGCCAACGCAAAATCCGTCGCCGTATCACAGGCATGCAGGGTCACCACCATATCTACCCGGTCAGCTCCCTTATAATCCGCAATATTCCCTTCCAGGAATCTAAGCTTCTCATAACCGTACTTCTGCCCAAGTTCGTTGCAGTGTCCGATCACATCCTTCTTCAGATCAAGGCCGATGACACGAATGTCATATCCCTTCAGCTCATGCAGATAGTAATACATAGCGAATGTCAGATAAGATTTGCCGCATCCAAAGTCCAGGATCGTAAGCTCCCTGTCTCTGTCAAGCTCCGGCAGGATATCTTCGATAAATTCCAGAAAACGATTTATCTGTCGAAATTTGTCGAATTTGGAGTTCACGACTCTTCCTTCTGTTGTCATGACTCCCAGATCCTTTAGAAACGGAACCGGTACGCCTTCTTCAAGAATGTATCTCTTCTTGCGGTTGTGGCTCATATCTACCTCCTTCTCCCGATTCTCCTGAGCCTTTTTCTTCACCGTCACTCTGCCCTTCTTACTCACCAGCACCGTATATACCGTTCCTGCCGTCTCCATATGCATCTGCCGCATATTCTCCATATGCTCCTCAAGCAGGCGACACGCCTCCCTGGCATCCACATTCCGGTGGAATGCCTGGCAGTTCTGAAACATTTCAAACTGGAACATCAACTGCTGCTTCTTAAGCAGGGGGCGTACCTTTACTTTGACCGGACCGTCCTTCTTCCTTGGATTGCTGAGCACTGCCGCTCTAAATTCTATATTCAGATTATCCTGTAATAAATCTCTTAATTCACTCATAGCATTACTATTGTAATGTTTTTTCTATGGAAGCGCAAGCGGAAATGTTATTGTAACCCGAAACAAGTCTCCGTCCAGATACAGTTCGAACCTTCCTCCCTGCATTTCCGTAAGTGTCTTGGCAATCGAAAGTCCCAATCCGCTCCCTTCCGTACTCCGTGATATATCTCCCCGGATAAAACGCTCTGTCAGCTCATCGGCCGAGATATTAAGCGGCTGCTCCGACACATTCTTAAGACTGAATATCACAGTATTGCCGGATGTATATAAGTCTGCATATACACGGGTTCCTTCCATTGCATATTTGGCCGCATTGTTATAGATATTCGCCAGAACCCGCCACAGGCGCCTTCCGTCTACCCGGATGACCACCTCGCGCTCCGGCAGCGACATCACTTCCTTAAGGTTCCGTTCCCCGAATTTCTCTTCGAATTCACCGCTGGTCTGCTGTATCATCTCCACAAGGTTGATATTCATAAGTTCCAGCGTGATATTTCCAGAACTTACCTTAGACGCCTCCACCACGTCTTCCGTGAGCGTCTTAAGCCTCTGGGACTTCTGATCCAATACCTCCAGGTATCTCTTAAGTCTCGGCTCTTCAAAATTCTCCTGCTTCAGAAGATTTACATAATTAATAATAGAAGTAAGAGGCGTCTTAATATCATGGGATACATTCGTGATCAGATCCGTCTTAAGCCGCTCGCTCTTGATACTCTCGGCCAGCGCCGCATCAAGCCCCTGTCCGATAGAATTGATCTTCTCCGCAATACTTCTCTGTTCCTCTCCCATACCGTCTGTCGGGATCTTATAATCTACCTCTCCTCCGGCAATCTTCTCGACCCCTATATCGATCCGCCGTCTTCCGATCGCCTGCTTCACCATATATATGAATACGACCAGTTCTACCATCAGCATCAGAAACAGCACCAATGCATTCCGCCCGATTATGAATCCCATCCAGTGAACCGCCGCAAAGACTCCGAAGATCAGTACAGCCTTCCAGACCGCATGAAGATTAGACATCAACTGTACGGTAAACTGATCAATTCTCCTCAGCACGCTGTTCTCCCACACGATCTTCGCCTTGATCCTTCTCACCAGGCTCAGATACCCGATCAAAAACATCATACAGGTATAGGCTGTCACCGCCGCCGTACATATAACAGTCTTTGGCATCACGCCCCCGCTGTAATCATAAGCTCCCTCAACAGACGCGCCGGTCACTCCGTCATTCATGCTGATTGCCGCAAGGAACAGCGGAACTGCCCAGAGAATCACCACAAGCGCCGCCCGCATCGACGAGCTGATGACTCTGCTGGTGGACAATCAGGTCGGGCCAGTCGGACTGCATGATGTG
>OFGE01001970.1_pt1 | contig 16121 bp, 10 predicted proteins | sample 1521681 | NCBI WGS metagenome assembly OFGE01 (sample SAMEA3504093, study PRJEB24116) | mouse gut metagenome | biome: mouse gut; feature: mouse-associated habitat; material: faeces | place: Denmark | collected 2011 | reverse complement strand
CATTCGAGGATAATGATACAGCTGCCATAGAAAGGGGCTTTACGTCATATCTGCGAAAGACCATCAGCATACGTGATGTAAATGTCAGAAAAGAAATGAAAGAGAATTTCTATCATGGAATCTTACTGGGGTTATTTGCAGGCATGGATGGCTGGAGAGTGAAGTCCAATGCTGAGTCCGGTGATGGCTACAGTGATATCAGCGTGGAGGTGGAAGAGAAAGAAATTGGTATTCTCATCGAGCTGAAATATGCCGAAAAAGCTGCTTTTGATCAAGGATGCAGCGAGGCACTCAGACAGATGAATGACCAAAACTACGAGGAGGCTCTGGCTGATGACGGTATGACAGTGATCCGAAAGTACGGGATCGCATGTTACAAAAAGCGGTGCAGGGTAATTTCTGGATCATAATTTATAGCTGTTTCACATGCTGACATTTTATTTTCCACGTTGCGCAAGGTGCACGTACATGATATAATAGATCAATCAGGCATGTGCCTGTCAGATAATATAGTATAAAATAATATAATACAATGGAAAGCGTGAGATTTATGAATAAAAAGATAATAGCCATATCCGTTCTGTTAGCAGGGATGCTTTTGTGCAGTGCCTGCAGTATGCCGCGTTCAAGCAGGCTTTCTGCAAAGCGCAGCAGCAATTCGGTATCAGCAGCTAATGCGGTCAATAAGAAGCAGGAAGAAGAGCAGAGTACTGCTGATATTCCCAAAAAAGATCCGACCGTTTATGTGATTGTCAAAAATGATCTACAAAATTATCAGCTGACGCTGAGGGATCTTTCGGGAGCTTCGCAGATCTGCTATGAGTATACAGACGGCACGGATTTTTTTGACAAGTACGGTTCAGATACACCGATCTCGGAATTCAGCGAAGGCAGGCTGGTGGTGGTCAGCCGGCGCAGCAACGATATATTGGGAACGGTTTCGTTTACAGATGAGACCTGGTCGTATGAAAATATCATCAATTATTCGATCGATGAGATAAAAAACAGGATGGACATTGCAGATACAGGGTATCAGCTGCATGAAAATGTCCAGGTGTTTTCGGATGGCGTGCAGACGACGCTGAGTGCAGTCGGGGAGAATGATATTTTAAATGTATACGGTATCGACCGGACGATCTGTTCAATTGTAGTAGCAACGGGACATGGTACGCTGTCGCTTACAAATACAGAGCTGTTTGAGGGCGGCTGGGTCAATCTGGGCACAAAGGTATATGCAAAGATTACTGGAAATATGACAATGGAGCTGCCGGAAGGCGTATATGATTTTTCGGTTGCCAATGACGGATACGGAGATTCCGGTGAAGTATTGATTCGCAGGGATAAAGTCACGACAATTGACTTAAATGATTACAAAGGAGAAGGGCCGAAGTTCTGCAAGCTGACGTTTGACGTAGGCGTGGATGGCGCAATACTTACGATTAATGGGAAAAAGATCAATCATACAAAGCCGCAGGAGCTGCGGTATGGCGTATATACGCTCGGTGTATTTGCAGACGGTTATGATGCATGGACAAAGCAGCTTGTTGTCAATTCGCCAAAGGCAAAAATAGAGATTCTGCTCAGTGAAGGAGACGGGACGCAGGAAGAAGCAGGCGTGCAGGGCAGCGCAAAAACCGAAACAAAAAAGGATGACGAAGGCTCTCAGAAAACCGATAAAAGTACCAGCAAAAGTTCCGGCAATAATCAAAGCAGCTCCTCGTCCGGAACCCGGCTTGCAGGTGCAAAAGCCGGGTCAAGGGCAGGCTCTCATACCGGCAGCTCTGGCAGTTCGGAAAGCTCTGGAAGTAAAAACAGCACGGACAGCGCGCTTGCAGGTGCAGCACTGGGTTCTTCCCTGGCCAGCATTATTACAGGCGGGGATTCGACCGACTATCTGGACACGCTTTCCGATATGATAGATTCACTGGATAGGCTGGAACGTAAAAGGTCTTCTTCGGATGAATCGCAGGAGGAACAGGAAAATTAGGGCATGTCCGGTATTTTTGAAGCCGCAGCCTGTGAAAACAGCACAACGCGGTATCTGACAGGGTATATTCGGGTATATGGAAACCGGTGTTCCAAAAACCTGATATATATTAATGTAACAGTTTGGCCCGTGAGCAGCATCTGTCTGCCCGGCTGGAAGCAATCAGCATCAGGAAACAGGATGAACTGTACATAAAATAACTAAACTATATGAATGGGAGGACGTAACATGGATTACAAAGCAATGTACCAGCAGTGGCTGGACAATCCTTATTTCGACGAGGAGACGAAAGCCGAATTAAAAGCGATTGAGGGCAATGAGAAAGAAATTGAAGACCGCTTTTATATGGACCTGGAGTTTGGTACAGCAGGGCTGCGCGGCGTGATTGGGGCAGGCACAAACCGCATGAACGTATACACAGTCAGAAAAGCAACACAGGGACTGGCGAATTATATCCTGTCCGTAAAGGGAGAAGCAAAAGGGGTGGCAATTGCATACGATTCCAGGCGCATGTCTCCGGAATTTGCAGACGAAGCAGCGTTATGCCTGGCAGCAAACGGCATTAAGGCTTATGTATTTGAGAGCCTTCGGCCGACACCGGAATTATCGTATGCAGTCAGAAAACTTGGGTGCATTGCAGGCATTAACATCACTGCAAGCCACAATCCGCCAGATTACAATGGCTACAAGGTATACTGGGAAGACGGCGCACAGATTACACCGCCACACGACAGCGGCATTATGGATGAAGTGAAAAAAGTAACCGATTATGCTTCTGTTAAGACAATGCCGTTAGACGAAGCAAAGGCTGCCGGCTTATACCAGACAATCGGTGCAGACATCGACGACCCGTATATCGAGGAGTTAAAAGGACTGGTGCTTCACAAAGACAGCATTGATGCCGTGAAAGACAGGCTCACAATTGTATATTCCCCGCTCCATGGAACAGGCAATATTCCAGTACGCCGTGTTTTAAAGGAACTGGGATTCCAGAATGTGCATGTCGTGCCGGAGCAGGAGCTTCCAGACGGCAATTTCCCGACCGTAAGCTATCCGAACCCGGAAGCAGCAGAAGCATTTGAACTTGGCCTTGCGCTTGCGAAAAAAGTAAATGCAGACCTTGTACTGGCAACGGATCCGGATGCAGACCGTCTGGGTGTGTACGCCAAGGATTCCAGGACAGGGGAGTATGTGTCCTTCACAGGCAATATGTCCGGAATGCTTATCGCAGAGTACATACTCAGGGAGCGCACCGCCGTTGGAACCATGCCTCAGAATCCTGCCCTTGTGACCACCATCGTGACCACCAACATGACCCGTCCCATCACCCAGGCCTACAATGTGAGGCTCATTGAGGTGCTCACAGGCTTTAAGTTCATCGGGGAGCAGATCAAGCTGTTTGAGCGCACCGGCAGCAACAACTATGTGTTCGGCCTGGAGGAGAGCTACGGCTGTCTGGCAGGAACCCATGCCAGGGACAAGGATGCCATTGTGGCCGTTATGTGCCTCTGCGAGGTGGCTGCCTACTGCAAGAAACACGGCATGACCCTGTGGGATATGATGCTTGAGACTTACAAGAAGTACGGTTACTATAAGGAGTCCCAGTATACCATCACCTTAAAGGGTATCGACGGCTCCAGGCAGATTGCGGAGATCATGGATAAGCTGCGCGGGAATCCGCCCAAGGCTTTCGGCTCCAGGCAGATCCTGAAGTTCAGGGATTACGAGACCGACAGGGTGGTGGACATGGTCACAGGCCAGGAGGGAAAGACAGGGCTGCCCAAGTCCAATGTTCTCTACTTTGAGCTTCCTGACGACGAATGGTGCTGCGCACGTCCCTCCGGCACGGAGCCCAAGATCAAGTTCTACATGGGCGTGAAGGGCAGCAGCCTTGAGGATGCCCAGGCCAGGCTTGACCAGCTGACGGAGGATCTGAAGGCTGTGCTGTAAAAATCCTTTGGTCCGGTTCCCTTTCCGGTCTGCGGCGTGCAGACAGGGAAGGGAACTTTTTTCTTAGACAATTTCTTTGTTTCCACAGGGCTTGGGAGGGCGGCAGCCGGGAAACATAGGACAAACTGTGCAGGGTATGTGCAAGGCCCAGGGAGGAGGCGGATATGGGAAGGATCAGCAGGGCGGATCTGGCGAAAACGGTATACTATATTCAGAGAAATGGGATAATAAAGGCCTGGAATGCTGCCAGGGAGAGGCTTTGGGAGAAAAAGCAGCCTCCCTATGTGTGGGAGCCCCCTGCCCCGAAGGAGCTGCAGGCCCAGAGGGAGCGCTGGGACAGGGAAGGGCTGGGGCCCACGTTCAGCATTCTGGTGCCTGTCTACAGGACCAGTCAGGAACATCTGAAGGAAATGATCCTCTCCCTGTGCCGGCAGACCTATCCGGGCTGGGAACTTATTCTTGCAGATGCCACGGAAGGGGCAGGTCTGGAGTCCGTGGTCAGAAGCGTGTGGGACGGGCGGATCCGCTATATGCGGATTCCCGAAAACGGGGGCATAGCTGCCAACACCAACAAGGCCCTGGAACTGGCCTGGGGGGACTATGTGGGACTTTTGGATCACGACGATGTACTTACCGACAATGCCCTTCATGAGATGGTTTTGCGGATTGAGCAGGAGAGGAAACGGGGAGTGGAGCCGGAGCTGCTTTACTCCGACGAGGACAAGTGCAGCGGGGACGGCAGAGAATTTTTTGACCCCCACCTGAAAGAGGATTTTAATCTGGAACTGCTTCTGTCCAACAATTATATCTGTCATTTTCTGGTGATGAAGCGGGAGCTGATGCAGGATCTGAGACTTCGCCCGGAGTATGAGGGGGCCCAGGACTATGATCTGGTGCTGCGGGGGGCCGGGGCGCTTCTGGGCCGGGAGGAGGCCATCTGTCATGTGCCCAGGGTGCTCTACCACTGGAGGTGCCATGCCGCCTCCACGGCGGAAAATCCCCGCAGCAAGACCTATGCCTACGAGGCGGGGCGCAGGGCGGTGGAGGATTTTGTGAAAGAAAAAGGCTGGCAGGCCCAGGTGGAGGAGATGGAACATGTGGGGTTCTATGCCCTCCGGTACCAGGGGAGTGTCTTTGACAGCAGGCAGGACGTGGGGGCTGTGGGAGGAAGGATTCTCCGCCGGGGCAGGATCTTCAGCGGCAGACTTTCCGAGGCCGGCCAACCGATGTACAAGGGGCTGCCCAGGGGATGGAGCGGACCTCTCCACCGGGCCATTCTGGGCCAGGATGCGGCGGCGGTGGACATCCGCCGGATCCGGGTCCGGCAGGAGTGCCGGGAGATCTTCAGACAGACCCTGGGGGTGGAGTACCGGACTCTTTCGGACGGGGAAACCTTTGACGCTTCCAGGCTTCCCCGGGGCTGCGATCCGATCCGGATGAGTCTGGAGCTGTGCCGGGCGCTGCGGGGGGCGGGATATCGGATACTCTACCTGCCCTGTGAAAAGCCTTTTGCCCAGGCTTCTTCCGGGAAAGAGTCTTAAAGGGGGATAAAATTGGAAGAGATAACGGTGATTATTCCCAATTACAATGGCATTAAGTTTCTGGAGGAGTGCCTGGAGGCACTGCTGGACCAGGAGGAGGGCACGCCGGATTTCCGGGTGCTGGTGGTGGACAACGGCTCCCGGGACGGAAGCAGGGAGGTGGCCGCCCGGTTCCCGGGGGTATCCCTTCTGGCCCTGGATACCAACACAGGCTTCTGCCGGGGGGTGAACGAGGGAATCCGGGCGTCGGACACTCCCTATGTGATTCTGCTGAACAATGACACCAGGGTGAGGGGACATTTTGTGAAGGGGCTCTATGAGGCAGTGTGTTCCTCTCCCTCCGTTTTCTCCGTCAGCGCCAGGATGCTCATGTGGGACAGGCCGGAACTGATCGACGACGCCGGGGACAGGTACTGTGCCCTGGGGTGGGCCTATGCCCGGGGAAAGGGAAAGCCCGCCTCCCGTTACGACAGTCCCGCAGAAATCTTCTCCGCCTGCGGGGGCGCCGCCATCTACAGGAGGAGTATACTGGAAGAAATCGGCCTCTTTGATGAGGCCCATTTTGCGTACCTGGAAGATCTGGATCTGGGCTACAGGGCCAGACTTTACGGCTACAGAAATCTCTATGAACCCTCGGCGGAGGTGCTCCATTACGGCAGCGCCTCCAGCGGCTCCCGGTACAATGAGTGGAAGACCTCCCTGGCCGCGGCCAACAGCGTCTATGTGATTGCAAAAAATATGCCCCTTCTGCAGCTGGTCTGGAATCTGCCCTTGCTGTTGCTGGGATTTTCCATAAAATTTCTGTTTTTCTGCAGGAAGGGCATGGGCAGGATATATTTGAAGGGACTGTGGAAGGGATTTGGCAAAATATTTTCCAGCACTGGAAAAATGCGGAAGATTCCTTTTCAGATGAAACGTCTGGGCTGCTATTTCAGGGTCCAGGGACAGCTCTACGCAGGCCTGATGGGAATTCTTAAGGAATATTAAGAAAGGACTTCATAAATTCCTAAGTTGTTCTTTTTATAATAAGGGTAAGGTAAGTGGGTGGCGCTTATGATAAAGGATAACCAGAAAGTATTCAATCGGCTGATGGTCATTGCGGATGCTGCCATAACGGCAGTATCTTTTATGATAGCCTATTATTTTAAATTTTATATACTGAATAATGGGCCGGGGGTGGGAGTCCTCCCCGTGGGCGATTATTTTATGCTCTTATTCTTTATTGTGCCCATTTATATGTTCTTATACCATTCCTGCAGCGTGTATGCGCCCAAGCGGACAGTACGGCGGCGCTTTGAAGTCTACGGTATAGTGAAGGCCAATACCATAGGGATTGTGGCGCTGATCATTGTGCTGTATATGATAATACGGGAGATTAACTTCTCCCGTTCGGTGATGGTGTATTTTTATGTGGTCAATGTGACGGCCACTTCCTTTTTCAGGCTGAACCTGCGCAAGGGGCTCTGCTCCATTCGGCGCAGGGGCTACAACCTGAAACACATTCTCCTGGTGGGGTATTCCCGGGCGGCGGAGGAGTATATCGACAGGCTTAACGACAACCCCCAGTGGGGCTATGTGGTCTGCGGTATTCTGGATGACCACATTCCCGGAGGAACCCTCTACAAGGGGGTGAAGGTGTTGGGCCGTCTGGGGAATCTGGAAGTGATTCTGCCGGAGAATAAACTGGATGAGATTGCCATCACGCTTCCTCTGAAAGACTATGATTATCTGGAGAGCGTGGTTTCCATCTGTGAGAAATCCGGGGTGCACACCAAGTTTATCCCTGACTATAACAGCCTGATTCCAAGCAGACCCTACACGGAGGACCTGATGGGGCTGCCGGTGGTGAACATCCGCTATGTGCCCCTGACCAACACAGGGAATATTCTGGTTAAGCGCATGATGGATGTGGCGGGGGCCCTGGTGGGGATTGTGCTCACATCTCCGGTGATGTTGCTGTCGGCCCTGCTGGTGAAGCTCACCAGTCCTGGGCCTGTGATTTTCCGCCAGGAGAGGGTGGGACTGCACAACAAGCCTTTTTATATGTACAAATTCCGCAGCATGGAACTGCAGGCTCCCGGGGAGGAGAAAAAGGCCTGGACGGTGCGCAATGACCCACGGGTCACGCCTGTGGGAAGATTCCTGCGGCGCACCAGCCTGGACGAACTGCCCCAGCTGTTCAACATTCTCCGGGGAGATATGAGTCTGGTAGGGCCACGGCCGGAGCGGCCCCTCTATGTGGAGAAATTTAAAGAGGAGATTCCCAGGTATATGGTGAAACATCAGGTGAGGCCGGGACTCACCGGCTGGGCCCAGGTGAACGGCCTGCGGGGAGATACTTCCATCCGCAAGCGGGTGGAGTACGATATCTACTATATTGAAAATTGGACCGTATGGTTTGATTTTAAAATCATTCTTATGACTTTTTTTACAGGGTTTGTCAACAAAAATGCATACTGATAAGGAGAAAGCAAGATGGCAACAAATGGAAAAGCGAAGGCAAGAAAGCAGAAGGGAAAAATTATTCTTCTGGTGGTGGAGATCATTATCATTCTGACCATGGCGGTAGTGCTGTATCTGGTGATGAACAAGTCCAGCGAGGGCCCCAAGGTGACAACCCTGGACCCCAAAGAAGTGGAGATTGCCAAGGAAGTGGAGGAGCAGAAGGAGGAAGGGGGCTCCATGCAAGGGTATATGAACATTGCCCTCTTTGGACTGGATGCGGAGACCGACAAGCAGCTCTTTAAGTCCAGTCGCAGCGACAGCATTATGATCGCCAGCATCAATCTGGACACAGGGGAGATTAAGCTGGTGAGCGTATACCGTGACACCTATCTGAACACCGGTACGGATTACTATACCAAGTGCAATGCGGCCTATGCCAACGGCGGGGCGCCCCAGGCGGTGAAAATGCTGAACATGAACCTTGACATGGACATTACCAATTTTGTGGCTGTGGGATACAAGGGACTCCGGGAAGTGATTGACGGTCTGGGCGGCGTTTATATTGATATTGACAGTGAGGAGCTGAAGCATATCAATAACTACCAGATTGGAGTGGCCAAAGTGCTGGGATGTGACTATAAGGAAGTGACCAAGAGCGGCTATCAGCTTCTGAACGGTCTGCAGGCCACGGCTTACTGCCGTATCCGCCAGACGGCGGGAAGCGATTTCAAGCGTACCGCCAGGCAGAGAGAAGTGCTGATGGCCATTGAGGAGCAGGCAAAGAAGACAGACCTGGTGACGCTGACCAAAGTTTTTAATGACTGCATTGACAATATCTACACAAGCCTGGATGCCAAGGACATTCTGACCCTGATTGAGAACATTTCCAAGTACAGCATTGTGGGGCAGGACGGATTCCCTCAGGAACAGTGGAGGGGCAATGCCAATATGGGCGCCAAGGGAGCCTGCGTGATCCCCACGGATCTGGAGAGCAATGTGGTGTGGCTCCATGAGTTCCTTTTTGACGACGAGGAGTATATGGTATCCAACAGCGTGAAGGAAATCAGCAAGAAGATCACCTCTGACACGGCGGCGTACCTGGACAAATAGGAAGGGTCTGGGGAGAAAAGATGGTGGGGAAGGAAATGGATGTAATCATCCCCGTGTACAGGCCGGGGAGGGAGCTGTTCACCCTTCTGGACGCCCTGGAGGGGCAGACCCTGCGGCCCCGGCAGATCCTTCTTATGAATACGGGGAGAAAGTATTTTGAGGAGCTTACGGCGGGGACGGATTTTGAGAAAAAATATCCCAATGTGCAGGTATACCACCTGTCAAAGCGGGAATTTGACCACGGCGGCACCAGGCGCCGGGGGGTGGAACATTCCCAGGCAGAGATCTTCGCGTTCATGACCCAGGATGCGGTTCCCGCGGACGAAAGGCTTTTAGAGGAGCTGGCGGGCGCTCTGGAAGAAGGGGTGGCCACGGCCTATGCCAGACAGCTGCCCGGCCCCGGTTCCTCCCTGTACGAGAGGATTTCCAGGCAGTTTAACTATCCGGACCGTTCCCGGGTGAAGAGGGCGGCTGATCTGGAGGAGCTGGGGATTAAGACTTTTTTCTGTTCCAACGTGTGCGCTGCGTACCGGCGGGATGTGTACCAGGAACTGGGGGGATTCCTGCCCCGGGCTATCTTTAACGAGGACATGATCTACGCGGCGGGAGCGGTGAGAGCAGGCTGGGGGGTGGCCTACGCGGCCAGAGCCCGGGTGATTCACTCTCACAGCTACACCAATCTGCAGCAGCTGAGGCGCAATTTTGACCTGGGCGTCTCCCAGGCGGATCATCCGGAAGTCTTCGGAGCCGTGGCCTCGGAGGCGGAGGGGAAAAAAATGATTCAGGAAGCGTTCCGGTATCTGAAAAAGAAGAAGCTTTTGTACAAATTCCCGGGGTTTGGGCTGCAGTGCTGCTTTAAATATGCAGGCTACCTGCTGGGTAAGAATTACAGGAGGCTTCCCAGAGGGTGGATTCTGGGACTTACCTCCAATAAAGAATATTGGCTCCAGGGGTGAACCGGCGGAAAGGCCGGTAAACTCCCGGAGCTTTTTTCACAATCACTTCATGAACAAAACACAGTTTCAACACAATTAACCGATATACTTGAAAACATAAGAGAGCAGGAAACACAGAGGCTTTCAGACCATGAAAAACCAGATAAGAGGAGGCAGCCGTTATGTACGAAAATGAAATTTATCCTGATATTCAGAACAATGCTTTAGAGGCCGTCACAGAGGGCGGAAAAGACAACGGAATGGGCGGCGGGAAAAAGAAAAAGGGAACCGTGCGGAAAGTGGTTTTGAGCATGGGCCTGGGTCTTACCTTTGGAGTTTTTGCCGGGGCCGGATTCTATGCGGTCAGGATGGGAGTGGACTATTTTGCCCCGGCTCAGATAGAGGAGGAGGTGTCCGGGGAGGAAAACACCGGCGGGATCGTTCCCACAGGTTTCACCGGCGGCGCCAGCCAGGTGACTTATGTCAAGGACGATGTATCCGAAATGGTGGAGGATGTGATGCCGGCCATGGTATCCGTTATGGGCAGCTTTACCCAGGAGATTACCACTTTCTGGGGACCCAGCTACACCCGCCCCACGGAGGGAGCGGGCTCGGGAATCATTGTGGCGGAAAACAATGACGAGCTTCTGATTGTCACCAACAATCATGTGGTGGAGGGAGCCCAGGAGCTGAAAGTATCCTTTATTGACGGCACCACCGCAACGGCCAGGATCAAAGGACTTGACTCCGACATGGATCTGGCTGTGATCTCAGTGTCCCTGGCGGATCTCTCCCAGGAGACCAGGAACAGCATCGCCATCGCCCGTCTGGGGGACAGCGACAGCCTGAAACTGGGCATGCCCGTTATCGCCATAGGCAACGCCCTGGGCTATGGACAGTCCGTCACCGGCGGCTATATCAGCGCCCTGAACCGTGAGGTGGTTATGGAGGACGGCACAAAGGGCACCTTTATCCAGACTGACGCGGCCATTAATTCCGGCAACTCCGGCGGCGCGCTGCTGACTGTCACCGGGGAGGTCATCGGCATCAACTCCAGCAAGATCAAAGGCAGCGGCGTGGAAGGCATGGGCTATGCCATCCCCATCAGCTCGGCAAGCCCCATTATCGCAGATCTCATGGAGCGCAGGACTGATGTGGTGGATGAGAGCGAGATGGGATACCTGGGCGTCACCATGCAGAATGTGATAGAGCAGGTGAATCAGATGTACGGCATCCCTTACGGCGTGTTTATTGTGGAAGTGGAGGAGGACAGCCCTGCACAGCAGGCCGGTATCCGTAAAGGGGACGTAATTGTGAAATTTGACGGCCGGAAGATTTCTTCCAACGATGATATGAAGGACACCATGCAGCACTATAAGGCAGGGGAGACAGTGAAGATCACTGTTATGCGCTCTGTGGACGGCAATTATGAGAACATTGAACTGGAGATCCAGCTGGGCAGCCGTCCTGTGGAGTAAGGAAGCTAAGAACAGATATAGCATATATTTTCGGGTTATGGTATCCTGTTAAAGGCAGATATGAAAATATCTGCCTTTAACTATGCAAAACCCTCATGCGTTCTCGTCCTCATTACTCAATTCTTTCACAAGCGCCATGACATCGTCATCGGAGGTTAAGTCAGCAGTTTTCGCTTCTCCGGCCATCTCTTTTTGAAGCACCTTCATAGCGTAGACAGCAGAATTGACAATACGGACGGTGTTTCCCTCAACGATAAACGTTATGCGATCGCCGCTTGCCACGCCGAGGACTGCCCGAATATCTTTCGGAATTTGACTGCCAGTTCATATGGGAGCTATATTTGATTTTACCATTCCTAAAAAAATAAGTAATTGTCAGAGAGAAAACATTATCCCATAGAGTTGACAAGCAGACTAGAAGATGGTAGCATGATATACGGAGAATGAATTAAACGTGATCCGTATAAAAGAGTCACTTCACTACATACCACAAAACGTATACGAAAGACGGGAAAAGGTGCTGAAGTGCAGGGACAAAACTGGAATGGAGGGCACGAAATAGGATGGACTGTTACGAGATGCGTAGGTTCCCTGTTATGAGCATGGCGGCCAAAAAGGAGAGACCGCAGGTTTCGGTGATTCTTCCGGCATGCCGCGCGGAACATGCACTGAAAAAGACAATGGACAGCATTCTGCTGCAGGACTATGGGGAGTGGGAGATGATTGTCATCTGCGGTCCGGATCTGCCGGCAGAGACCGCTGGGTTTGTGGAAGCGCAGTCAGATAAGGAAAAAAGGATCCGGATGGTGAAGGATCAGGGAGAACTTGGTCTCTGGGAATCCCTCAATGTGGGCATGAGGCAGGCCAGAGGTGATTATATAGCCATGATTACGCCGGGAAGCCTTGCGGCGGGCAGCAGGCTCCGCAGACAGGCCGCCTATATGGACAAGAACCCCCGCCTGGGAGCAACCCAAACTTACAGGCACAGCTTTGGCAGGAAGGGGTATTCTATCTGCCGTCCTCCGCTGTCCTCGGAGGCCATGAGGACAAAGCTTCTGTTTTTCTGCGATATCTCACCCTCCACGGTGATGCTGCGCAGAAGCACTGTGGAGGAGAATCAGCTGTATTTTGATCCGCAGAGACAGTGTCCCGACTGGGAACTGTGGTTTCGGGCGGCGGAACTCACGGACATAGAGACCATACCTCAGGCTTTGAGCGCAGAGTATGTGCCCTGGGAGTGGCCTGTGGTCCGGGATGATGCCCGGATCCAGGAGGAGATGAGCGAACTGGCGGCAGAAAGGCTGAAAGAGGGCATCAAATTGGATCTGCTTCCGGAGAAGAGATACCTTCTGGGGGGATGGATCAATGTGTTCTCTTCGATGGATCCCCTGAACAGGGAGGATGCTCTGTGGGAGCTGAACGAAATTCTGTTTGAGATATGGAAGGCAAACATTTTCGAGCAGTTTTATGACTGCGACGAGCTGGCCAGGGTGATGGCCGACAAGTGGCACTGGTCAAAATATGACAGGCCCTGGCAGGGGCCGGGCAGGAATCTGGATATCGGTGAGGCGCTGGAACTTCCTGGCAGCAGGTACTGGCAGAAGGATCTTGCCCATCTGTGGCAGGAAGAGTGTGTGGAGAGAATAAGAAGAAATATTTACAGATATCAGTTCAGAAACTGGCCCGTGGATCTGCGGTGCTGAATTCATACATATCAGAAAACCGTTATCAGTCTGTCGGCTGATAACGGGCGGCGATTACGGTTTGATCTGTGGATCAGACCGTTTTTCAGTTCTTAATTTTTTGGCTGCAGGTGGCATTTTCGTCAGTTTTTTGCTATACTGATCTTAAAAAGTCAGGTGGATGCCCGGGAGGCATAAAGGCTCTTGGGCATTGTGACAGGAGGTATTTTATGGAACAGGCATTTATAAAGCCCCCGGTGGAGATCAGATACCGGGAGGAGCTGGAGGCACTGAGGGCCACGGATCAGGGCAGAAGGCCGGAAAACTGGCAGATGTCTCCCAAGGCGGTGCGCACTTTTATTCTGGGCAGTTCCAGGCCGGTGTCTTATGGGGGAAAAGAGTACCTTATCGAAAAAAAGTATTTCGGCAATGACGCGCTGGTGGAGCGGTGCATTGTTACCCTGGCGGGAAACCGGGGCCTGATGCTGGTGGGGGAGCCGGGCACGGCCAAGACCATGCTCTCGGAGCTTTTATCCGCCGCCATCAGCGGAGTCAGCACCAACACCATACAGGGCACGGCGGGAACCACCGAGGACATGATCAAATACTCCTGGAACTATGCGTTGCTTCTGGCCAAGGGACCCAGTAGGGAAGCTCTGGTGCCTGCGCCCCTGTATGTGGGCATGGAGAGGGGGATCCTGACCAGATTTGAGGAGATTACCCGTACTCCGGCGGAGATCCAGGACAGCCTTATCAGCGTCCTCAGCGACAAGGTGCTGAATGTGCCGGAGCTTGGAGAGGACGGACTTTTGTTTGCCCAGGCAGGCTTCAACGTCATCGGCACGGCAAATACAAGAGACAAGGGCGTCAACGAAATGAGCAGCGCTCTCAAGCGCCGTTTTAACTTCGAAACGGTCATGCCCATCCGCGACACAGCCCTGGAAAAGCAGATTATTCTGAATGAGGTAGCCGAGCTTGCCAAAGAAAACCGCATTGAAATGGTGCCGGACGAGGATGTGGCCGATCTGCTCGCCTCCACCTACCATGAGCTTCGGGAAGGCGTCTCCTCCCTGGGGCACCGGATAGACCGGCCCTCAGCGGTTATGAGCACGGCGGAGGCCGTATCCGTCTACTATCAGACCATGATGACAGCCTACTACTACGGCGATTCCCGCATGGATCTGGGCTGTCTGGTGCAGAACCTGGTGGGAGCCGTACAGAAGGAAAACAAGGACGATTTGGAAAAGCTGAAAAGCTATTTCCAGACCGTAATTCGCGATAAGGGAGGAAAAGAGGGCGGCTTATGGAGCAGCTATTACGAGGCCAGGAAATACCTGCGGTAACGGAAAACCCGGAGGAGAGCGTAAGGATTCCCTCCGAGCTATTGTACGGCAAAGAGCACGGAGTACTCTACTTCCCCATTCGCCATCACAGCCCGGCCTGCTCCTTTCATTTGAAAAAGGCGGTATCGGATTATCAGCCGGACCTGATTCTTATAGAAGGCCCGGAAAATGCGGACCCGCTGATTCCCGTGCTGTTGCATGAGGACACAAAGCCTCCGCTGGCCCTGTATTATGCCTACCGGGATCGGGATGGCCTTGTGACGGAGAAAAAAGGGGACTACAAATGCTACTATCCCTTTTTAGACTGCTCCCCGGAGCTTACGGCCCTGCGGGAAGCAAAAAGCCTGGGAATACCGGCCCGGTTTGTGGATCTGTCCTACGGGGAGATTCTCATCGGAACGACCGGAGGAAAGGGCGTCCGCAGGGAGGGAGAAAAGCAGACCTACAACGACGACTATCTTCTAAGCCGCAGCCGCTATCTGGCTCTGCTCTGTGAAAAAACGGGTTTGCGGGATTTTGAAGAGCTGTGGGAGAAGTATTTTGAAATCCAGGGCCTTACGGAGCCCACGGAGGACTTTGTACGCCAAATGCTCACCTACTGCATCCTTTCCCGAAAAAATACGCCGGCGGAGGAGCTTTTAGAAGACGGCTGCCTTCTGCGGGAGCGGTATATGGCGGAACAGATTGCCAAGGCATCCGAAAGCTTTCACAGAATCCTGGTGGTGACGGGAGGCTTTCACAGCTACGGACTTTATGAGCTTTTGTCCCGGCAGAAAGACGGAAGCTATGCCTACACCGGAGAGCCGGTGAAGCTCCACGGTAAGGTGAAGGAGCAGCAGGAGGTGTATCCGATGGCTTACTCTATGGAGGCCGCGGATGCCCTGAACGGCTATGCAAGCGGGATGCAGTCGCCGGGCTTTTATCACCAGGTATGGAAAAACTTGCAGAAGAATACGCCGCAGATAAACCCGGATGATTCCGAAGGAGAGAAAGAAGAAGCTGTTTTAGCAAAATTGAAACAGCCGCATCATAGAGAGCAGGAAACTGATTCGTCAGGCATGATTTTATCCGGCGCGTACGAAGAAACCGTTCTTCATTTTCTGGCAGCGGCAGGACGGCAGGCCAGAAGAAAGGAGGAAAATGTCTCCTCCTATGACGAAATCTGCGCATTTTACATGGCCCAGGGGTTAGCGGCTCTCCGCGGAAAACAGGAACCGGGGCTGTATGAGCTTCAGGACAGTGCCGTATCTTCCTTTATAAAGGGAGAACGGAATCTGTCTACCGAGGGCGCCGTCCGCATTTTGAAAGAGCTTGTGACAGGCTCCCAGGTGGGACGTCTCTGCAAGGACGCCGCCCGGCCTCCTCTCCTGTCGGATTTTGAAGAACAGTGCAGGGGCTTTGGCATCAAGCTACATTCCAGTCTGGAGCAGGAGGTTATTCTGGAGATCTTCAAAAAGGAAAAGCATCTGCGGATGAGCCGTTTTCTTTACCAGACAGAGTTTTTGGACTGCGGCTTTGCCAGACGGAAAAAGGGCGCGGACCTGGTAAACCGCCGGGATCAGAACAGGATTCGGGAAATCTGGAGCTATAAATGGTCCGAGCAGGTGACGGCGGCCCTGATAGACGCCTCCATCTCAGGCGGGACTATGG
>OFGE01001959.1_pt1 | contig 16192 bp, 13 predicted proteins | sample 1521681 | NCBI WGS metagenome assembly OFGE01 (sample SAMEA3504093, study PRJEB24116) | mouse gut metagenome | biome: mouse gut; feature: mouse-associated habitat; material: faeces | place: Denmark | collected 2011 | reverse complement strand
CGCAAGCGCACTGAAGGGCAAAACGATTGTCGCGTTTGAATCCGTATCCTATCAGGAGAAAGAGATTGCTGTCCATGCAGACATTGAATCTACTCATCAAAGCATCTACTTCCCGGAGATTGGTACAAAGGCAGGCTGCCCGGAGACAGAATCCCAGATGGCGCCTGCGAAAAAGGAAGTAACGATTACAGATACCGTTTCCTACAAGCATCTGGCTCCGGGAAAAGAATATAAACTGACCGGCACCCTTATGGATAAAGAGAGCGGCGAGCCCCTGCTGGTTGATAAGAAGCCTGTTACATCCGAGCTGATATTTACACCGGAAAAAGCAGATGGGACTGTAGAGTTATCCTTCACGTTCGACGCCAGTGCTCTGAAGAACAAAACGATTGTTGCTTTTGAATCACTTTCTTACAAGGGGAAAGAACTTACGGTGCATGCCGATATCGACTCCGAACCGCAAACCATTTATTTCCCGGAGATTGGCACAAAAGCTACCTGCCCGGAAACCGGAAGCCAGATGGCACCTTCAAAAAAGGAATTAACGATTGTAGATACCGTTACTTACCAGCATCTGATTCCGGGGAAAGAATACAAACTGACCGGCACCCTCATGGATCAGGAAAATGGCGAATTTCTGTTGGTTGATGGAAAAATAATTACCTCGGAGCTTGTCTTTACACCGGAAACAGCGGAAGGAAGCGTGGAGCTTTCCTTTACCTTTGATGCAAGCGCCCTGAAAGGCAAAACTATCGTTGCTTTTGAATCACTTACCTATCAGGAAAAAGAAGTTGCTATCCATGCAGATATTGAGTCCGAGCCGCAGAGCATCTATATCCCTGAAATCGGCACTACCGCCAAGGATGGTAAGGATGGCGATCAGGAAGCCCTGGCGGAGAAGGAGACACAGATTATAGATACGGTAAAATATAAAGATCTGGTTGCCGGAGGCCCTTCCTACCGCCTGGTGGGAACCTTAATGGATAAGGAAACTGGCAAGGAAGTCCTGATTGACGGCAAGCCGGTTACTGCGGAAACCACTTTTAAGCCAGAAGAATCCAGCGGCTCCGTGGATGTCACATTTACCTTTGACGCGACAGAACTGAAAGGGCATGATGTGGTTGTCTTTGAGAAACTCTTTGTTACGATGAAGGAAGAGGACAATGAGAAAGAGGTAGAAGTAACCAGCCATGAAGACATCAAGGCCAAAAGCCAGACCGTGAAGCTGACGGAAGTCCCGACCGAGCCAAAGGAACCGGACATTTCCTCTCCTGTCAAGACCGGGGATGATGCGCCGATCTTGCTATACATCTGTATTGCTACAGGCTCCCTGCTTCTTATCATTATCAGCGGGCTTGTTTTCTACTGGAGACGTAAGCACCAGAAGTAATTTTATATGGTAACTCGTTCACTTTATGCTGGCAGATTTAGCAGGCTGCAGGATGAATTACTGACAGCCATATCTGCCGGCAACCGTTTTAACACAAACAGCTTTTTTACAGGCTGCCTGTATCTGGAGATAACTATGGAGACAACACACTGCCTTGCGGATGCCAAACATATCCGCCGATTTTTAGATGCCTGTGACGGGAACTGGCATCGCTGTATTTATATTAATTGTGTCAACTGCAGAGCAAAGAGTTCCTGCAATCAGCTTGGATTCCTGTTTTGCCCGGATCACCGGGCCGTCCCGCTGGTTCTTCCTCTTTCGGATGCAAATATGCTTTTCGCCTGCCGTCCGGAACCGGGAGAATGCCTGGCGCAGTTAAAAGATTCTGCCTTTCTGGATATGTATGCAGAATTTCTAAAAGAACAGAAGATCATTTCTCCGGACTGTCCCTGCAGGGCGCTATTGGACATCCAGAACAAAGCTTGCTATGACTGGTAATGAAGCAGCAATAAATATATTTTCTACTACCAGTTGCACTTATTCTTCCTGCCACGTACAGAGAAAAGAAAAACCGGAGGGATGATCTATGAGGAACCTTACTACAATCATACAATCCATTGACCAGATTTTTGCCAGCTTTATCTTCCTGCCTATGTGTTTTATCTTATATTGCAGGTTCTTCCCTTCCAGGGAGAGAAACAAAAGGACATGCATCTTTTACCGGGTATGCATCATACTGGTGATTTTGTTCCTGCTCCGGTATTTCTGTGATAAGTTTATCTTTACTGCAGTCAACTATCCGCGATTTACGGACAGCGGCCTGTTTCCTTTGATCCAGGCAGTTTTTTATCCGGAAGTTCAATAGCCGATGGATGGCAAATAGTTGAATGAAGACAAGAAGATTAGTATACAGGAAGTCTGCCGCGAATCTCTTTCCTGCATTTAACCGCATACAAAAATATTCTGAATAAGCATTGGAAGATTTGTGCAAACATATTTTCCAGTGCTTATTTCTCTGCTTTATTACATTAACGTATTAACTGGAGGAAATTGGGGAAAAGTCCCAAATTGGCACCTGTTTTTACTCTTGCCTTATAGGAATTCCCTGCTTATTTACTTATAATATACGTATACAAAACGTAAGAATTGTTATTTCTAAGTATTTTATACATATACAAAACGTAAGAGAGGTGAACATTTATGAAAAGACAAACCATACGCTGCCCATACTGCGGCAGCCCTGCAATCCTAAAAGATGCTTCCTATGTATATGGCCATAACTCATCCGGAGGAAAGGTCTATGTATGCAGTCACTATCCGGCCTGTGATTCCTATGTAGGCGTCCACCAGGGGACATCCTTGCCGAAAGGCTCCCTGGCGAACCGCACGCTCCGTAAGAAACGCATCCAGGCCCATCAGATTTTCGATCAGCTCTGGAGAAAGGGAATCTTCAGCCGCGAGGAGGCTTACCGGTGGATTGGCGATAAATTCTGTCTGCAAACTCGTCAGGCACATATCGGGAATTTCAGTGACTATATGTGCGACCAGCTGATACAGGAAGCATCCAAAGTTCTACAGAATAACCACATACCGCTTGGTATGGCCGGATAAAAAAGGAGGGATACCATGAATGGGATCATGAGTTATGAACAGAAACAGCTTGTAACCGCTCATTTAAGCCTCGTTCCCCGGATGGTACGGGCGCTTACCAGAAGCTTTACCAATCTGCCAAAGGATGAGTTTGACGAGCTGACACAGACCGGATACCTTGCCCTGTGCAATGCCGCCATGAAATACAGCCCCACACAGCCGTTCCAGCCATATGCGAGGGCGGCAGTCCGGAATGCCATTTATGATTACTGGCGGGACTGCAGGAAACGTAAAAGCGCATTCTGCTCACTGGATGCAATCCTTACTGCCGAAGATGGCGGTACTTATGAGCCGGAATTTATGCTTCATAAAGCAGAGACACTGACTCCGGAACAGGCGGTACTGTCAAAGGAATCCGTCTCTTACCTGAAGAGACTGGAATGTGCAGGCAGTAATCATTTGAAAAAGGGAATCATCTCACTCCGTCTCCAGCAGAACGGATACACCAGTGCAGAAGTGGCAAAGCTCTACAATGTCCCGTCCAACCATGTCCGTGCATGGCAGAGCAAAGCAAGGAAACAGTTAAGGGAAGATCAGGAACTATATGCTCTCTTGGCATAATTCCAAAAGAAAATACATGAAATAGAGGAGGTACTTATTATGCTGACATTATACACCGCAATCGGAAGCTTGAAAATCAAAAGGGATGAGATGGGAAATCCAGTCCCGGCAGTCATCAATAACAGGCAGGAATATGGATTATCTGAGCATGAACTTGTACTCTGGAGCTGTCTTGCATTCCAGATCCTGCAGATCTATGAACTGGAGAAGGCATATACCAAACGGCTTGCAGATTCCGGCCGCCCGGAAGGACTTTCCTTCTCCCATTACTTAAACCGCCTGCTTCTGCGGGGACTGATCGTAAAGGGTGACGGGCTGACCGGAGTAGACGCCCTGTACCGGCTCCTTGGAAAACTGCATATCCAGCCGGTTACTGACCATTTTTCGGTACGGCTCTTCACCTGCATCCAGCTCTATCTGGAGGGGAAAATAAGGTTTCGTGATTTCGGGCGGTATCTGAAGAAAGAGAAATGCGATCCAATGGAAGAAACCGTCCTGGAACTCGCTAAAGCGACGGAACTTACCACCGCAGAACTGCTCGCCTGTGTAGAACAGGGTGCAAAAGCGAAAAATCCGAAGGAGGTATGGGATCTGCTTTATGAAGATACGGATGCAACCTACGAATCACTGGCAGACGAGGCACAGCTTCTCCACGTCCAATACCCGGTGCTGCAGGCAATCGGGAATCTGTACCTTAACAAACAGATTTCATTTCAGCAGTTTTGAAAGGAAAAATATTTCAATTTATCTAACAGGTTGATTGCAAAAAGCAATCAACCTGTTCTACGTTCAAGAACCTTTTCTTATTGGTACGCTCTTTAAGATTTGAATGTCAAAAATTCACTTCCCAGATATTGCATATTTATTCAATCGAATTTCAAAGCGATCTTTGGCTTCATCTGTATAATTTTTTATATTGACTTTAAAATATTCAATTGCACCTAGACAATCACCTTTTTTCGCTTTAATCAACGCATTCATGCAAACAATATTATCATGATATCTTTGCTTTAATTCCTGACCACTAAAATAAGCAACAATATTTTCCATTGTTATTATATCACCAAATCGCTCTGCAATGTCAAATTTAACTAATCTAGCATAATGGATACTCTTATTCATACATATAGCTTGGTCAATTATAGCTATTGATTCTTCATAATCTCCATCAATAAATGCTGCATATTGAGCCTTGAATCTTAATGTCATTTCTTTTGCTAAACTAGTTCCAATATTTTCCATATTTTCTATTAATTCTTTTAATATTTCTTCTTTGTCTGATTGATTATCAGATTTTATAAGGCATGAAAAATAAGCTTGAATATGATATGGATTGTCCTTGTAATTTTCATAATTAATTCTTGCTAAATCTAATGCAGAATCATAATCTTGCATTCCTATGTAAGCTTGAACCTTTTCTCGTTTTGCTTTAGAGAAATTAGGTCTTTTCTCTAAACTACTGTTAATTCTTTCTAAAGCTTTATCAAATTTTCCTATTTGTCTGTAATAAAAACCAAATAGAAAATCATGATCTGCCCCATCTATTTTCTGAACTTCATTCAAGAATCTAGAATTTCTTAACTTTGCTAAAGCCGAACACAATAGATATCTTATTTCAAATATTATCCTGTCATCCATAAATGATAAACTCAATAATGCCTTGTCTGCAAAATCAACAACTTCTTTATTTTTTCCTGCAAAATATAAGTCATTCATTGTTTTTAAATATATAGAAGGAACAATATACTTTTCATCTATATCTATTCCTTCTAATAATGCAATTTTCAGATTATATAATAATTGTGGTATATCGTAATCCTCATCCTCGATATTTCTAACAAAATTGCGTACATTATTTTTTAATATATCCATATGTTCTTTTGATACTTTGTACTCACTTCTTTGTAAATAATCTTTAATGGTGTCATTCACTCTGATGTATTCTTTTAAAACTCCTACATATTCACATATACCAACAGAATAAAATTCCTCAATATAAGATAAATATTTATTCTCATCCTTAACGATTGAAAGAATATAACTTACACTAATATAATCAAACGAACCTAATAATGCTAAAAATTCCATCTTTTTCATATCATTTTTTAAATTTTGTAACATTACCACAGCTTTTTTTGAATTAAAATCTACTACATCTGATGTATGATTTTGAAAATATTTCCAACCATATTTTTTTATCATTGTTACTGCAAAGAAAACCTGCTCTGGAAAGCCTGATAAAAGTTCGCTGATCTCCTTCAGTTCATCTGTAGCAAGTTCTATTTCTTCTAACTCTAAATATCTTTTAAGAAGTCCATTCCTTTCTTTTACATCTAATTCAGGTATGGCAACATCGAAAATACGATCTGTTCTATAGCTTTTAACAAAATATCTAAATTTGCATGCTAACAACAGTGTAATTTTATTTCTAACCGTACTATATTGGAGTGCATTTTTAAACCATTCAACCATTACCCCTTCATGTCCTACAATACATCCATTGTCAATTATTATAACTATTTGATTTGCGTTCTGTAATCCAGATATTAAATCTGCCAAGATTTTTTCTTTTTCTTCAACATTTTTTCTTCCTAAATCGTCAATACTAATTTCCTCTTTTGCTACAAATCCTAGATCGTACAATCTCAAAATACAGTCTTCTATACTTTCATTTTCTTTTAGAACAATGGAAGAAAAAGGATATGTATCTTTTACAATATTACTTTTGAATAAACTTTTCTGCAAAAACGTCTTTCTCCCAACTCCTTCAAGTCCTGATGCTACTATAGAAACTGGCGTTCCCATATCAAAATCATCCATTCTTTGCTCAAAATCTCTTAAAAAATCATTTCTTCCTACAAATATCTGATTTCTTTCTTTAAGTTTAGGATGTTTTTTATAAGCAATTTCTATCATTCTTTGTCTAATTACATTAGTTGCTTTTGCTTGACTACTTATCTGTTGAATATTATATTCTTTTTTCATCCATGATGGTATTCTACAATCATCATATTGCACTTTATTATCAATAATAATCGGGCAAACTTGGTATCGCTTATTTGCTTCTAATATTTCTTCTACTTTATTCAGTTCATCTTGAACCCAAGAAGAAGCAAGCGCTTTATCTGACAAAAAGATAACAAATAAATCTGTAGTATCCAATTGGTAATAGATTTCTTCTATCGTCTTTCTTCCCTCTTGAAACGTAACATTGTCTATAACAATATTATCCTCTCCCAATATTTTTGCCAATTTATTATATACGATATTCACATACCATTCTTTGTCTTCACTACTATGTGATAAAAATACTTTTGACATAATAATATCTATTCTCCTTGAATATTTTTTTATAAACTGTATATATTAATATCATGAATAAGTATAATTTTTATGATTATCCTAGTGAAATATGTAAAATAATTCATTTAAACAATTTCAAAGTATATTTAGACAAAGTATTTCTATGTCATAATGCCTCGACTATCATAATATCATATACTATTACTGGAAAGCATCTTAATGCATATGACAAAAATGGTGAAAGAATTTATTCCCACCATTTTTTACCCAATGTAACAGGGATATCATTTTATAAAGTGTATAATGCAATTTTGTTCCATTCAATATTAACTTCTTGATACCTAACTATAATATTCAATTAATATTACCATATTTCTATCCTTTTTTCTAGATTTATATTGCTTTTGTATGTTTATATCATATGTTAAATCATTTTATACGCACGATTTACTATATATTGTATATTTTTTTCTTGAATTATCATATATCTTGTGTTATTATAATCATATATTTAAGTTTTTGTGTTATCCCACATCGGGAGTCTGGATCATTCTTCCAGAGCACACGCGAGTTTAAGTTTGGAAATCAGAGTCATTAGGATAGCCGCACCCTGCGGTCACTTAATGGCTCTTTTTTTATTTTAGGAAATCTAAGACATGGATTTCCTATTCTTTTACCTATTTTTATTATTTCAACGCCCAGAGGGCAGAAAGGAGAAATTTTATGTCAGTAATCATTCATCTCATGGGAAGGGTCACTAAGGATCCCGTCATGCAGCAGGGGAGGAACAACGGTACGGAGTACATCTCTTTAGACCTTGCCACTTCACAAAGAAGCCAGAACGCACAGAATAACCCGGATAATCCGTATGAGTCCGTTTTTTATCAGTGTTATCTGAACAAGCATCTGGCAGAACGGCTTTCGAAGGCGGGAGTCAAGAAAGGAACCTGTCTGTATATCTATGGAGATCTTGAACTCCATCCCTTTGTTTACAGTCAGGGACAGAGAGCAGGCCAGGCCGGTTCCGGCGCCAAGATCAATGTACGGGACTGGCAGTTCTGCCTTTCCAACAAATCAGAAGGAGATGCAGGAGGAAACCAGGCAGGCGCACCGCCGTACAATGGAGGCGCGGCTACGCCGGGAGCCGGAGGATATCCGAATCCAGGCCCGCAAAACGGCGGCTATCAGAATCCTGCCGGCGCTGCACAGGGAGGCGCATATCCTGCCAATGGAAATGCTGCCGGAAACGGGAACTATCCGCGCGGCAGCAATCCCTCCGGTGGAGGCAGCTATCCAAATGGCGGCAATGGTACTGCGAATGGTAATTATTCCAATGCTGGTAACGGAAATTCAGGTGCCAACTACCCGAATAACGGAAATGGTACTGCAAGTGGCAGTTATCCAAGCGGAGGCAGCAACATGGGCAACGGTTCGCAGCCTGCGAACGGAGGAGCCCCGCAAGGCGGTTCTTACCAGGCAAATGCCCCTGCACAGAATAGTGCGGCTGGAAACCAGATGTACCAGCAGCAGAGAGGGAATGCCCAGTACGGCCAGTCATCAGGCGGCTTTGCCGGAGATGGGTTTACCAACATCCCGGAAGGCATGGCCTCACAGCTTCCCTTCACTGCATAACTTCAGAATCACCCGGTTACGGAGCCTGCCAACGATAACTTCAGAATCACCCGGTTACGGAGCCTGCCAACGGCAACCGCTCCTGCAGATCACTTCAGGAAAGGAATTGCGTGTTTACGTTTGAACACAGCAGTTCCTTTTTTTTCAAAACAATTCGAACTGCAAAATATTTTTATGAAAGGAATCCACAATGAAAACAAGAAAAGAAGAACACAGAAGTATCAAGATGATAAAAGCAGCGGCACTCGTTTTGTTTCTGGCGCTGCTCTTTACTCCGGAACAAATGAACCGGTCTGTCATTGCCGGCATCGCGATCATCGGGATTGCAGGAAGCTTTCTCTTCCTCCTGATCCCCATGTTGTCGCACATCTCAGTCCCGTCTTCTTTAAGAAATACTCACACGCACAAGCATAAGAAACAAAAGAAGGCAGCCCCTTTCTTTGACATGGAGACGCTACTGATCCGACAGATCAGTTACCAGGTCACGGATAAGATCAAGGCAGCTTACCCGGAGGCATCCTGGGAGTATACCCGTCCTATCAAGGCAGCGTCCCTGCTGAATTGCGACATCATCCGCATCCGGACCTTCCATACGGGAGTTTATAACTTTGCGGATGTTTCCCTGGACCAGTTCGGGCATCTGAAGCTCTTCATGATGACCATTACGGATTTCACACCCCTTCCGGGACAAAAGAATCCAGATGGCACTAAGACTGATAATCCTGAAAATCCGGCAGAACCTCCTGTCCATGTGGATCTGGAATCCTGGTATTCCCTCATCGGGAAACCGTTACTGACGGAGCTAATCGGAGACCTGCAGGCAAGAGGACACCAGAGGCTGTATATCAATGAAGCCGGGGAAATTTTTATCTTGAATAACCATACACCAGAAGTAAAGGATACTTTCCAGCATTTCCCGCCCAGAGATTACTGGGCAACGCTCACGGATATCTTTATCCGGGATGAGCTGAAAGCAAAGGAAACCAATGACACACTGGAATTATCATGGACATAGAAGGGAGAGATTGATTATGGCAAATGGAAATTTATTACCCAACTGGTCTTTTCGCCGGAAGCTGCCAGAACCGTTCGAGGATTACACAGACGACCCGGTATGTAAAAATGTCTATTCCAAGTACTGCACGCAGCCCCAGAAGCGCTCCACGCTCCATGCGGCAACGCTCCGGGCAATCCTGGCGTATATGGAATTAGAATCCCCAACAGGCGCAAAGCCGCCAGAGGAACTGGGTGCGGTCGGAAGCCAGGGAAATAACTATACGATTGCGGAATATCCGAGCAAAACCGGAGAACTCCACGTAACCGTCTACAACCGGACAAACGGCAAGTTTACCGTCGGCTGTTACCAGATGCCGCCGGACCCGGAAAGCAGTCCGGAGAAATATATGCTGAAGGAAGACGAGAAAAGCGGCGCTGCCCTGATCTTTGCACTCCTTCCAACTGCTATGGCTGATGACGAGTTCAATGAATATTACCAGAAACTGAAAAGCGACCGGGATAACGGCTATCCAAACATGGACGATACGGTGGAGACCGCAGCAGTCCTTTGCGATAACCTCTACCGGCGCATCCGCTATGGAACCTCCCTGGCAACCGGCGGAATTCCAAGCGATACGCCAACCAACGGCTCTATCCCTCAGCTAAAGGCATTTACGATACAGAAAGGCACCTATTCTCCAACGGATGTCATTCTTGGAGCCTTTCAGGTCATCAAGCCTGGTACTTCTACCAGAAAAGTAACCGCAAGCGTTTCCAAACATGATTTTGTAGGCAAATACATCCTGTCCGAATCCCGGACACTGACTCCTCAGGAAGAACTCACCGTGCCGCAGCTCCCTGACTGGTACATCATACCGGCAGAGATCAAACGGATCTGCGAACACGCAAAATTAACCACAAATACCGTGTCACCCATGCGGAACTTCTTATTAAGAGGGCCTGCAGGGACAGGAAAGACCGAAGGCGCCAAAGCAATCGCTTCCGGCCTCCATCTCCCTTACCGATGCATTACCTGTTCTGCAAATACCGAGATCTTCGATTTGCTCGGACAGATTCTGCCCGATGTAGACGGGAAGCTTTCCGCCCTCCAGAGCGAATATCCCACCTTCCAGGACATCATGATGGACCCGGCAACGGCTTACCAGAAGCTTACCGGCACTTATGATGAAACGGTGGATGAGGATGCGGTCTACCAGAAGCTGGTGGATACCATTTTCGATGAAATGCACGACCACTACGCAAAGCAGGATTCCCACCAGAAGTTTAAATATGTGGACACTCCGCTGGTAGAAGCGATCCGTTACGGCTATCTTGTGGAATTACAGGAGCCCACGGTCATTGCCAATCCCGGCGTGCTGGTGGGCTTAAATTCCCTGCTGGACCGCTGTAACAGCGTGTTCCTGCCAAACGGGGAAGTCATTCACCGACACCCGGATACCACAATCGTAGTAACTACCAACAATGATTATGCAGGCTGCAAGCAGATGAACCAGTCTGTCATCTCCAGGATGAACCTCGTGATCGACCTGGATGAGCCGGATGAGGATACCTTAGTCAAGCGTGTCCTTGGCATTACCGGCTGTACGGACAAAAAGACCGTAACGACCATGGCAAAGATCGTCAAAGCCGTATCCGAATACTGCCGCGAGAACCTGATCACAGACGGATGCTGCGGAGTCCGGGAGCTGATCTCCTGGGTGCAGTCCTTCATGGTCTGCGGGGATATCCGGGAAGCCGCCCATTACACCATCCTCTCCTCTGTTTCGGCAGACGCGGAGAACCGTCAGGAAGTGGAGAACGGCTGTCTGGATTCCATCCTTGCGGCGTAAAGGGGGCTTTTTATGAGGGATTATCAGATCACAGAGGAAGAAATGCGGGGAGTGTTAGCCGCCAATCTTTCTTATCTCAGGAAATCCAAACGGTGGAGGCTCTCCCAGAAAACGCTGGCGAAGATCCTGCATGTACCGAGGAAAGCCATCATGAATTACGAATCCGGCAAAGTCCTTCCGCCGACCTATATCACTTACCGTATGGCGCTGTATTTTTGCTGTACCATGGAAGAACTTCTGACGGAGAAAGTATTTTAATCGCAATGACTGGGCAGTTATCTCTATAAATGTGCTGCACGGAGGAATTGCGGTTACAAATAAAATTATGAAAAGAAAGGATGAATGAATTTTGAACAGCAACCAGAAAAAACTACAGCAGATGATCAAGGACCAGACCCTTACCCTAACGGATGAGGAGCTGTTCCTGTCCTCTGCCTACCAGAAATACCTGTCCTCTATGGCGAAAGCGGCTACCGGCCGCTACCGCCAGGGACTGCAGACGCTGATGGAGTGGGACACTTCCGATGGCGCCGGACTTGCTTACACGGATAACTACAAGATCCACATCAATGCCGGCAACCACATTACCCAGAGTTTCCCGTCCCGGATGCTGCGCTCCGAAAGCCTTGTGGGGATGAACGGGCATGAAACGGCCCATCTCTTATTTACGGACTTTACAACCCTTGGGTTATATCTGCGCAGCATGGAGAACGGCTCTTTCTATCCAGAAGAACCGTCTTTCGATGACCAGTACCAGGAAAGCTGTGGGGAAATGCTGGAAGCCGTGCATGAAAAAGACAAGGCTGTATGTCTGACGCTTTCTGAATGCGCCTCCCATATCAGCAACATTTTAGAAGACATTTATATAGAAGCCCGCATGTGTGACGCCTATCCCGGCATTTTTAAGCAGGGGATCGAGCTGAACTGCCTGCGGATGAATGAGCTGATGCCGTCCCTTCAGAGCCAGATTGACAATGGATTCTCGGATTTTGCTATTGTGGCAAACCTTCTCCTGCAATACTGCAGGGCAGGTACAGTGAATAATCTCCACGGTTACACCGGTCCCTATCTGGATTACCTGGAGGACTGCGTACCATATGTGGAGGAATCTATCTACTCGGATGACGTGAAAGACCGGCTCCATGCCTCCAACCATATCCTGGGGATTCTCTGGGAGTATATCAAACCAATGGTGGAGGACACCAGGGAGAAGCTAAAAGCTGCTTCGGAGGAGGATGTGAAAAAACTGCTGAGCGGGATTCTGGGCGACCAGATCCAGGGCGGCACCCCTCTGCCTTCCGGAAAAGGCGGAGCTATGCCGAAGCAGGCGGAAGCCGGAAAGAAAGCACAAAGCTCCAATCCACCTCTGCAGTTTTCTCCACAGGCACACCAAAATATTATGTCCGGTGTGCAGGATGTGGTGACTGAAGAAGGCGACCGGATCCAGCTTGCAAAGACTTCCACAATCTTAGAAGGAAACAATCCGGGTATTACTTATAACCACCAATACCTGGGTTCCGGTTATGAAAAATCCGCCAGTGACCTTTTCCGTATCCTAAACAGTGTGGCAACGGAAAAAGCGGAGGAACAATACCAGCAGGAAATGACGGAGGAACTGCAGAAAGCGGCCAATGATATCCATTACGGCAACGCCCATGCAGGAATCCATGTGACGGTAAACCGGATGTGCAGTGTACCAGATGATCTGGTAAAAGCATATCAGTCCGTTGCACCGCCTCTTCTCCGGGCTTCCAAGAGACTGCAGAAGACCATCGCCCCGCTCCTGAAGGAAGAAAGCGAAGGCGGTAAGTTAAAAAACCTGCAATTTGGAAAACGCCTGGATACAAGGGCACTGCACCATGAGGACGGTACATTTTTTACAAGGACAAGGCTCCCTTCGGAAGAACAGAAACTGGCGGTAGGTCTCCTGATTGATGAAAGCGGCTCCATGAGCAGCTCCGACCGGATCACTTATGCAAGGATGACAGCGATTGTCCTTTATGATTTCTGCCAGAGCCTGCAGATCCCGGTCACCATCTACGGACATACCACGCCAGACTGTGAGGCCGGAGTAGCGCTTTACTCTTATGCAGAATTTGACTCCATAGACTCTTCTGACCGCTATCGTTTAATGGACATGAGCGCCAGAAACGGGAACCGGGACGGCGCCGCCTTGCGTTATGTGGCAGAGCATCTGAGCAAACGTCCGGAAAACCAGAAGCTGCTCATCATCATTTCCGACGGGCAGCCTGCGGATTACGGATACAGCGGCACAGAAGCAGAGGCAGACCTGCGCGGGATCAAGAAGGAATATTCAAAGAAAGGGATCGTCCTCTTTGCTGCAGCCATCGGTTCAGACAAGGAGAACATCAAGCGGATCTATCAGGATGGATTCCTGGATATCACCCGGCTTGAAGAACTGCCAAAGAATATGGCGCTTCTTGTGAAGCAGTATTTGAAGTAACACGTTGAAATTCGTATTGTGCCGTATATTACCTGATGAGATGGTTCCTACGGTACGATATGAAACAGCTTAATAAATATTTAGAAAGAAGGGACATTGATTCATGAATCAGAATTATCAGACGAGGATATCCCCTCAGATCTGCAAAGTACAGACCGACCGGAAGCTGATCGCCGTCTATGACCAGTTGAAATGCGCGGCGTTGACCCATTATGCACAGCTCCACGCAAAAGGTGAATATAAGGAGAATGACCATAAGGCAAATTCCCTGATCAAGCTCACCATCCAGGACTATTCCAACGGCACCGGCGATAAAAATATAATCGCCCAGTTCAATCTGGCTCCCGAACAGATCCAGTTTATTTTGACCCGGATCACTGCAGGGTTCCAGGAATTTGAATGGTCCCAAAGCAAGATCTACGGCGCACCTGATGCACAGGGGTATTCTACAGCGCAGCAGTTTTCCATCTCGCGACACGCTTGTGATTCCAGCGGGCGGCCGATGAAGAGCCCGTGGCGGATCCAGATTGTAAACGGGAAAGGCGTGAAAGTCCAGAACCAGAAAGGCGGTTCCTATATGAAATCCGGAAGCTTTCTCTCGGAGAAAAATGCGTTTATCCAGCTGACGGATATGGACCTCTATACGCTCCTAAAGCGCACGGATTCCTATATCACCAACTGGGAGGCATGCATAGCACCGTCACTGATCGCAAACGGAAAGCAGGCGTATGAGAAACAGCAGCAGGACTGGCAGTCACAGAATCAGGGGCAGGATCAGGGGTACGCTCAGAACGGGCAATATCAAGGACAGGCCCAGGAATATTCCCAGAACAGTCAGTACCAAGGGCAAACTCAGAATTATGCACAGAACGAACAGTATCAAAACCAGACTCCGTACTATATGCAAAATAATACACAGAATAACCCATACCAGAACCAGGCGAATACAGATACTTACGCCGCTTAGGTTTCAGGAACTATTATTTTTGGAAAGGAAGCGGCCCTATGGCGGCTTCCTTTCCGTTAGAAAGAAGGTGAATCTATGAAATATACCGATATCTGCACACTGGATGCACAGGGGCGGATCGTGATCCCGACCAAGATGCGTAAGATTTTAAACCTTGTGAATCGGGATTCTCTGGAAGCGGAGCTTTCCGGCCAGGAGATTCATCTTAGGAAATGCGGGGAACTGCCAATAGATACACACAGGCTCGCATCCTTCCTTACCATCCTGTACAACAGCAACCGGCACACCGTTGCACTCTGTTCTGATACGCAGGTCGTTCGTGCAGTAGGAAGTTTTCTTCCAGACAGAACCCCTGTCTCCAAGGAACTCTCTGCCTGCATCCAGGCTGAAAAAGAATATCTCCCGGACATGAGCAGGCCAGTCTATCTTACCTCCTGTCCAGGCACACCAGTCGCTGCGCTTTTCCCTGTCCATGCCGAAAAGCCTCTGGCATTAGCAGTACTTTCTGCAAAGCCGCTTACCGAGGTGGAGATCGGATGTACAAGGTTAGTAGCAGCCACAATTACACATGAATTTATCGGTCAAAGACAATTTGAACAAGAAATAAAATCTAACTGAAAGAAAGGATAAAAATACTATGAAAAAAATACATCTATTAACCCCCAAGCAACAGCAGTTTGCAGAACAAAACCATCAAATCGTAGAGTGTTTCCTCTCCAGAAAGAGACTGGATGCGGACGAATTTTATGATGTGGTCATCTTCGGCTATCTGTTAGCCGTACAGGAATATCTGGAAAACTCCAGGTTAACCGATAACTATGCCTTCAGTACCATTGCATGGCGGAACATGAATGACTGTCTGATTAACAAATATACCTACTGGAACCGGGGGAAGCGTTCAGCAGCAACCAGCCCTTTGGATGAGGAGTATCTGTCTATTGACAGACTTCTCCCCAACCGGATGCAGCGGGCGGCGGAAACTCTGGACAACCAGAAATTGCTGGTCAAACTGCTTGCCTATATCACGCCGAAAGAGCAGGAAGTCGTCCGTCTGAAGGCAGACGGCTATACCTATCAGGAGATTGCAGAAAAATGCAGGATCTCAGTCTATGGTGTGGAAAGCCGTTTCAGCCGGATGCGACAGAGACTGCGGGCACTTGCACTAATGTAGGGGAGAATTGCTATGAATGATTCACAGATACAGCGTGCAGCAGAGCTTCTGCAAAAGGAATTTGGTACAGAATGGCAGGCCATCGCCGGAATGCTCGGCACAGAAGGACTGCGGAAACGGGTAGGCAAAGAGCTTACTTCCTTTATGGCATTTCCAGAGCGCGGAAACGGCGGGGACAGCCGCTGGAGAGGCAACTGCTCTCCGGAAG
>OFGE01001949.1_pt1 | contig 16266 bp, 12 predicted proteins | sample 1521681 | NCBI WGS metagenome assembly OFGE01 (sample SAMEA3504093, study PRJEB24116) | mouse gut metagenome | biome: mouse gut; feature: mouse-associated habitat; material: faeces | place: Denmark | collected 2011 | reverse complement strand
GTATACTACAATTCAGAAAAATTGTCATGATTTTACCTGAATATCATATATAAGAGGAATACATATGATGAAAATATTGATCGTTGACGACGAGCCGTTGGTCCGCCGGGGCATCGTACTGGGGGTGGACTGGTCCGCCCGGGGCTGTGTGGTGGTTGGCGAGGCTGCCAACGGGGAAGAGGGACTGGCCGCCGTGGAGCGGTATAAACCCAATCTCATCATCACCGACGTGCGCATGCCCCACATGGACGGCATCGAGCTGGCCAGGCAGATTGACCAGTCCCCTCTCCTGTCCGGCATTCCCATCATCCTGCTCTCCGGCTACAGGGAATTCGAATATGCCAAGAGCGCCATGCAGTACCATGTGAACCACTATATCCTGAAGCCGGTGACCCGGCAGAAGCTCCAGACCCTGGAGGACATATTGACCGGGCTCTACGAGGCCAGGGAAGCCTCCCGCCAGAAAATCGCCGACATGACCGACAGCGACTATCCCCAGGAGATTGCCCAGGCCCTGCAGCGCCATGACGTAAGCGCCATCGAGGACTTCTTCCGGTCGTCCCTGTACCGCCGGTGCATGGGGGACAGATCCTCCTGCGATATCATGGGCAGCCGCCTAATCGGGTTGCTGTACGACTATCTGGCCGGAATCCATTTCACCCCTCAGTCTCTGTACGCCTCCAAGGGGCATACGTTAAAGGCTTGGTACGCCCTCCCCAATCCGGCCTCCAAGGCCAACTATCTGGAGGAGCTCTATTTCGATATCCTGCACCTGCTGCTGGCCCAGAAGAGCAGCAATACCTCCGCCCTGTACCGGTATGCCCTGCAGTATATAGATGCCCACTACACGAATCCGGATTTCTCCATTTCCGCCATGGCGGACGAGATGAACATCACGCTCTCCTGGCTGAGCACCCTCTTCAAGCAGAACGCGGGTAAGAACCTGAACGGCTATGTGGCGGAGAAGCGGCTGGAGCATGCCTGCGAGCTCCTGCGCTCTCCCCAGCATTCCATCGGTGAAATCGCCCATCTGTGCGGGTATGAGGATGCCGGATATTTCTCTTCGCTGTTCCGCAGGAAGATGGGGATGAACCCCACGGAATACCGGAACTGCCAACTGTGATAAGGAGTCTCCTATGCGCCGAAAGATATTCATAATCCTATGCTGCACATTGACCGCCGTCTTTCTGGTCTCCTATTTTCTGATTTACATCATTTTCCGCTCTGCGCTGCTGCGGGAGATCGAGCAGCAGCAGAGCAGCATGCAGAAATACAACGAGACCATTTTCGCCAGCTATATCGATTCCTTCGGCATGGTTCCCTTTCAGCTGGTGAACGACGAGGAGATTGGAAAAAGCCTGAATGTGGAAGAGGGAACCGCTCTGGACATGTTCCGCACAAAAGAACTGCTGCGGAAGAAATTCAGGAATTACCTGAACCAGCAGCTCTTCACCTCTAATCTGGACTGCCGTTTCCTCCTCTATCTCAATGACGATTTCCCACTGTCCGCCCACCTGGACTCCTATGGGCTTTCCCAGCAGGTGGAAATCCGCACCTGCAATGTGTACGCTTCCCGTGATGTGTCCTCTGAGGAGTGGTACCAGAGGACGCTCAAGACCTCCTGGTCACCCTATTTCTTCCTGAACGAAGAGACCGGGGAGCTGTGCTATGCCAGATGTGTCTGGAATTATTACCTGAAATCCTCCATAGAGCACAGCATGGGCATCGTGGTGATTGCCATCCCCCAAGCCGCCTTTCTGGAAAAGCTGACGCTGGAATTCGCCGCACCGGACAGCAGCGTCTTCCTCGCCAATGAATACGGGGAAATCCTCTATTCCTCCGGCAGCGCGCCCGCCTCCCTGCTTTTGAACCGCACCGCGGACGAGGCGCGGCATTATCTGATCAGCAGCGCATCCATAGATGATGACCTGTTCCTGACCTTCCTGACGCCCTATGCGAGCATCGAGGCCATGGTGCGGGACGCTCTGCTCCCCTATCTGCTGTTCGCCGCCCTGACCCTCCTCATCCTGGTCGGGGTACTCTATCTGCTCTCCCGCAAGATTACCGCGCCGGTGATCTCCCTGGCGGAGCTGATTGGAAGCATCCACGATACCCTCGACTTTGATACCGGCCTCCTGAACGTATATCATGACGCGGAGCTGCAGATGCTCTGTCAGAGCTTCTCAGAGCTAATCCAAAGGGAACACGCTTTGGTGGAACGACTAATCCGAGAGAACCATGCCAAGCGGGCCGCCATCCTCCACGCCCTCCAGGCCCAGATCAATCCCCATTTTCTCTACAATGCCTTGGACAGCGTCAGCTGGCTGGCCCTGAGCAAGCGGGAGGATGCCATTGCGGACATCGTCTCCTCCATCTCCAACCTGATGCATTACAGTATCTCCCAGCCCGACGCCTTGGCGGCTTTGGGTCAGGAGCTGGACAATATCCGGGAGTTCATTCGCATCTACCAGCTGGAGCGGTCCAGCGATATCACGCTCTCGGTCTCTGCCCCGGAGGAGCTGCTGTCCTCTGTCCGGATTCCGAAATTTACCCTGCAGCCCTTGGTAGAGAACGCGGTGCTGCACAATCCGGATTTGCCGTCTCTGGAGATTGTCCTGGATATTCGGCTGTCTTCGGGTGTTTTCCTGATTACCGTCACGGACGACGGCTGCGGCGCAGACCCGGAAAAGCTGAATGCTTTCCTGCGCTATGAGGAGACGGATCTGAAGGTCAGCAGCGGGTTCGGCATCCGCAATGTCAATGAGCGGCTACAGCTCCACTACGGCAACCAAAGCCGCCTCGACTATGGCCGGACGGAAAGCGGCCATTTGACCGCCACGCTTATGATTCCAGCAAAGCAATAAGGCATCTGTAAGAAATTTCCATCTATATCAGGAGATTCAGGAGCAGGTTCACGCCGCCGCAGGCCACCATGATCAGGATCGGGCTCTTCTTCGTCCTGCGCAGCACAAAGAACGCCCCAGCGGCCAGAAGGATTCCGGACAGGTTGATGCCGTTCACGGACAGACCGCTCTCCGACGCCACTACTGTCTTCAAAATGGACAGGGCCGCGGCTGCAATCAGCGCGATAATCACAGGCCGAAGGCGGCCTAAGATATTCTGGATGGCATCCAGGTTCTGGTATTTGAAGTACAGCTTTGCCAGAATCGACACAAGAATCAGGGAGGGCAGGATGCACCCGAAGGTGGCCACCAGCGCCCCCGGGATTCCGGCAATCCGTATCCCAACGAAGGTGGCGGAATTCACGGCCATGGGCCCCGGCGTCATCTCGGCTATGGTAATCAGGTCATTGAACTCGCCAGCGGTGAGCCAGCCGTGGCGCTCCACCACCTGGCTCTGTATCAGAGGCAGGACCGCGTAGCCTCCGCCGATGCTGAACATCCCTACCTGGATGAAGCTCCAGAACAGCTCTAAATAAATCCCCATGACTCTCCTTTCCAGACTTCCCGTCCTGCCGTCTGCAGCGGCACATACGGCAGGACCGATGCAGAACGCTTTTCACCCCGGCAGCCGCCTCACGGCGTGCCAAGGGGCACGGCTTCCGTTCCGCGCCCCTTGCCCTGCACCGGCTCAGGGCTTTCCTTCTCTCCACTTCGCATATCCCCGGGACAGGATGCCCACGGCCACCGCTGCCAGGATGATGTATACCACATTTATCTTCCACACTGCCGTGGCCAGGAATGCCGCTGCCATCAGGCCATAGTTCAGCCAGGACTTGGCCTTCACCACCCCGGCCCCCATGGTGTACACCACATCGAAGAGCACGGCCACCACTCCGGCCTGCATCCCTTTCAGCACGTAGCCCACGTATACGTTGGAGGCAAAGGCCTCGTAGATATAGGAAATGGCCGACAGGATGGCGATGGGCGGGATAATGGTCCCCGTCACGGCCACGGCCATGCCCGCTGCCCCGGCCAGCTTCCAGCCCACCAGGATGGCAGCGTTCACCGCGATGGCCCCCGGCGAGGACTGGGCCAGCGCCGTGATGTCCAGCATCTCCTTCTCCTCGAGCCACCCCAGCTCGTCGCAGAATTTCCGCTTCATCAGGGTGATGATGACGAAGCCGCCTCCGAAGGTGAAGGCGCTGATATAGAGCATGTTCAGGAACAGTTGGAGCAGGGTGTTCTTTTTCCTCACGAAGATGGTCCTCCAGTTAAGTTCAATAGGATTCTATTAACCAAATTCTACAATAGAATCCAAATGCAGGATTCTATTGTCTAAGATCCATTATACAGGAAATTCCGGAAAATGGAAACTGCTCTTTTGAGGGTTTTCATATATTGCCCTTGTCATCGCCCTCCTCTCCAACCGCTTCTTCGCCTGTCTGCCGCATCCGCTTTCCCGCAGGCTTTTCCTGGCGCTTTTTCCGCTTCCTCACGGATTTCTCCTGCTGTTCCATCCCCTTTCTCCCAGGCTTCCCACGGCGCTTCCTGGCTTTTCCAATCAGCAGGATCAACAGCGCTGCGGCTGCCGCGCATCCTCCGGCGCAGGCGATTGCCACAAGCTTTCCGTTGTCCTTCTCCGCAGCAGTCAGACGGAAAGCCCTCTCGGCATTCGAGGAGGATTCTCCTTCCAGGGCGGGTCCTCCCTCCATGGGGAATTCCAGGTAGCTTCCCACCGTGCTGCTCTCAACCGCCTGGTAGCCGTTCCCTGTCCAAAGCTCCACTGTAGTATGCTCCGCATCCTCACAGAGCGCCCGCACCAGAAGCCCGGATTCGTAGACGCTGTCAGGCTCCCGGCCGTCCAGCCACACGGAGAGCCTCGTGCCGCCCTCCGGCCCCTGCTCCAGCTTCAGCCTGCTCTCCGGCAGGAACTCTCCCTGCACCAGCACCAGCGGCCTGCCCTCCGCATCCTTTTCCTCGCTGGCCAGGGAAGTGACCCATCTCTCGTACCGTGCCTCCAGCACCTGGTTCCCGGTGACGAAATCCCAGTCAAAATCAGGCCATGTGCCGTAATATCCCTCCTTTTCGGGCACCTGGGGAATCAGGCTCCCGTCGATGGCATCGCCGTAGGCGCATCGGAACGAGGCCAGCTCCCGGCCATCCGCCTGCAGGCTCACCGTGAATTCCGAGAACGCCTCCGGCACGCCCTCCAGGCGGCAGAACTCCTCATAAGGCAGGGGCGCAGCGCCGCTTTCGTAGCCCACGGAATCCACGCCGGGCACGTTCCCCTGGACATAATAGTTCCCCCAGAGGATTCCCTCTTCCCGAAGCCACCCTGCCACAGAGCCTGCCCTCTCTCCGGAGCAATCGATTTCCGGGTAGGCATAGCTGTAGAAGATGTCGCAGCCCCGGCCCGCGATGCCGCCCACATAGGTCTCCCCGGACACAGGGCCCATCGCATAGCAGCTCCTGACGCAGTAGTCCGAGGAACCGGCGATGCCGCCCACAAAGCTCCCTCCCGTGCTCTCCACCGCCCCGTAGGACTCGCAGGAGACCACCGCGCCGAAATCCGCCTTGCCCACGACTCCTCCCACGTAGTCTTTCTTGCCCGTTATGGTGCCCAGGTTGCGGCTCTCCCGCACCACGGCCTTTACGGACTGCTCGATGCGGAAGCTCTCCGCTCCGGTGAGGGTGATGTCGTCCTCCGGGTCGAAGTCGTATTCCGTGGCTATCAGCCCGGTGATGCCGCCCACATTGGTGTCCGCCTCCACAGTCCCCTGGTTGATGCAGAGGGTGATCTTCCCCTGCTGGAAAGAGGTGGTGTCATAGTAGGCCTCCTGGGGCTGCTCCGCCCCCAGGTTCTCCAGGTCGCCGCCTGCGGCCTCGTCCGAGGCGTCCTCCACCGTGATGCCCTCATAGCGGAACAGGTCGTCCCGCAGCTCGTTGATGCAGCGGCGCACCACCTTGGCCTGGGCCAGCAGGGCGTCCACATCGGCGGAAGTCCTGTCCCCGCCCTGCTGCAGCACCTCCGCCAGCCGGAGCAGGTCATTCCCCGCCGCTTCCAGCTCCTGGTTCAGGGTCTGCAGATTGTCCCCAATGCCGCCGCTGCGGTCGCTGGTGGCGGAGGTGATGGTGCCCAGATGGGTGCCCACGCCCTCGCCGAACCTGCGCAGGGCCGCCATGTAGCTCTCTATGTCCTTTCCCAGCTTCTCGATATCCGCCTTGTCGATGTCTGTCTTGTCGAAATCGGGGAAGCCAAAATCCGGCTTATCAATGTCCGGTTTGTCGAAATCCGGCCGGTCAGGATCTGTTTCGTCAGCGCCGGGCCGGTCTGCATCGCCCTCAAAGATATGGCTTCCGTCAGCGCCTCCGCCGGGATTCTGCCCTCCGTCCTCTTCCCCGGCATCTGCCCCGGCCTCTTCGCCCTCTGCCGGATCCTTTGGCTTAACTTCCCGTTCCGCCGCATCCTCCGCTTCTGTCCGTGCAGCCGAAGCCTCCTGCGCCTGTCCCTCAGACGGTACCCCGGCACTTTCCCCGGAATCCTGTCCTCCGGCTCCCTCCTGACCGGCCGGATTCCCCTCTCCGGATTCCTGCTCTGTCTGCATGTCTCCGATGTACACCTCTCCGGTGAGGTTGATTCCGGACGCCTCCGTCCCGGATCCCTCTATTCCGGATCCCTCTATTCCGGATTCATCCGTCCCTGTTCCTGCCGTCCCGGCCTCCGCCTGGTCCCTCCACTCCCCGTTCAAACGGCTCAAATCATCGCCTATCCCCGTCAGCTCCTGGTTGTAGATGTACCACAGCTCATTAGCCGTCCCGGTGAGGCCTGCGCCCGCCGCGGAAGCGGTGTTGAGATGGCCGCTGATGCTCCTTGACAGCTCCGCCGCCTCCTCGCCATAGCCGCTGATGTCCTCATGGGCCGCCTCCAGCAGGTTGAAGAACACCTCCGTCTCCCTGTCCAGCTCGCCCAGCTTGTCGTTCAGGTACTGGATCTCCAGGAAAGGCTCCAGCTGCCCCGCGATGCCGCCCACGTCCTTCCTGCCCAGCACATGCCCCGTGTTGGTGCAGTTCTGCAGATAGCCCTGGTGGAGCCTGCCCACGATGCCCCCGGTATTGTAGCCCACATGCTGATAGCCCACCGTGCCGGAATTGGCGCAATAATAGATTTTTCCATCCGAGTAACCGGCAATCCCTCCCGTGTCCGTGTGCACGGCCACATTTTTCGCGCTGTTAATGTCCTCGATTCCCTCCATGGTGATGTCTTCTATGCTATAGCTCACCTCCGTGCTGTGGGTATTGACGCTGCCCAGGTTCTGGCAATTGTTGATCGTCCCCTGGTTGCTGCCGCAGATGCCCCCCGCACAGTGGTCGCCTGTGACGTAGGCTGCGGATTGGCAGCGGCGGATTTCCCCCGTGGCCCTGTTGGCCCCGGCGATGCCGCCCACATCCTCCGCCCCGGCCACGTTCCCGGAGACGCTGCAGTTCTCGATTCTGCCGTAGTTGATCCCGGCCAGTATCCCCACCTGGCTCTTGCTGCCGCCGGGAGCCACCGTTCCTGACAGGACAAGGCTCCGCACCACGCCGCCCTCCTGCACATAGCGGAACAGCCCCACCGCGGAGCCATCGGCAGCAAGCTCCAGACCGGAAACCGTATGCTCCCCGCCATCGAAGATGCCGCCGAAGCTGGGGATGGTCAGGCCGCGGTGCTCCCGCAGGACAATGTCGTTCTCCAGGGTCACATACTTATCCCTGGACCAGGCGTCCACCTGGCAGTCCAGGGCCAGCCGGGCCAAATCCTCCTCCGTGGCTATGGATATCCTAATGTATTCGCTCTCCGGCTTCTGCCCCTCCCCGGCGCTGTCCCCGGAAATCAGCTGTCCGAATGCCGTCGGCTCCGCGGCCCATACCGGCAGCGCGTCCTGTAGGGCCAGGATGCCCGCCAATGCCATCCATGCCATCCGTCTGCTTCTGTTGCTACGCTTCATGATCCGCCGCCTCCTGTTCTCCGTCTTCTTCCGGCTCTCCGCCTCTGCCTTTTCCGCTTCCGTCTACTGTCCACGCAAAGCCGTCCGCTCCTACGCCATCGGACCCCCGCAGGTCTTCCTCTGCTTCTCCCTCCGGCAGGTCCTCCCCAGGCTCCCCGGCGTCTCCGTCCTCCACCGCCAGCCTGGGCTGCGCCTCCCCGGCCTCCACTTCATATTCACGAAGCTGCTCCACGCTGTCCTTCGCCCGCACCACAGCCCCCATCTCGCCGTCGATCACGCCGGAGAACTCCCCGTCTATGACACCGTTCACATAGCCCTTGATGTGGCCGCTCATCCGTATCCTGCCGCCTGAGGGCAGCGGCTTGATCGTCTCACGCTTCAAGGTGAACGCCGTCTTTTCGATGATGATGTCTCCGATCAGCAGCGTCTGGGGCAGGGCCAGCAGCACCAGCGCGATGGACGTCAATGTCCCCCGGCCCAGCGCAAGCCCGATGGCCGCCACCACCGCGTTGCTGGACACATTGCTGATGATGAAGCCCGCCGCCACCAGCATCCATCCGGCCAGCAGCAGGGGATTATTTTCAGCCGCTGCCCTGGGAGCAAACATATCCCAGTAGCCTTTTAGATAAATTACCACAATAAGTACTGGTATCACGAAGGTCATATAGCCCCGCAGGAACACCGGGAATTTCCTGCCCTTTCCCATATTGGCCTCTGCAATAAATTTATCCCAGCCCCAGCCTCTTTTCTGGGTGCAGAACATAAGGTATACCAAAGAGCCTAAGGGAAGCAGGTTGTTTGACACCAGGAAATCCTCCAGGTCCATAATGCCGGTTCCCGCGCCCAGGGGCTGGATGCCGGAGAGCACATTAAAGCCAAGGACGGCGGGAAGGGAGAGCAGGATCACCAGTATAATATTTATGCACACAGCCTTAGGGCGGGATACGCCGAAAAGGTCAATGGCAAAGGAAATAATATTTTCAAAAACGGCGATTACCGTAGAGAGCGCCGCAAAGGATAAGAACAGGAAAAACAGGGTTCCCCAGATCCTGCCCCCGGCCATCTGGTTAAAAATCTGGGGCAGGGTGATGAAGATCAGGGAAGGGCCTGCGTCCGGCTCCACCCCAAAGGCAAAACAGGCGGGAATAATGATAAGCCCGGCCATTAATGCCACGAAGGTGTCCAAAATACCAATGCTCATGGCCTCCCCGGTCAGGGAGCGGTCCCTGCCAAGGTAGCTGCCGAAAATCGCCATGGCACCAATGCCAAGGCTTAAGGTGAAAAATGCCTGGGACATGGCACCGAAAACCACATCCCCAATGCCGTTTTCTTTCATTTTCTGGAAATCAGGTATCAGGTAGAACCTGACCCCTTCCATAGCGCCCGGCAGGCGGATGGAATGGACAGCAAGTACTACAATCAGGAAAAGAAGGGCAAGCATCATGATCTTGGTAATCCGTTCCACGCCTTTTTGCACGCCCAGTGCACAGATCCCAAAGGATAAAAGAACGGCCGCCACCATCCAGAAAATCAAAGTGCCCGGGGAAGAAAGCATTTCGTTAAATTTTGCCGCCACCATCTGGGCATCGGCGGATGTGCCGGCAAAGTCGCCCCTGGCGCAGCGGAAGCAATAAAACATCATCCACCCGGCTACCATAGTATAAAACATCATCAGCAGGTAATTTCCTGCCATACCGAACCAGCCGTAGTGGTGCCAGCGGGCCCCTTCCGGCTCCAGGACTTTAAAAGAAGCGGCGCAGCTCTTCTGGCTGCCCCGCCCTACGGCAAATTCGCATACCATAATAGGCCAGCCCATCAGGACAAGAAAGGCAAGGTAGATGAGGATAAAAGCCGCCCCTCCGTACTTTCCTGTCATATAGGGAAATTTCCATACATTCCCAAGCCCGATGGCGCAGCCTGCCGACACAAGGATAAACCCCAGCCTGCTGCCGAATTTTTCTCTTGTTTTCATAATACTGCACTCCTTTTAGTGGTAAAATATTTTCAAAAAATCACAGGTGATTCTTATTATAAGGGTTGTGGCAGGGGCTGTCAATTATAGCTTTTGCCGGAAAGCGGGGGCAGGCTTTCTGGGGGCTGCTGCCTGTTATCCCCAGGGAACCCCAAGGAATATTGACAGGTTCTTTTTTTGCGGTATAATACAGTGTATTCGGAGGGGGATTGGTATAATGGATATACAGGCTTTTATCGTATTTTGTATAGAAATGGCAGGTACTATTGCCTTTGCGGCGTCAGGGGCGATGGTGGGGATCCACCGGGGAATGGATATCTTCGGGGTCTGTGTGCTGGGGGTAGTCACAGCCGTAGGGGGCGGCATGGCCCGGGATGTGATTCTTGGAAAGGTACCCGGGGCACTGACAAAGCCGGTATACGTATCTGTTGCCGTGCTTGCCTCCCTGGGGGTGTTCCTTGTGCTGTATTTCAGGAGAAACCTGCTAAAGGGAAAGGCCGGGCTTTGGTACGAAAAGATTATGCTTGCCATGGACTCTCTGGGGCTGGGAATATTTACCGTGGTAGGGGTTACCACCGGAATTGCCAGCGGGTACCTGGAAAACACCTTTTTGCTGACTTTCCTGGGAACCCTTACAGGGGTTGGGGGCGGGATATTGCGGGATATGATGGCAGGTATCCCCCCTTATATTTTTGTAAAGCATGTATATGCCTGCGCTTCCGTGGCCGGGGCAGTAAGCTGTGTCTGGATTTACAGGCTGTTTGGGCAGATTCCTGCCATGGTGGTTTCTTCCGCGCTTGTGGTGCTGATCCGTTTCCTGGCAGCCCATTACCGCTGGAACCTGCCCCATATGAAATTAGATGCCTGAAAGGGGAGGGTAGAATGGGTAATTTTTTGTCTGGGCTTAGGCCCTGGAAAGTGCGCCAAAAGGGCAGGTTCCCTACCAGGCGTAAAAAAATGGCAGTGGCCAGGGATATGGCGCTTACAGCCTTGTTCCTGGCGGCGGCAACCCTGATTTCTTTCTGGTTTTTCAATACCGTCCCTGAAAATTCAGCCAACATTGCGCTGGCATATATTACGGCCCTGGTGCTTACGGCACGTTTTACCAACGGCTATCTTTATGGGATTGCCGCCTCCCTGGCAAGCGTGGCAGGCATCAACTATCTTTTTACTTATCCTTACTTCCAGGTGAACTTTACCCTTACGGGCTATCCGGTGACCTTTGTATTTACCCTGGCCATTGCCCTGGTGGTAAGTACCATGACCACCAGGATCAAGGAACAGGCGGACGCGCTGATAGAGCGGGAAAAGCTGCTTATGGAGGCGGAAAAAGAAAAAATGCGGGCGAACCTGCTGCGTTCCGTCTCCCACGACCTGCGCACCCCCTTAACGGGAATTATCGGGAGTAGTTCCGCTTATATAGACAATTACAGAGATTTAAGGGAAGAAGAAAAATTAAAGCTGGTAAGCCACATCCGGGAGGATTCCCACTGGCTTCTTAATATGGTGGAAAATCTCCTTTCCGTTACCAGGATCCATGAGAATTCCATGAAAATTGCCACCTCCCTGGAGTCTGTGGAGGAGGTGGCGGCAGAGGCGGTGATGCGCTTCCACAAACGCTACCCAAAGGCGGCTGTGGAGGTGCAGGCCCCGGAGGAGTTTCTGATGATCCCCATGGACGCCATGCTGGTGGAACAGGTGATTGTTAACCTTCTGGAAAATGCCCTGGTCCATTCCGGCAGTTCCCGCCCTGTGGAGCTTACCATTTCCTGTGAGGAAAAATACATCGCCTTCTGTGTCAGGGATTATGGGGTGGGCATTGCGCCGGAGAGGCTGGAAACCATATTTGACGGTTCCGGCTATACCACGGAAAGCGCCCTGGACGGGCACAGGGGTATGGGCATTGGGCTTTCCATCTGCAAAACCATCATTACCGCCCACAACGGATTTATATTTGCCAGGAACCATCAGGAGGGGTGTGCTTTTACCTTCACCCTGCCCATGGAATGGGGAAATACACCGAAAAAGGAATGAAAGGAACTGGTGCTGTATGAATAAAAATATTGCAAGGAAAAGCATTCTGTTAATTGAAGACGAGGAGAATATCCGTTCTTTTATTTCCACTACATTGAAAAACCAGAATTACAAGATTACCACTGCGGCAAACGGGGAGGAAGGGCTGCATCTTGCTGCCTCCCTTTGCCCGGAGCTGGTCCTGCTGGATTTAGGGCTTCCTGACATGGACGGGATGAATGTGATAGAAAAGCTGCGCACCTGGACGGCGGTCCCGGTGATTGTGATTTCCGCCCGCAGCGACGAGCATGAAAAAGCACGGGCTTTGGATAGCGGGGCGGATGACTATATCACCAAGCCCTTCAGCACTGTTGAGCTGCTTGCCAGGATCCGCACCTCCCTGCGCCACAGCAGCCAGATGCAGGATGTGTCTTCCATTTACCAGAAACCATACCATTATAAAAACCTGGCCATCAGCTTTGAGAACCATGTAGTTACACTGGGGGATGAAATGATCCACCTTACCCAGATAGAATACAAGCTCCTGACCCTGCTGGCGAAAAATTCCGGCAAGGTGCTTACCTATACTTATATTATGGAAAAAATATGGGGACCCTATACGGACGGCAACAACCAGATCCTTCGTGTAAACATGGCAAATATCCGGCGGAAAATAGAGAAAAACCCTGCCGTCCCGGAATATGTTTTTACGGAGATCGGTATTGGCTACCGGATGGCGGAGAGTGACTGACGGTAAAGGCTCTTTGGAAGTTGCTGTAAACGGAAAATGGTTTTTTTACGAAAATTTCATAGAATTTCCCCGGATGATGCTTTATAATGTAAGTAGCTGCCCACAGGGAGGATACATTATGAAGAAAGAAAATTACCAGGAACCGGATATCAATAAAAAACTGCTGGCGGCGCTAGGTGCTATTGGGGCGCTGGCAGTAATCACGCTGATAATTGCCCTTGTGATTTTTGTTAAAAGCAGCAGGGAGAAACGGCAGGCAGTAGAAGCCCAGCTTTCCCTTCAGGGGACGGAGGCTGTGCCGGATGCCGGAGAGCCTGGGGGCAAGGAGCCGGGGGACCTTTCCGGCCAGCCCCCAAAGGAAGGGGAGGATGGCCTTGCGGCAGGGCCGGAAGAAAACCTTGCCGGGCAGGAAGGGGAGCAGGCACAAGGGATAGCCGGGGCAGCCCCGGAGCAGGAGGAAGTTCCTGTAGGGGCGCTGGACGATGCCCAGGATCCCCAGGGGCCTGGCCCATCGGGCAACCAGGGCAGTGGTGCACAGGTGACAGTATCTTCTGTGGGTGAGAATGAAGTTTCCGGGATTACCATGGGAATTGACGTTTCCAAGTATCAGGGGACCATTGACTGGAAGAAGGTGAAGGAATCCGGGGTTGCCTTTGCCATGGTGCGGGTGGGCTACCGGGCCAAATCCACCGGGGAAATTTTTGAAGACCCCACTGCCAGGTACAACCTGCAGGAGGCGCAGGCAGCAGGGATCAAACTGGGGGCATATTTCTTTTCCTCGGCGGTTACTGTGGAAGAAGCAAAGGCGGAGGCTGCTTTTACCAAAGAAATCATTGCCAGGTATAAGATCACCTACCCGGTGGCCTATAATTGTGAGGATTTCGGTTCGCCGGACAGCAGGCAGTATGGCATGGACCTGGCGGCAAGGACCAGCCTGGCATGCGCTTTTCTGGATGAAATTGCGGCGGCGGGCTATACCCCCATGTTTTATGCGGCCAAAGGGGAACTGGAGGGCAGTGCCCAGTGGGACACCAAGGCCCTTGAAAGCAAATACAAAATATGGGTGGCCCAGTACCCGGACCAGCCTTATCCCCAGAGCGCCAGCTCCAGTTACCTGGGGACCCACGCCATGTGGCAGTATACCAGCCAGGGGACGGTGGATGGCATTCCCGGGAAGACGGATGTAAATATCGCCTATTTTGGCTACACGGAAGAAGCCAGTGCCAAAGACGGGACACCTGCACAGACAGTGCAGGCCAATCCCGAGGTAGGGATTATTTTTACGGAAGTAAACGAAACGGTGACAGCCAAACAGGAAACCAACCTGCGTTCAGAGCCCAGCACTTTAAATGACGGATCTATTGTGGGGAAGCTTGTACATGGGGATACGGCAGTAAGGACGGGGATCGGGCATAACGGCTGGTCAAGGCTGGTTTACAATGGCCAGACATTATATGCGGTAACCAATTACCTGACCACGGATATGGAAGATACCGGGCAGCAGGCGCCGCCCCAGGGGCCTTTGTATACACCGGTAAATGACAGGGTAACTGCCAAAATCGAAACCAATCTCAGGACAGAGCCGGGGACGGCAAACCCTGATACCATAGTAGGGCTTTTGCATAACGGGGAAGTGCTCACAAGGACCGCAATCGGGGACAATGGCTGGTCTAAGCTTGACTTAAACGGGCAGACAGTTTATGCGGTAAGCAGTTACCTTACGGTAGTGGAATAACATGTCTGCGCTGTTTCTGGCGGCAGGACGAAAAGCAAAAAAGGAGTTGGCTGTATGCAGATAAGAAACGATTATCATTCCCAATCCGGCTTGGGGTACCGGAATTCCCATACCCACCACATTACCAAAAGCCTCCATGAGGAGGGACAAAAACAGCAGGATCCCCCGGCGGCAGGGGCAAAAAACAGCGGCTCCCACCAGGAGGCGCAGAAAGGGACGTTTTCCAGGGAGCAGGCAAGCGCTGCTTATGGGGAAGCAGGCCCAAAACAGGCCGAAAGCCCTGTAGAAAAGCGCGGGAAAGGCATTTTTGGTAAATACGGGTCTTTCAGTAAAATGTGGGAAGCATTGGGGAAAGAAGAACAGGGGGAAGAGAGTGCCCGGGCGGCAGCGGGAGCCAATACAGCCCCTTTTGGGATCCGGCAGCTTCTTCCTGCTTATTTTGTAAACAAATGGGTAAGCATCAAGGAGAAAATCAAAAGGGCAGCAGGCGCTGCCCAGAAGCGGTTCAAAAAACAGAAGGATGCTTTCAGCGCCCTTACAGACAAAAGGGAACATTCTACAGGGAAAAAGGGCAGGGAAAAGCAGCTTTCCCAGAAAGAAAACAAAGTATTGCGGAGGGGAAATGTGGAGATCATTTCGGCGGAACCTATAGATGGGCACCTGATGGATTCCTATAATAAAACCGGCCAGTACTGTAAGCTGAATGAGAATTTAACTTACCGGAAAAAAGTGTGACGGGAACACTTGCGAAACAACATTGAAAAAGGTATACTTATAGAAAAATATTTGGGGGGTTACTGTGGAAATTAATTTTTCACAGGGCAGATTTGGGCTGGCGCCCAAATTCGCGGACTGAGCAAGAATGGAGGATTATTATGGGCTACCATGCGATACCTTACGATAAAAGAATTAAGGACAATATCAGGAATTATTCCCTGGCCAATCTCTTTGAGATGGAAATGATCAGGAAGCATCTGACAACACTGGCGGAGATGCTGGAAATCAACATCCTTCTTACTGACCGCCATGGGGAGAAGGAGATAGCCATAGGTGACGGCTTTCTGGGCTTCCACCCGGATGTGGTGAACGCACCGGGAAGAAAGATACGGGTGCAGGAGAGGACAGTGGGGCATCTTTATATCCAGGTGCTGAACCAAAACAGGGATGAAAAGCTGATCAACGACTTTGTGGACGGGACGGTAACGCTCCTGGCAAGGCTGGGTACGGAAGTGTATTTCCACCGGGAGAGCAGTATTTATGTGGAGGAGCTTGAAAAACAGCTTGAGGACAAGAACCACAAAAGCTCCCAGAACGAGCGGGAGGACATCCTTACAGGGGTACTGAACAAGATTTACTTCGAGGAAAAAATGAAAGCCATAGACCGCTCCGAGGTGGTTCCCGTGGGGGTGGTGAATGTAAACATCAATGACTGGAAGTTTGCCAACGATCATTTTGGTGATGAGGAGAGTGACCGGCTGATACGGATTGTGGCCGATATCCTAAAGGAAGAAGCCAAGCCTGATTATCTCACAGGCAGGATTGACGGGGATGTGTTCGGCGTGCTGATCCCCATGGCGGAGGAAGGGGAGGCGGAAAGCTTCGCGGCGAGGGTACAGGAACGGTGCCTTACATACGAAGACCCTATCCTGGCGCCTTCGGTGGCGGTTGGCGTAGTATGCAAGACCAACATTGAGGAGACCATTGAGGATAGGCTCTCAGATGCGGAATATGAGATGTTTAATAACAAATTTGAAGTGAAAAATGCCCCCGGCTACCGGCAGCGGCTTGAAAAGGGCATTTCGGCGAAAGGCTAAGCGCCATCTGGCAGGCAGGGGCGGCAGATCCTGGAAAGCTTCCTTAAAGTGCGGTTTTATTGGTAAAGCAGTGCTTTTGGGAGGCTTTCTTTT
>OFGE01001946.1_pt1 | contig 16289 bp, 14 predicted proteins | sample 1521681 | NCBI WGS metagenome assembly OFGE01 (sample SAMEA3504093, study PRJEB24116) | mouse gut metagenome | biome: mouse gut; feature: mouse-associated habitat; material: faeces | place: Denmark | collected 2011 | reverse complement strand
GGTGGATTTTTCATTTATTAATATACTAATTGTTGATTTGCAATGAGAATATTAATTTTATAAATTTATGCTGTATGTATTAGATGATATATCTTACTATTTTTAAGGTGGATTTTTCATTTATTAATATACTAATTGTTGATTTGCAATGAGAATATTAAAATTTGACAAATTTATGATATGTATATGAGATGATAAATTATATTGTTGTAAAAAGTAAAAATTTGACTTTTTTTAAATTAATGATATAATGAGGAAGTGGAAACACGAAAGGAATAAATTATACATGAATCAAGAAAATAATAGAAAAGTATTGGTATCAATAAAATTATCAACATTATTATTAATTATAACAACAGTGGTTGCAGTAATTATTGTTGCTAATATAGTTGTAAATAAAATTTCAAGTAATACAATAGAAGAAATTAGTACAGCAAAAATACAAGAAAATAGTTTAGACGAAGATAACTTTTATAAAGAAAGAATAATCAATTCTAGTATATCATCAAGATCTTTAGGGACTTCTAGAAATTCTAATCAAGAAGAGCATCATCAACTTGAAGAAATTATAGAAGAACAAATTTTAAATGAAGCTCAAGAAGAGTTACCAGAAGAACCAGAAATTATTACTACTCCTATAGAAGAAGTTAAAATTTCAGTAAATATGGATTTAACAGTGAGAACTGGATTATCAAAAGAAGATTTTATTATATTAATTTCAGGAGTAAAACAAGATACATCTAATTTTTTTAAAGAAAATGCAAGTTTAATTTATGATGTATGTGAAAAATATCAAATAAACGAAATCTTTTTCTGTGGCTTAATATCAGCTGAATCTGGATGGACTATAGCTCAAAATCATAGAAATACATACAATTATATAAGTTTAATGTCAAAGAATGGATTAATAAGATACTCATCTGTTGAAGATGGAATAGAAAAGGCTGCACAAACATTACATCAAAATTATTTAACACCTGGTGGTTGTTTTTATTACGGTTCAACACTTGCTGGAATGAAAACAAAATTCTGTCCTGCTTCAAGTACATGGGTAAATTTAGTTTATCAGAGAATGCAACAAATTATGAATAGTATATAGTAAGATAAAATTATATAATATTAATTATAGTAAAATAAAATTATGTAATATCAATTTAAGAAAGATTTATAAAACGTTTATACTAAAGCAGTATAAACGTTTTTAACTTTCTATATATAAAGCTTTAGCTATATAGGGAATTATTTCATCAAAATCATACCATCCAGAACTTTTGCTATCATTTTTTCCACCATTAGGATTTGAAACATAAACCATTCCGTTTCCATCAGAGGCTAATAATACAATATAATGTGATTTTTCAGTCCATCTGTTTTTTGAATTGTTGTCCCATACACAAACAAGTATAGGACGATCTGTTTGAAGATGTTTTTCAATAGATTTTTCGGAACAATTTATACTATCAAAGTAAAAATCTGAATTTTTAATACCAAAGGTTTGTGATAATTCGTCTGATAATTTTTCATAATTTAATTTGGGATAATATTTTTTTCTAATATATTCAGGAGTGTAACTTTTATTATATCCGCTTAAGATAATTGCTAGTGATGTAATACCACAACCGTTTTCCTCCATCGTTCCACCCCAATAAGAATTATTACTCCAAGAACTATTTCCATTTTGTTTATATTCAATATATTTTTTATTATTTTTAGTAGTAAATGTTGTAAAATAACCATCCATATTATAAACTTTTTCTTGACCAATTCCAGTATAATTGGAATTAAAATCTTGTTTTATGATTTCATAATTATAGTTATGTGAAAATAAATTATGTATTTTTTGTTTATTGTTGTATAAATAATTTATAATGAATAATAAAAATAAAATTAATAATACTTTTTTTAAATTAATTTTTTTCTTTTTTTGCTTTTTCATAAGAAACCTCATAAAATTTATTAAATATATATGTAGTTATAAAATTTTTGTATTTTGTAATTATCATATTGTCCATTTTTGTTCTTTTCAATATTATAGAAAATTAATGTTATATATTGTTCATAAATAAATTCTATAAGAAATATCTTAAGAATTATTTAATTAAATATTAAATTTTTCTTAAAATGCAATTTTTAATATTTAAACTGTAAAAGATAAAATTTTGCCAAATTGTTCACATTTTTCTTATGTATAACTTATCTGTACGAATTAAAAATTCTACAACTAAAAATCTAACTTGCTTGTTTGAAGAATCAAGAAATGTACAAAGTTTGCCAAAGATTTTATATTATAGGAATTTGCGCGTAATTTCATATAATATAAAATTACTTACTATACGATTTTTGTAATATTGTAGTAATTTTTTCATATATTTAATTAGAATATATGGAGAGAATAAAATGATAATTTCGATAGTTTTTATAATTGTAGGTTTTATATTTTTAATTAAAGGTGCTGATTTTTTAGTAGATGGCGCAAGCAATGTTGCTAAAATATTTCATATACCAGAAATAGTAATTGGTTTAACAATAATATCAATAGGAACATCAATGCCAGAATTATTTATAAGCACAACTTCTGCTATTGAAGGATATTCAGATATGGCAGTTGGAAATATTATAGGAAGTAATATTGTAAATTTGCTTTTTATTTTAGGTGTATCTGCAATGTTAAGTCCAATTGTTGTACAAAAAAGTACAAAGAAATTTGATATTCCTATTTGCTTAATTATAACAATTATATTTATGATAATATGTAATACAGGAAAAGCAATTACAAGAACAGAAGGATTAATACTTATTGGTTTATTTATATTATTTATAATGTATACAATATATACTGCAATAAAGACTAAGGTAAACACAGAAGAAAATTTGGTGGATGGAAATAAAAGTATATTAAAAAATATTTTTTTATTAATTTTAGGAATTATATCATTAAAAATTGGAGGAGATATAACTGTAGATCATTCAGTAAATGTTGCAAAATATTTTAATCTTAGTGAAAAAGTAATTGGTGTTACTATACTTGCAATTGGAACTAGCTTACCAGAGTTAGTAACATCTGTATCAGCTGCAATTAAAGGAAAAAGTGATATTGCTATTGGAAATATATTGGGTTCAAATATATTTAATATGTTATTAATTATAGGTGTTGCTTCTATAATTCAGCCTATTACATATAATGTAAATTATAATAAGGATATATTAATTTTAATAAATGGTTTATTGCTATTACCATTATTTACTATGATTTATCCTAAAAATAAGATTGGAAAATTTAATGGAGCAATTTATCTTTTTATATATGTTGAATATATAATTAGTTTATTTATAAAATGATTATTAAGCTATATAATGTGAAAATATTGATATTGATAATAAATTTTGACTTTTGTAATTTTTATATAATTAAATTTTGTTATTAAATAAAAACGGTATGTTAATTTTAACATATCGTTTTTTCATTTTTTTACTAAAAATGAAATTATTACTAAATAATTAATGAAAAAATTTCACATTATAAGAATATAAAACAAAAAAGGAGGATTTTTAAAATGAAAAAAATATTTGGAATTTTTACTTTAATATTAGTAGTTAGTATACTTATTTTTTCAGTTAAAAGTTATGCAGTTTTATTAGATACAATAGATGTAGATCTTGATAAAACAACAGTAAGACCAGGAGAAAATGTAACAGTAAGTATAAATTTTGGAGAAAATTTAGGAGCATATACTGCTAGTATTGCTTATGATAACAATATTTTTGAATATGTTTCATCAGAAGGTGGAACAGCCAATGATACAACAGACAAAATAAATGTTGTTTATTTTGATCAAACAGGAGGAACAAATCCAAGAAATAATATGAGTGTGACTTTTAAAGCAAAAGATGCAATTACAAGTTCAAATCCGACTGAATTTACAGTTACATTAACTGGAATGGCAAATAGTGATGCATCAATTACTTTTGATGATATAACAACTCCAATTATTAAAAATTTAGTGGTAGAACCTGAGTTTTTTCCATATATAATAAATTTAGATTATACAGGAGATATAATTGCAAATGAAGCAAAAGATATGAAACTTTCTTATTCTTCATCTAAAGGAAAACATTATGAAAAAGCAAGATTAGTTGCTGAAGCAACAACTCCTGAAGGAGCAACTGTACAATTAATAGGAGTTGACGAACAAAGTTTAAGACATGATATTATTCAAAGTGGATGGGGAGATGCCCAAGGATTTAAAATAGGAGGAACAAATTTTTCACAAGTTTTAAATGTACAAGGAACTTTTTCTAAACCAGGAAATTATGGAATTACTTTAAAATTAATAGATCGAGAAAATTCTGATTCAATAATAACAGAAAAAGCTTTTACTATAGCTGTAGCAGAAAAAGCAAATGAAGTTGCTCCTACTGAAGATGAAAAAACTCCTACAGAACCAGAGAAACCAGCTACTCCAAGTACACCAACAACTACTGAAAATAAAGTGGAAAATACAGCAACACCAACTAAATTGCCAAAAACAGGCATGAATATTTATGCACCAATAATGGTATTAATGGTAATTTTATTAGGAGTTTTTATATTTAATAGTAGAAAAAATAAATAGTTAATATTTATAAGATATACTTTTTAAATATATTTAAGTAACTCATCTTTCTGCTGTATAACTTATATATAAATAATAAGTAATGAGGATTTTTAAAATTTCTCATTACTTACATAAATAAAATTTAAACGTACGAAAGGCTCAATTTATGAACAGGAAAGAAAGGAGAAAGAAAAAGAAAAAAATAGTATTAAGTTTTGTACTAATTGTTATGTTTATTGTCTCTAGTTTTTATATAACATTAAAATTATATGAACAAAATAGTTTTCAAGATGAAAAATATGAAGTTAAAAAACTTTATTTAGAAGAAGATAATAATGAAAATGAAATAGAAGAAGTTGTTATAGAAAAATATCAGTATCCTAAAGAATATGTAGAAGAAACTTATAAAGGCTATAATGTTATTGCTAAGCTAGAGATACCACAAATTGAGTTAGAAACATATGTGATTAAATTTTCAGAGGAAACCTTAAATATTTCTGTTACTAAATTTTGGGGGCCAAATCCAAATGAATCAGGTAATTTTTGCATAGCTGGACATAATTTTAAAAATAAAAACATGTTTCATAATTTAAAGAAGCTAGAAATAGGAGATAAAATATTTCTTAAAGACAATAATATAGGAACTGTTGAATATGAAATTTATAATAAATATATAGTGGATCCTGAAAATGTAAGTTGTCTTTCTCAAGATACTAATGGAAGTAAAGAAGTGACTTTAATTACTTGTACTAGTAATTCAAAAAAAAGAATTATTATAAAGGCACGAGAGGTATTAAAATAGATTTATAAATAACTAACAGTCAAAAAATCAAAAGAGAGGAAAGAATGAAAAAATTTAAAATTCTTATTATAATATTTTTTTTAGAATTAATAATAATATCTTTTTTTGTAAAAGCTAAGGCTATTACTAAATTAGATGGAATTGAAAATTTTCCAATAAGCTATCAAGGGTACCTAAAAGAATTAGAAAAAAAGCATCCTAATTGGAATTTTACAGCATTATATACTAATTTAGATTGGAATTATGTAATAAATGAAGAAAATATATTTGGAAGAAATTTAGTTCCTAAAAATTATACTGATGATTGGAAAAATACAAATCCAGGAGAATATAATTTAGAAGTTGATTTAGGTTGGGTGGATAGTTCAAAAAAAGCAATAGAATATTGTATGGATCCAAGAAATTTTTTGAATGAAGTTCGTATTTTTCAATTTGAAGGCTTATCTTACAATTCTAGAACAAATAATCTTAATGGAATTGAAAAAATTTTATATGGAACAGAATTTTATAATCAACAGGTTTCATATGTCGATGGATATGGAAATACAATTAATATGAATGAAAAATATTCTAATTTAATTTTAAATGCAGGACAGGCTTCTCGTGTTAGTCCATATCATTTAGCTTCTCGTATAAAACAAGAAGTTGGGCCGTTTTTATCACATAATTCAATTAGTGGGAGAGTATCTGGTTATGAAGGTTTATATAATTTTTATAATATAGGAGCAACTAGTTCTGCAGAGCCAATGGGTGCAATAAAAAATGGTCTTCAGTATGCCAAAGATGGAAAGAATGCAAGTGATGAAATAAAATCAAATTATTTAATTCCATGGAATACTAAAGAAAAGGCAATTACAGGAGGAGCAATTTTTATAGGTTCTAGTTATATTAATAAAGGGCAAAATACAATTTATTTACAAAAATTTCATGTAAATCCTGATAGTAAAGATGGATTGTTTTGGCATCAATATATGACTAATGTATTAGCTCCATATAGTGAGTCTAAATCTATTTATAATGGATATAAGAAGAGTAATTTGTTAGATACACCTATGTCTTTTATTATTCCAATATATGATAATATGCCAAATATTCCAACACAAAATCCTAATATCAATTTAAAAGAATTTTCAACAGATAATACTAAAGTATATTGTAATGCTACAGATGTTAATATAAGAATAGGTCCAAGTACTTCTTATGAAATTATTACTACTATTTCTAATCCGCAAAATATGATTAGAATTAGAAAAGGAAATCAATCAGGAGAAAAATGGGATATGGTATTATTGCCAAATGGAATAATAGGATATATTTACCAACAATATGTTAGTGAGTTAGCAACAGAAATAGAAATCGAATTTACAAATCCATTAAGAGAAAGTGGCTCTCAAATTACTGGAATGGAGAATAATACTGTATTAGAAGTGAAATCTAAAATTATAACAAATAATGAAATAGAAATTGTAAATAATAAAAATAAAATACTTCAAGATAATGATTTAATTGGAACAGGTAGTAAAGTGAGAATAAAAGAAAATGGAATAGTAATAAAGGAATATAATTTTATTTTATACGGAGATATAGATGGTGATGGTAAAATTACTAGTATAGATTTATTAGTTTTACAAAGACATATTTTAGAAATTGAAAAAGTTGAAGAAATATATAGAAAAGCAGGTAATATAAATAAAAATGGACAAAAGCCAACTTCTATTGATTTATTATTAATTCAAAGACATATACTAAATTTAAAAATAATACAACAATAGAGTTACTTTTTAAATTTTCAATCATTTTTAATAATGTATATAACTTACCAAAGTTTCATAAATAATAAGAAAAGTGGAGTACTTTTGTAGTACTAATTTTGAGTTGAAAAATTTTAGCTATATAAAATAAAGGAGTTTTATTGTGGAAAATAATACAGATTTAAAGGAATTTAGAATAAATCAGGAAGGTTTGCTTCCAATTTTTCAAAAAGATGTTTATGAATATTATTTAACTGTTTCAAAAGATGTTAATGAAATAGAAGTTGAAGCAGTGAGTGAAAATCCAAATTCTAAAATTCAAATAAGTGGTAATAATAATTTGCAATTAGGTGAAAATACAATTCAAATAAGAGTTATATCACCAGATGAAAATGAAGAAAAAATTTATAGTATACAAGTAACTAAAACTGATAATGAAGAAATTGCAAATTCAAATCTAGAAATTTTAGCTATTGAAAATGCATCATTAGAACCAGCATTTGATAGTAATATAACAAATTATAAAACAGAAGTATCTAATGAAATTAGGAATTTAAATATTTTTGCAGTTCCAGAAAATGAAAATGCAAAAATAGAAATTAAGGGAGCGTATGAATTAGATGTTGGAAATAATTTTGTAGATATTAGTGTAACTTCTGAGGATGGAAGAATTCAAAAAAATTATAAAATAGAAGTATATAGAAGAAATAGACAAGAGAATAATTTATATGAAAAACAGCAAGAAGAAAATGAAGAAAAAATACAAGAGATTTTAGAAGTCCAAGGGATAGATGAGAATTATAATACTGAAAAATTGAGTTTAGAATCAAGGTATTATATATCAGATAACAATTCTATTAAGATATTAATATTAAGTTTAATTTTAATATTAATATCTATAATACTAATTTTCAAAATTAGAAATAATAAAAAATAATTATTAGAATTTGTAAATTACAGTTTTAAAATAGATATGTAATATATAAAATCAAAAAACATATTAACATAACGCGTTGACTTTTGGACTTCGATATGATATAATCCTTTTGTTAAAAATTAAGAAAAGGAGGTTAATTAATTATTTGTAACTGTTAACAAGGCTTTTAAGAAAGGAAGAACACCTATGTTTATTCTCAAATTAATTATTGTAGCACTTGTAATTACAACAGCAATTTTCTCAATTATTCTCAATAAACAAAAAAAAGATTGGGATGAATATTCCAATGTAGCAAGTAATAAAGAAGAGATTATAAGAAACATAAAGATATTACGGAACGCTATATACAGTATTATAGTAGTTGCTACAGTTGTTTTTGGTATCTTAACTTCGGTATTTTTTACAAATGAGCAGGAGATTGGTTTTACTACTATGTTTGGGAAAAATACAATGATAGAAGGTGCAGGTATGCATTTTAAAGTACCATTTTTGAGTACAAAGACAGTACTTGATTCAACTACAAAAGGTATGCCAATTGGATATGTTGAAGAAACAGATGAAACAGCAGAAGAAGATAGCTTGATGATTACATCGGACTTCAATTTTGTGAACATCGATTTTTATATTGAATATCGAATCACAGACCCAATTGAATACAAATATGGCTCAGATGATCCAGAAGGAATTTTGAAAAATATTGCGCAGTCTGCTATAAGGAACACAATTGGGCAGTATGATGTTGATTCTGTTATGACAACTGGTAAAGCTGAAATTGAAGGGGTTGTATTTGATGACATTGTTACAGAACTTACATCTCATAAATTAGGACTTACAATAGTAAGTGTAACAATTCAGGATGCAGAGCCTCCAACAGCAGAGGTACGTAAAGCTTTTAAAGAAGTTGAAAATGAAAAGCAGAATGCTGAGACAGCAATTAACAAAGCACATGAATATGAAAATACTCAGATTCCTGCAGCTGAAGCTAAAGCAGAAGAAATTATACAGGCCGCTAATGCAACAAAAACAGAAAGGGCAAATAGTGCTAAAGAAGAAGTAAAACGATTTGAAGCATTGTTTGCTGAATATCAAAACAATCCGGATACTGTTAAACAGCGTCTTTATTATGAAGCTTTAGAGAAAATCCTGCCTAATATGGAAATTATTATTGGTAGAGATGCTAAAGTTATTTATGTTAAAGATGATGCGAATAATACAGTAGGTACAGGAGTGGCTACTACTCAGGCTGTTTCAGAAGAAACATCTGAAAAGAAGGATTAAGTAAAGTAACTTTTAAAATAATTAAAACTTGGAGGTATGTAATGACAGAGGAAATTAAAAAGAAAGACTCAAAAAACAAAAATGTAAAAACAATCCTTTTTTCTGTGATTGCCATTTTGGTAATTTTTATTGGAACAAGTTTTGTTGGCTTTAATAAAGCCAATCAGAATATTCTGATTGTGCAGGTCGGCGAAGTAGTTGATGTAAAAACTGAACCTGGTATTTTTTTCAAGATTCCGATTATTCAGAAAACAAAATCTATTTATGTTGGAGAACGGCTATATGATGTTCAGGCATCAGATGTAATCACATCAGATAAGAAAAGTATGATTGCAAATTGCTACGTTACTTGGCAGGTTACAGAACCCAAGAAATTTTACCAAACACTTTCTGCTGAAAGCGTTGCACAGAGTAGAATTGATGTAGCTGTGTATAATGCCATGAAAAAGATAATTAGTTCTACCACTCAGGATGAAATTATTAGTGGTAAAGATGGTTCTTTAGGTAAGAATATCATGGAAAAAATTTCTTTGGGACAGTATGGTATAACAGTTACTCAGATGGAAGTAAAAGTACTTGATTTGCCAAATGACAACAAAACAGCAGTTTACAGTCGAATGATTTCTGAGCGACAGGCAATTGCAGCTGAGTATAAGGCAAATGGTGAAAGAGATAATAAGAAAATTAGAAGTGCTACAGATGCGATGGTAAGACAAACAGTATCAGAAGCACAGGTAACAGCTTCTCAAACAGAGGCAGAAGGTGAAACATTATATTTCCAGACTCTTGCAGAAGCATATGGGGCATCTCCTGAACGTAAGGAATTTTATAACTTTATTGTGGGGTTAGATGCTATGAAAGAGTCACTTATTAATGGCGGTACTATGACCATTGATAAGAGTTCACCACTTTATAGCATATTAAACAATCAACAGCCAACCCAAACCAATAGTGCTGTTGAAACACAGTAAACAAATAATTAATTAACAAAGGATAACCTTTAACACTGGTACAATAAATTTGTACCAGTGTTTTCTATTTTCTAGAAAATTTTTACGGATAAGGAAAAAATTGGTAGAAAATAGTTATGCGAAAATTAGCTTTTATTACAAACAAAGGAAGAATAAAAATGTTATTTCTATTCTTCTTATTTTCTAGAAAATTCGACTTTTAAGAGAAATTAATGTTTCTTTTTGAGAAAAAAAACTTTAACTTATTACAAATTTATGATATTCTAATTATGCTTTTTAAATTAGATAAAGGAGATAAATTGTGAGTAAACAGAAAAATAGCAAAATATTTGTAGATGAACTAAAAAGAACTTTTCCAATATATACATTAGGGATAGTATTTCATGCAATAGCAATATATATATTATATAAAATACCAAGTATAATTGGAAACATATTAGATTTATTAATTCAAGGAAATAATAGTAAACAAGTAATAATGAATGAAATATACTTGTTAATTTTTTATTCAGTAATTATGATTATACCAAGAAGTATTTATAGAGTACTATTTTTTACAAGAGCAAGAATATCAGATACTTATTTAAGAAGTAAAGTAATAGAACATCTTCAAAATGTTAAACCAGAATATTTTGATAAAGAAGACAAAGGTGTATTTTTAGCGTATTTATCAAAAGAAATATTAGCAATAAGAAGATTTTTAGGTAGTGCGTTTTTTCAAATTTCAAGATTAGTTGTAGCGCCTATTATAGGACTAGTGGTTATTGGAAAAAATTTTAATATATTATTAGCTTTAAGTTTATTACCAATAATACCATTTGCAATTTATCGTTTGTATAAATTAAATAAATTACAGGAAAAAACAGTCGAAAATGAACGAGAAGCCTACATTGATTTATCAAATACAATAGAGCAAAATACTTCTGGATTTAATCTAATAAAATTATATAATCAACAAAATAATCAAAGAAAAAAATTTGAGACAATTAATGAAAAAACATATAAAGCGAATTATGATATAGGTGATGCAATAAACAAAATAGATAATACTATAGATATTTTATATGCTACATGTTATTGTATAGGTTTTGCCTTAGGACTAATTCTAATAGAAAAAGGCTTATTAACAGTAGGAGAGTTAACTGCGTATATATCTTGTATATCACTTGCCATTTCTGAGATTATTCATTCAATTCAACCATTAATAAGAGGAATAGCATATTTTAAACAATCAAGTAAAAGATATAATTATTTCTTTAATTTAGAAACATATAAAAAAGAGGGCAAGAAATTAGAAGAAGTAAATAAATTAAAAATTAAAAATCTTTCTTATAGTTATGAAAATAATAAAAACTATGCAATAAAAAATATAAATATGAAAATAAGTAAAGGTGAAAAAATAGGGATAGTTGGAAAAGTTGGAAGTGGAAAAACAACTTTAATTAATATTATAGCTGGATTTTATGAAGTACCAAATAATAAAGTATTTATAAATAATATTGATATAAATGAATATTCCAGAGAATCAATATTTGAAAACATTGGATATGCTATGCAAAAAAATATTATAGCTGATGATACAATTAAAAATAATATAGATATAAGGCAAGAATCAGAACAGTCAGAAATTGAAAATGTAATAAAAAAAGCCAATATTTCAGAAGATATTGAAAACATGCAGAATGGATTAGAAACTAAAATAGGAGAAAATGGTGTAAAAGTATCAGGAGGGCAAAAGCAAAGAATTCAAATTGCAAGAAACTTATTAAATGTAAGAAAAATTAATATTTTTGATGATACTTTATCAGCTTTAGATATAGAAACAGAAAAAAAGGTAATAAAAGAAATAGAAAAACAAATAGGAGAAAATATTTTAATTGTTATTTCTAATAAAATAAGCATGATGGAAAAAATGGACAAAGTTTATTTATTAGTTGATGGTAAAATTATAGCAAATGGAACTCATGAACAATTATTACAAGAAAGTGAATTATATAAAGAACTTAGTGACTATGAGAAAGTTGGTGAATTACAATGAAAGAAATTATAAAAAAACATAGCAAATATATTATATTTGTTAGCATTTTATTAATAATATGTAATTTATTATCAACACTACATCCATATGTTATGAAACAAATTTTGGATATAGATTTTTCAAGTGATAATATAAAAGAAATAATAATGAAATTTATTATTATATATACTGTAATCCATATTATTTTAGTACTATTTAAAAATTTAAGAAATATTATTATTAATAAGGCTATATGTAAAATGTTAAAAGATATTAGAATAAAAGTATTTAATAAAGTATTAAATTTTAAAATGATAACATTTAATAAATATAATTCTTCAGAATTATATACAAGATTAACAGATGATATAGATAGTTTATTTGATTTATTTTTTGGATTATTATATATGGTTATAAATAATATTTTATATATTGTTTTTATGATTATTATGATGTTTATTGCAAACAAAGAACTTGCATTAATTGGTACTATAACAATATTTATTATATCTTTAATAGCAATTACTTCGGCTAAAGTTTTGGGAAATTTAGATAATAAAATATTAAAAAAGAGAGATGAAGAAAATAGGCAGTATTCAGAATTATATAATAAAAGTAAATTAACATATTTATTTAAACTGCAAAAGCAAAATTTAGAAAATATAAATGACTTGCTATATTCAGAACTTAAAATTAGAAAAAAATATATATTTGTACATACTTTTCCATTTTGGATAATAACAGTAATCCAAGCTATTGGTATATATGCAATAATGTATTATGCTCTAAATATAAATATTTCTATATCTTTAGGAAGTATATATTTGGTATTGTTTTACACAAAAGAATGTAGAAAACCTTTAGAAGCAATTTTTAATAAATTAGAAGAAGTGCAAACATGTTTTAATTCATATAAACGTATTAAAATAATATTATCAGAGAATAATGATGAAAAAATAGATAAAGGAAGTTATATTAAAGATTTAAATGGCGATATAGAATTTAAAAATGTATATATGAGATATGAAAATGAAGTTGTGCTACGTGATTTATCTTTTGTTATAAAAAAAGGAACAAAGGTAACAATTGCAGGAAGAACAGGTGCAGGAAAAACTACTATTACTAATGTGTTAATGAAATTATATGATATAGAATCTGGACAAATTCTAATTGATAATTATGATATTTCTCAAATATCTACAAAATGCTTAAGAGATAATATTTCTTATATTTCTCAAACACCATATATTTTTGCAGATACAGTTAGAAATAATATAACTTTAGGAGATACTGAAATAACAGATGATAAAATAAATTCTTTAATATATGAGATGGGAGTAGAAAATTTATTTAAAAAATTACCAAATGGTCTAGATAGTAAAATAAAAATTTCTAAATTATCGTATGGAGAGTTACAAGTAATAGCATTTATAAGAGCAATTTTACATAAAGCAAATATATATATATTTGATGAACCAACCTCAAATATTGATTTACAAACTGAAAACATGATACAAAATATTATAGATAAAATTTCTGAAAAAAGTACTGTTATAATAATTGCCCACAGAAAATCTACTATAGAAAGTTCAGATCAAATAATTTATATAGATAATGGACAAGCACGAAAAGTAAATAGCATTGTTGTTGAATAAAAAATCATTATTGTGTGCAAAAATTAGCGAAGCTTTTATTTAGTAGGAAGTGCAGAGCACTTTCCTACTAAATAAAAATGGACAGTGGTTATTTGACCAACTGTCCTTTTTTTATTGATTTTTTAAATAGAAAAATCCGATTGACTTTATATTAAATTAACTTTATTCAGTTGTATTTCTTATAAAATTTCTGTAGTCTTTTAATTCCTTTTTTGTATACCACATGAAATGGGTGTAAATTTCTAAGCTAGGAACTCTGCTTAAAATACTTTTGCTAAAGCCAGGAGCCATATCTTTTCCTGTAATGATATCTTCTTTTAAAGTTAGATTACTTTTTTTTGCTTGAGCAATGGCATATTTCATTTCTGAAGATATACCACTCATTCTTATTTCTTGAAGTTCATCTATTTTTTTATAAGTATTTTCTGTTATTTCATTTATTTTTTTTCCAGTTAAAAGATAATCTCTAACATAACTCATAGGAATAAGTTTTTCTATATCCTTTAATCCTTCTTGAAATATTTTTATTTTTTTCCATTAAAGCAATAAGTACAAAGCTTGGAGGATGGCAGCCCAATAGAAGCAATTAAATCATCTAGCCGGTGAAATTTTAATGTTGTAAAATTTTGTTCTTTTCGAATTTCCTCTAATAATTCACCATATTGTTGACTATTCGGATCCCCATATTTGTCCAAAGCTTGTGCAGCTTTTTCTCCTTCTCTTTTTAAAATGATTCTCCTTGTAATGAGCTCCAGCTCTGATTTAGAGCGGGAGAAGTTTAAATAAGGGCAGCCATAGAGAAGGGGGGGACAGGCTGGACGGACATGAACCTCCTTGGCGCCACTTTGATAGAGGAATTCTGTTGTCTCTTTAAGCTGGGTTCCTCGGACAATAGAATCATCAATAAGTAGGAGTTTTTTATTTTCAATGAGTGAGGGGACGGGAATGAGTTTCATACGGGCAATTAAATTTCGTTGTTCCTGATTTTGGGGCATGAAGGAACGAGGCCAGGTAGGGGTATATTTAATAAATGGCCTGGCATAAGGAATTCCTGATTCATTGGCATATCCAATAGCATGGGCTACCCCAGAATCGGGAACTCCGGCAACTATATCAGGTTCAATTTCTCCCTTATCCCACCGGGCCAAAAGACTGCCGCACCGATAACGCATTTCCTCCACGTTTACTCCTTCGTAAGAGGAGGTAGGATATCCATAATATACCCATAAAAAGGAGCAAATTTTCATTTCATTTCCAGGCTTATGCAATGTTTCAACTCCATCAGGAGTAAGAAAAACAATTTCTTCTGGACCAAGTTCTAAGTAGTCTTCATATCCTAAATTCCTATAAGCAAAATTTTCAAAAGATACACAAAAAGCATCATCCCTTTTTCCAATAACAAGGGGAGTTCTTCCATATCTATCTCTGGCAGCATACAGTCCTTTGGAAGTCATAATGAGTAGAGTTATAGAGCCATCTATTTGTTCTTGTACGTATTCAATTCCTTCTAGGATGGATTCCTTGTGACTGATTAAAGATGCAATGAGTTCTGTGGCATTAATTTGTCCACCGCTCATCTCTAGGAAGTGGGTGTGGCCTTGGGAGTAGGAAAGATTTATTAATTCTTCCATATTATTGATCTTTCCTACAGTTGTAATGGCAAAACTTCCAAGGCGGGACTGGACGAGTAAAGGCTGGGGCTCATAGTCAGAAATACAGCCAATGCCTAAATTGCCAAGAAGTTCACCAGCATCTCGTTCAAACTTTGTGCGAAAGGGTGAATTTTCAATGTTGTGGATAGCTCTTTGAAAACCGTCTTTTCCATAGACAGCCATTCCAGCTCTTCTTGTTCCTAAATGTGAGTGATAGTCTACACCATAAAATAAATCTAAAGTACAATTGCGCTTTGCGGCAACGCCGAAAAAACCGCCCATAATTTTCCTCTTTTCTGCATAGCTTTTTAAGTAGGACAGAAGCTTGTGGAAGCCATGCAGACACAAGCTTCTATTTGATAAATGTCATGTAACAAAAATTTCTTATTTAGAGTAACACAAATAGAGAGAAAAAAACAAGGCTTTCCTGAAAAGAAGTCAGAATAACGGAAAAGTTTCATGCATATACATATAACCAGTAGAACAAGGGGGTATATTGTGAAAAATAAAGTATACACATGGAAATTTGCGTTTGCGCCAAAACTTACAGGCTATGGAAAGGCATGGTGATTTTTTATGGACATATCAAAGGAGTATGATGTTTACAAAGATATACAGGCGAGAACAAACG
>OFGE01001942.1_pt1 | contig 16307 bp, 12 predicted proteins | sample 1521681 | NCBI WGS metagenome assembly OFGE01 (sample SAMEA3504093, study PRJEB24116) | mouse gut metagenome | biome: mouse gut; feature: mouse-associated habitat; material: faeces | place: Denmark | collected 2011 | reverse complement strand
ATCATCACGGAAGGCACCATAGACGAGCGGATCATGAAGGCGTTATCTGAAAAAGACACCACGCATGCCGCACTGATCAATGCGGTGAAAGCAGACCTTAAGATATAGGCGAAAATGCCTGTTTATTTCTTACACTCCTGTTTGTCAGCGTTAATGATAAGTTATTGTGAATACTTCCTTATCAACCCAAAACCAAGGGTTTGAGCTGATTTAGTCCTTTCTCAAAATTGCAACGAAGCAGGATATTGGTGGAAGGCAGCGCTGTTTTGCTAATCAAATAGCTCACAAATGTATTGCGGATCTGGTCCTGCCTTTTTATTTTGAGAAGGAGGATTAACAGATGGGCTTTACAAGAAGAGAGCTGAATGAGTTCTTGGACGGACTGGTGGAATTAGCCAGTAAAGAAAATAAGGTAAAAGCAGTATTGGCAAAAGAGAAATTTCTAAATGACTTTGAAAAGACTTACGGATACGAAAAGGGGGTAATCACAGGAGTTTCAAAGCTGCCGCCACACTATATAACAGCAATGCCGGATGCCGTGCAGGAAGAAATCAAGCAGAAAGTAATAGCAGCACTGAAAGAACGCGGCGAATGTACTCCTGAAAATATGCAATAGGAGTTCAGATATGTTTGAATATATGACAGCACAGGAAGCCGCAGAAAAATGGAATGTTCGCTTCATTGGGTGTAGCGACTATGCAAGGAAAACCGTATTGAGAGCGTGTGAAACATAAATCGAGTATAGTTAATATTAAGAGGAACGGATAAACCCGCCGATGCCCGTAGAAAGAACTCCAATATGCCAAAAAGAAATAAAGCAATTTCACACCCATTCCACATTAGTATGGTATGCTTAAAAAGAGGTGATATATATGGCGACATTTCGGGCAATTCCGGTTCTTTCAGTTCATCAACCAGATAACGCCCGTATTTTTCTTCATTGTGGACGGACGGATAAAGCCAGTAGCAGTCAAGGTTTTGTTCAAGGTTGATGATGTATATATCAAACGAAGAGAACCTTGAATTGCATTTTGGAATTATTATAGAAAATACTGGAATAAATTGTCCTGATTAGTGCAATACTTAAGAGGGACTAATATAAAGGAGGAGCAGAATATGCGTGCAGTGGTAGACAAAGACACTTGTATTGGTTGCGGCTTATGCGCTGCGACCGAGCCTACGGTATTTGTAATTGATGATGATGGTAAAGCCTTGAGTATTGCAGATACAACGGAAGAAAACAAGGATTCTGTAGAGACTTGCATTACCGGGTGCCCGGTTAATGCGATACATGCAGAATAATAACGGGAAAGCACCTTCAAATAGTAATTTTGGAGGTGTTATTTTTTGTGGGAAAGGTTTTAGTTTTATGTCGTGGGCGGATGTTTGTCAAATAAAAATATTTTTGAATAGGTTTACATTTTCTTCAGTTAAGTTTATCATAATATAGGAAGCAATGAAGTTTAAATTTTTCAGGAAGGAATAAAGGAGTAAATATGGGTGGATTTTTTGGTGTTGCATCCAAAGAGGATTGTGTATTTGATTTGTTTTTTGGGATTGATTATCATTCCCATTTAGGAACCAGGCGCGGTGGAATGGTAGTGTATGGTAAAGGCGGTTATGACCGCTCCATCCACAATATTGAAAATGCCCCGTTCCGTACTAAGTTTGATAAAGACATGCAGGAAATGTCGGGGCGCTTAGGTATTGGCTGCATTTCCGATTATGAGCCGCAGCCGCTTTTGATCCGCTCCCACCATGGTACATTTGCTATTACATCGGTGTGCAAAATCAACAATATGGACGAGCTTTCTAAAATGCTGTTTGAAAACGAACATTCTCATTTCCTGGAAATGAGCGGCGGTGATATTAATGCTACGGAATTGCTTGCAGCCTTAATTAACCAAAAGGAGAACCTGATTGACGGTATCCGTTATGCCCTTGAAATGGTAGACGGTTCAGTATCTTTACTTCTGATGAATGAAAAAGGGATTTATGCGGCCAGGGACTTACATGGGCGTACGCCGGTAGTCGTAGGCAAGAAGGAAGGGGCTTTTTGTGTCTCGTTTGAAAATTTTGCATACAAGAACCTGGGGTATTCGGATTATAAAGAGCTGGGGCCAGGGGAAGTTGTGGCAGTGACAGATGAAGGGTGCGCTACTTTGGTAAGCCCTGGGGATGATATGAAAATCTGCACATTCTTGTGGGTATATTATGGGTACCCATCCAGTTCATACGAAGGGGTCGGGGTGGAAGAGATGCGTTATGCCTGCGGGCGGAAAATGGCTAAACGGGATAATGTACATCCGGATATTGTGGCAGGGGTTCCAGATTCCGGAATTGCACACGCTATTGGGTATGCGAATGAGTCTGGTATCCCATTTTCGCGGCCGTTTATCAAATATACGCCGACCTGGCCGCGTTCGTTTATGCCTACGATACAAAGCCAGCGGAATTTAATTGCCCGTATGAAGCTTTTGGCAGTGGAAGAATTAATTTGCGGTAAAAGCCTGCTTTTAATTGATGATTCTATTGTCAGGGGTACGCAGCTTCGGGAAACTACAGAATTTTTATATCAGAGCGGGGCTAAAGAGGTGCATATCCGCCCGGCATGCCCTCCTCTTTTATATGGGTGCAAGTACCTGAATTTTTCACGCTCTTCATCGGAAATGGATTTGATTACACGCAGGGTGATTGACAAGCTTGAGGATGGGGAAGTGACAGATGAGGTTTTGGAAGAATACACTGATCCAGAATCAGAAAAATACAGCAGGATGGTGGATGAAATCTGTAAGGAGCTAAATTTTACAACGCTTCGGTATAACCGTCTGGACGATATGCTGGATGCAGTGGGGATTGACAAATGTAAATTGTGTACATATTGCTGGAATGGGAAGTAGGCAAAGTTCACAAAAGTAGAATGAAACAAAAAATGCCTCATAAAATAAAGTAAAGATTTTTTATGGGTGCATATGAAATACAAAAAAACACTATTGTTGCTTTTACTTTTTCTGATGATGTATGGCGCCGGGGCGGGCGCCGCGAGGCTTGTAGAGGTGTTTGGCGGCTTCCATGCACTGCGGGGTGAAACAGATAACTGGGGGCTGGGTTTTTTAGAAGAGGGAACCGTCCCGACAGGGAATGTAAGCGCAGAGGAGCTGGCAAAGGAAGATGCATTTTATGTGGGGGATACGCAAAAAAAGGTTATTTACCTGACATTTGACTGTGGATATGAAAACGGCAATACGGAAAAAATTATGGATGCATTAAAAAAGCACAATGCAACAGGAACCTTTTTTGTGGTAGGCAATTTCTTAGAAACCGCCCCACAAATCGTAAAACGGATGGCAAAAGAGGGGCACCTGGTTGGCAACCATACCTATCACCATCCGGATATGTCTAAAATTGGCGATTTGGAGTCATTTGGCAAGGAAATTGGCGATGTGGAGAAACTGTACGAGGAAATTACTGGAGAGAAAATGGTTAAGCTCTACCGTCCGCCACAGGGAAAATTTAATCTACAAAATTTAAAAATGGCAAAAGAACTGGGCTACCATACATTTTTCTGGAGCCTTGCATATGTTGACTGGTATGAGGATAAACAGCCGACGCCGGAGGAGGCATATGCCAAACTTTTGCCGCGGATCCATCCAGGGGCAGTTGTACTATTACACAGTACGTCATCCACAAACGGGCAGATACTGGATGAGCTGCTGACAAAATGGGAAGGTATGGGCTATACATTTGGAACCCTTATGGATTTCCTCAAATAGCCAGCTGTCACGAAGGTATTTTGCAGGCAGGCCGCCTGGCTTATTGTGGCTAGGCGGCCATATGCGTTTGCCGCCGAGAGAAGGCAGCTTTGACTGCTGTTTGTGTGGATTTTATAGGTTTGGCCATTGTTTATGGGATGGGCTTTTGCAGATATAGTGGTATAAAGTAAGTGATTGACTTCACTACTGAAAATTGTTATAGTTATAACTATAAACTGCCTGCGGGATTTGATGGCATAAACTGCCTGCTGGCAGGCAAAAAGTGCATTTGTAAAATAAAAAAGGAGGAAAAACATGAAAAAAGGAAGAGTAAAATGGAGGCTGGGGATTCATATGGCTGCCATATTTACATTGGTTCTGGCGTTTTGCCTGCCAGTGTATGCAGGGGTAAAAGAGGGGGACGGCGAATATGAAATTTACCCAACGCCGCAGAGTATCGAGTATGGGACAGGTAATCTGGTGTTAACCGATAAGGTGACGGTTACGGCCGGAAGCGCAATAGATTCTTATACACAAAAGAAGATTGATGACACGCTTGCAGTTCTGGGGCTTACAAAGGTGTCGTCTGGGGCGGCGAATACGAAGCTTACGGTAGGCGTGTATGGTTCGGGTGATGCGGCAGATAAATTCGGTATGCTCCATGGTGCAGACGAGGAGGTTTTTGCCAAGTTTGACGCTTACATGCTGTGGATTGACGGGAGCAATATCGTGATCCTGGGGAAGAATACTGATGCAGCTTATTATGGTGTGACGACTTTAAAACGTATTTTTGAGCAGCTAAACGGGAAGAGCGTCCGCAATTTGCAAATCCAGGATTACGCAGAAATAGAATACCGCGGTTTTATTGAGGGATATTACGGAAACCCATGGTCACATGAAGATCGTGTGGATTTGATGAAATTTGGCGGCGAAATTAAAATGAACCAATATGTGTTTGCGCCAAAGGATGATCCATACCATGCCGAACAATGGCGTGATTTGTATCCGGATACGGATGCAGATAAGAATACGTTAAACCACGTCAGGGAATTGGCAAAGGCTGGGAATGAGAGTAAATGCTTTTATGTATATGCCCTTCATCCTTTTAAAAGCTCCAGGCCTTTAACAGCGAATACATATGATAAGGATCTGGAAGACCTTAAGGCAAAGTTTGGCCAGGTAATAGAAGCAGGGGTTAGGCAGATTGCAATTTTAGAGGATGATGCATCGGATGGCGGCAGATGGTCCGCAGATACGCTTGTAATGCTTTTAAATGATGTAACGGAATGGCTGGTGGAATTGAAGGAAACAAAGTATCCGGACTTGAAAACAGACCTTCTGTTTTGCCCTGGATGGATGGCATATGCAAACAGTATGTCAGGCAATGACAGTGATGTACAGAAAATCCAGAAATTGCACGAGGGTACAGGGGATAATGTGCGGATTGTAATGACAGGAGGAAAGATCTGGGGAGATGTTACTACTGCGTTTGCGGACAGGTTCTATAACAAACTGGCAGAAAAGAAGGAGCCGGGGCGTTATCCGTACCTCTGGGTAAACTGGCCGTGTAATGATAATACAAAGGACAGCCTTGTTATGGGCGGCCATAACAATATTTTGCGGACCAATTTAGACGGCAGCAAATACCAGGGGGTTATTTTAAACCCGATGCAGGATTCTGAACCGTCAAAGGTAGCGATTTTTACGGCATCTGATTTTTGCTGGAAGATATGGAAGGATACAGACGAAGGCGATCAGGCATGGGATGACGCGTTTAAATATATCGATCATATGACGCCGATCAGTTCAGAGTCATCAGACGCACTGCGTGAAATTGCTAAGCACATGATTACCCAGAGTCCTGGACAGGCAGGAAAACAGGGTGAATTCGACGAATCCGTTGAAATTAAAGACAAGCTGGCTGCATTTAGGTCAAAGCTTACGGCGGGTAATGTTCAGTTAAGCGATGTAGAAGAAATGAAGGCCATTTTTGGGACGATAAATGACGCCATAAATTTTTATATGCAGGAAGGTACCAACAGGCGTATGGCAGCACAGCTTACACCATATGCGGGCAACCTGCGTGATGTAACCCAGGCTGATCTTTATTTGCTGGATGCGTTAGAGTCTATTCTTAACGATGACAAATCAGCTGTTTACGATGGGTTTTCAGCGGCGCAGGCATGCTACGAAACATCGAAGACCTATAGCTTTACTTATGTAGATATTATTGTAACTGGACAGGGCGGAAGGAAATATATCCAGCCATTTACAGAGCAGCTGATGGAATATGTTTCAGATGCGGTAAAGCAGATTGTAAGTCCGGATGATGACGATACAGTGCCCCCTACGAAGTACAGGGCGGAGCTTTCTTATACAGAAGGATGGACAATTCATGAAGGCGATGTAGGGAATGTAACAGACGGAAATGACTCCACCTATACATGGTTTAACCCGTCAACAACTGTAAGAGATGTATCCCTGGCGGGGGATTATATCCAGCTTGATTTGGGGGAGGCCAAAACAGTGGGCAATGTACGTGCCCTGGTAGGTTCTCCTGGAAGTGGCGATAAATGGACCCGTTACCATTTAGAGTATTCACAGGATGGGGAGAACTGGACAGCTTTAGACTCCTATACAGGTTCGGGCTCTGACATGGATACTTATGTAGCAGATTTGCGCGGTGCTTTGGCCCGGTATATCAGGCTGGTAAACGATGTTGATATTAATAAATGGGTTCAGTTCAGCGAGTTTGCAGCGTATTCTTATGTTGGAGGCAATAATGGGCCAGTTTATACCAATACTGATGACGAGAGCTGGGAAGCCAATATGGGAGAGGACTCTTTTGCATTACTGGCCAAAGAGGGCGCGTCATTGCCTGCAGGCGGATTTGTCGGGCTGAAGCTTGACCGGATCCATGAAATTACAGATATTACGGTAACAGGCACCGGTATAGAGGGGCTTGTGTTGGAAAAGTCAGTCAACGCAAAAGAATGGACGGCAAGTAAGAATGGATCTGCGCGTTATATCCGCCTGATGAATAAGGGCGGGCAGGCAGTTAATTTTAACCTGGATACTTTTGTAGTTTCATCCAAGGAAATTTGGCCCATTGATTTTATGGATAGCAATATCTCGATTGGAAGCTCATCCGAGGACGCGAGAAGCATAGGAACAACGAGGAACTGGGTGGATGGCGATCTTAATACAGCAGCAAAATATACTAATACGCCGGCAGCAGGATCTTATGTGACATACGATTTGGGTCAGGAGATAGATATCCGTTCCCTGAAAGTATGGACGAAAGTAGGTACATATGATTATCCGCGTGCCGCTAAGTTCCAGGCATCCCTTACTTCCGGAGACGATGCCGACTGGCAGGATATTTTAGTGATTGATGGGGATTCCAGCAGTGCATCGTTTTCAATAAGCCCGGAAGAAAATGGATGGACACCTGGGGAAGGGGCAGTAGAGGTTGCATATGCATACCGCGAGGCCAAAAACATAACCCCTGTGAGGGCCAGGTATCTGCGCCTGTATTTTACGGCGGCGAATGGAGGGCGTTGGGCAGAATTATATGAAATAGAGATTAATGATGGTGAATTTATCCCGTCAATCAACGATCCTACATTTGATATGGATTTTGAGCTGCAAAAGGGTATTGTAATGCAGCACCTTAACGATAATGATTTTACGACGGCGTTTAAACCAGAAGGTGTAACAAAAGGAAGCGTAGTTTATCACCTTTCGGAAGAGAGGGGTGTTGGCAGGATTAATATTCTCCAGAGCGGCGCAAGCATTTGCAATGCTACAGTATCTGTCCGTACTGGGGCAGATACATGGGAAGAGCTGGGGACGTTAGATCGCAGCTATACGGCTTTCTATACAGCGGATTTGGAAAATGTTTACGACATTAAATTGGAATGGGATGGCGTTGTCCCCACTATTTATGAAATCATTACCCTAAAAAATGCAGGCGATGTATTAGAATCGAATATACAGGCGGCACAAAAGCAGTTAGACGCGGCGGACGCAAAAGTGGCACAAGCCCAGGAAGCTTTAAACAGTATTGCTGCACAGATAACAGCAGCAGAAACCAAAGTAAATGCAGCGGCAAATGTGCAGGATAAGCTCGTTGCTGAAGTAGAGCTTTATAAATTATATGCAAAACGTGCCAGTGCAGAGTCGGATATGTCGGAGAAAAAGGCGGTTAGTGCAGTATGTAGCGCGAAAGTTGCAAGGGCACAGGCCAGGAAATATAAGGCAGAGGATCTTGCTGACGAGGCTGCAAAGAAAGAAGCAGAGGCTATAAACAAACTGCAGGAAGCAGACGCACAGCAAAAACTGGCACAGGATAAGAAGGCCGAGCAGACAGGCTATGAGCAGAAAGCAAAGGATAAGCAGGAAGAGCTAGACAAACTGCTGAACACCCCCAATCCTCCAGGGACGAACCCGCCATCAACAAATCCCCCGGCCAATGAGGGGGACAATAAGGATCCGCAGCCCGTACAGCCAGAAGTAAAGAGCTTTAAAACTAAGTCCTTAAAGTACAAAGTAGTAAGCGCTTCGGCAAAAACAGTTACAGTAACCGGGCCGGTAAAGAAATCTATAACTTCTGCGGTAATTCCGGCGGCTGTGACGTATAAGGGCGTGTCTTACAAAGTAGTACAGATAAGCAATAGTGCATTGAAAAACTGCAGTAAGCTGAGGAAAGTAACGATTGGAAGTAACGTTAAAAAAATTGGCAAACAGGCATTTTCTGGATGTGGCAGACTAAAGGATATCAATATGAAAAAGGCATCCAAGATTACCTCGTTTGGAACAAAAGCATTTAACAAGATCAATACAAAAGCGAAGGTAACAGTACCTGCCAAAAAACTTAAAAAATATAAAAACGCTTTGAAAAAAGCGGGGCTTCCGAAAAAAGCAACTGTTAAGAAATAAGGCAAAACAGGCAGCGGAGATGAAACGGATTGGGTTTCATCTCCGCCGCTTTTTAGGCGAGGTGAATGATTTGAAAAACAAACGGGATACCTTTCTTAGAAAAGAACTAGTAAAGGTTCAAAAAGCAGAAGAAAACATCAAAAAATCAGCTGTCCGAAGCATTACGCCTACATGGAAATCCGGATTGGAACAAAAAATCCCCCCAAAAGCGAAAAAAGCTTTAAACACTGCCTTTGGCAAAGCGTTTGCCCTCATATTTGAGAAAGGCACTGGTATCATTGAAAAAACATACGACAAAAAAGAAATGGAACAGGACTATATCATCCGCGACTATGCCATCCAGCTAAAAGGCGGGCGTAAGGAAATCCGCCAGATACGCAAAGAAGCCGCTAAATCAGACCTAATGAATTTGGCGGCAGCTACTGCCGAAGGCGTCGGGCTTGGTATATTTGGGATTGGGGTTCCAGATATTGTGTTATTTGTGGGTGTGCTCTTAAAGGGCATTTACCAGTCAGCGCTAAATTATGGAGTAAATTATGAGCATCTAACGGAAAAATACCTCATATTAAAAATGATGGAAGCAGCTATGGCAAAAGGGGAAGAATTTGAAGGGTTAAATCAAAAGCTAGATTGTTACCTGCAAGAAGGCGGTTTGCAATCTGTGTCCAAAGAGCAGTTTGAGGGGCAGGTGCAGAAAACAGCCGAAGCATTTGCAGCTGATATGATGTTTTTAAAATTTATCCAGGGTATTCCAGTTGCCGGAATCCTTGGAGGTATGGCAAATCCGGTTTGTTATCATAAAGTCATGCGGTATGTCGGAATAAAATACCACAAGCGGTATTTGTTAAAGCTGATAGGCAGCGAAGGCAAAAAGGATGGTGGTACATGAATATCATGATACTCCTGGTGGCAGTCGTCATCTTTGCGTGTGTAATCTGCAACCGGATTTCAAGCAGGTTTGGCATCCCCATGCTGCTGGCGTTTTTGTTATTGGGAATGTTTTTTGGCTCAGACGGAGCCATACGGATTCCATTTGACAACTTTGATGTGGCAGGGCAGATTTGTTCCGTGGCGCTCATTTTTATTATGTTTTATGGCGGGTTTGGGACAAAGTGGAGTGCGGCAAAGCCTGTAATGGGGCGTGCGGCGCTGCTTTCGACCCTTGGCGTTGTGCTCACGGCTGGGGTTACAGGGCTATTTTGCTATGTCGTGCTTAATATAGGGCTGGCGGAGAGCTTTTTAATTGGTTCCCTGATTAGTTCTACAGACGCGGCTTCTGTGTTTTCCATTTTGCGTTCCAAACGCCTTAACTTAAAGTACCGGACAGCTTCCCTCTTAGAGGTCGAGAGCGGCAGCAACGATCCCTGTTCTTATATGCTTACAACAGTTGTGTTAACTGCAATGGGAGGCGGCGGCATACGCATAGGCAGTATTTTGGTGTCTATGACTATGCAAGTGGCCTTTGGGCTTTCGTGCGGGGTAGTGTCCGCATATATTACAAAATATATCCTAAAGCGTTTTTCATTTACTACGGAGGGGTTTGATACAATTTTTGTATTTGGGATGGTCTTATTTTCTTATGCTGTCCCGGCGTCGGTGGGCGGCAATGGGTATCTGTCGGCGTATATATTTGGGATTTTACTGGGCAACTGCAAACTCAAGGCAAAAAAAACGCTGGTTCATTTTTTTGACGGGGTAACAGGGTTGATGCAGATGCTTTTATTTTTCCTATTAGGCCTTTTGTCGTTTCCGTCCCAGTTTGCAAAGGTAGTTGGTGTTGGGCTTGCAATTGCGCTGTTTGTTACGTTTGCGGCGAGGCCATTTGCAGTCTGGGCTGTACTTGGCCCGTTTGGGAGTAGGAAAAACCAGCTGATATTTGTGTCCGCGGCAGGGCTCCGTGGGGCAGCGTCTATTGTATTTGCGATTATGGCTGTTACAAGCCCGGCGAAAATCAGCCATGACGTGTTCCATATTGTATTTTTTATTGTGTTGTTTTCCATATTGATCCAGGGGACGCTTTTGCCGTTTGTTGCAAAAAAGCTGGATATGATAGACGATAAGGAAGATGTATTAAAAACGTTTTCCGATTATACAGAGGAAGTCCCGGTGCAGTTTATTGAGTTTCGGGTTAAAAAGAACCATCCGTGGGCGGGGAGCATGGTTAAGGATATTTTGCTGCCGCCGGAAACGCTGTTGGTACAGGTGCGCCGCAGGGATACTAGCGAGATGATTACGCCGGATGGCAGTACCGTGCTTTTGGAAGGCGATAAGATGGTGCTTAGCGCGCGTGCGAACCGCGTTGCGAAGGATGTGGAGCTTTCGGAGCTTTTGCTGGAGGAAGGAAATGCATGGATTGGTAAACGGCTTTCGGACATAAGCTTGGAGACGGGGCGGCTGGTGGTGATGGTACAGCGCGGTGAGGATGTGGTGATTCCGAATGGGGGGACGGAGCTTAGGGAGGGGGATGTGCTGGTGATTAAGGAGGATTTTTTAAACATGCTCTAGGTGAATTTTTGGGAGTGGATGGCAAAGGGGCCGTCAGGCAGACGCACACCCTGCCCTCTGCCTAACTACGGTTTTGGCTGGCCTATAGGGGATTTCTTGTTTACGCCGGATAGGTATAGGGGTATCCTGTAGGATTTTCTTGTTTTTTCATATGGAAGTAATTTTTAGCTGGCAGGTATCCAATAATGTAGTCAGGAGCGCATGGCTATAAGATAAAAGTTTTGCGATAAGATTTTTATAAATGATGGGATCCTGCCTGCTTGACAATCCTGCCTACCTGTGTTAGCCTATATGAGTATTTTAACATGGTAACGTGGTAGCAGATTACTACGAAAGCAAACGAGGAGGATTCATATGAAAAAATTAGTTGCAGCGCTTTTGGTGGCAGGAATGGCAGTTTCCCTTACGGCATGCGGGAATGGGGGCGCCGATGCCGATGCCCCGGCGTCATCCGGCAGCGGGGATGAAACAACGGGCAGCGGGGCGGACAGTGAAGCGGTTGCCGGGGATGAGGATACGCAGGCGGCAAACGAAAGCGGCGCTGTGGACGGCGAAACGTTTACCGTAGGCTTTGATCAGGATTTTCCGCCGTTTGGTTATGTCGGTGACGACGGCGAATTTACGGGCTTTGATATTGAGATGGCGACAGAGTGCGCAAAGCGTATGGGCAAAGAAATCAAGCTGCAGCCGATTGACTGGGATGCGAAGGATATGGAACTGGAATCTGGCACGATTGACTGTATCTGGAACGGATTTACGATGAACGGGCGAGAGGATCAGTATACCTGGAGCGATTCTTATATGGACAACACGCAGGTGGTTATTACGAAGAAGGATTCCGGAATCAACGCGCTTTCCGATTTGGCGGGCAAGATTGTAGAGGTGCAGAAGGAATCTTCCGCGCAGTCCGCATTGGAGGACGAGGATCACACGGAGCTTCTGTCTTCTTTCGGTGATTTCTTACAGGTGGCCGAATACAATACGGCGTTTATGGATCTTGAATCCGGCGCGGTAGACGCGATTGCAATTGATATCGGCGTGGCAAACTTCCAGTTAGAGGGCAGGGAGGATGAATTTGTTATTTTAGACGAAGTGATTTCTTCTGAACAATATGCCGTAGGATTTTTAAAGGGAAACGAAGCGCTTCGCGACGAGGTGCAGGCTACGTTGATGGAAATGGTAGACGATGGTACGTTCGCACAGATTTCGGACAAGTACTTTGGGTATGACGTCTGCACATTAAAGGGCGCAGATGTAGCGGACACAGAGAAGGAGAGCGTGAGTCCGGAGAATACAGAAGCAGCGGCAGAATAAGATGCCGGGGGCGTGTCCTAAAATCATTCCCGCCCTCTGCGGGGGTGTATTTTTGGAACATGCTCTGAGCCGGAGGTTAAAATGAGTTTACAGGTTATGATGGGGCAGCTTGCGGAAGGGATGTTTATAACGGTTCAGATTTTTGTACTGACGCTGTTATTTTCCCTGCCGCTGGGGCTTTTGGTATCTTTTGGCAGAATGTCTAATAATATTTTACTGCGCGGCATTGCCAAAATTTACATATCGGTTATGCGCGGCACGCCGCTGATGCTGCAGCTTTTAGTCGTATATTTCGGGCCGTATTATATCTTTAAAATCGGCATTACGTCTTCGTACCGCGCCTATGCGGTGATTATTGCGTTTGCCATTAATTACGCCGCTTATTTTGCGGAAATATACCGCGGCGGGATTGAATCCATGCCGAAGGGGCAGTATGAAGCGGCAAAGGTTTTGGGCTATACGAAAGGACAGACATTTTTTAAGATTATATTCCCGCAGGTGATTAAGCGTATTCTGCCGTCTGTGACCAATGAGGTCATTACGCTGGTTAAGGATACGTCGCTGGCATTTTCCATTGCTTATGTCGAGATGTTTACGACGGCAAAGGCGATCGCGGCGTCCCAGAAGAGTATGGTTCCTTTGATTGCGGCAGGTATTTTTTATTATGTGTTTAACTTTGTTGTCGCCGCGGTTATGGAGCTTTGGGAAAAGAAGCTTGGTTATTACAGTTAGGAGGCTGCCCGGATGAATTTACTGGAAATGAACCATGTGAAAAAAAGTTTTGATGACAATACTGTTTTAAAAAACATCAGCTTTTCGGTGAAGGAAGGCGAAGTGGTATCTATTATAGGGCCTTCTGGCTCCGGGAAGTCTACGCTTCTGCGCTGTGCAACGCTGCTTGAGACGATGGACGACGGGGATTTGTATTATGTGGGCGAGGCAGCGGCTAAAAGCGAACACGGCAGGGCGGTTTATGCGCCGGGCGCGGATTTGAAGAAAATCAGCCGCCAGTTCGGGCTTGTCTTTCAGAATTTTAACCTGTTTCCGCATTATTCGGTGCTGAAAAATGTTATGGATGCGCCTGTTCATGTACAAAAGCGGGACAAGGAGGAGGTGCGCGGGGAGGCGGAAGAGCTGCTCTCTAAAATGGGGCTTAAGGATCGTGCCAGTTATTATCCCTGCCAGCTTTCCGGCGGGCAGCAGCAGCGGGTGTCGATTGCAAGGGCACTGGCGATGAAGCCCAAAATTTTATTTTTTGACGAGCCGACTTCGGCGCTTGATCCGGAGCTGACGGGGGAGATTTTAAAGGTTATTACGCAGCTTGCCAAAGAAAAGATGACGATGGTGATTGTGACACATGAGATGCATTTTGCAAGGGATGTGTCGGATCGTATGATTTTCATGGATCAGGGCGTGATTGTGGAGGAGACGACGCCGGAAGGGCTGTTTGCTTCAGAAAACCAGAGGACAAGGGAGTTTCTGGGGAAATATCATGTGACGGGAGTTTGATAGAGGGGGTACGAAAGAGCGGCAAAACTTTGGAAGAGGGGATGCCGCTTTTTGGTATAAAGAGCGGAGGCTGATTAAGTGCCAAAATCCTAATGCTCCATATCTGTATAAAATTTGCTAATATTGGAAAATATTAATTCCATAACAAGTAAAAGGAGAACAGAATGGATAAGGTATTAGAGGAATTTTCCCACATAGGCATTGTTCCTGTTATCGCAATTGAAAAGGCGGAGGATGCGGAACCGTTAGCGGGCGCATTGATAAACGGCGGGCTGCCTTGTGCGGAGGTGACGTTCCGCACGGATGCGGCAGAAGAATCAATCTATAGGATAACGGGCAGGTTTCCGGAAATGCTGGCCGGAGCAGGGACAGTCCTTACTACAGAACAGGCCAAAAGGGCGGTTGGCGCAGGAGCCAAATTTATAGTAAGCCCCGGCTTTAACCCAAAAGTTGTGGAATGGTGCTTAAGTCATGATATCCCGGTGATACCCGGCTGTGCTTGCCCAAGTGATATGGAGCAGGCGCTTTCTATGGGGCTTTCGGCTGTAAAATTTTTCCCTGCAGAAGCAAATGGAGGCCTGGCGGCAATTAAGGCGATGGCAGCCCCTTACCACACACTAAAGTTTATGCCGACCGGAGGTATTTCTGTGGAGAATTTGAACCGTTACCTTGCGTTTGAAAAGGTGTTTGCCTGCGGTGGGAGCTGGATGGCAAGCAGTGCCCTGATAAAAGCGAAGGACTGGGAAGGTATTGCTTTAAAGACAAGGGAAGCGGTAGCGGCTATGCTTGGGCTTATGTTAAAGCGCGTTGTGATTCATGTTCAAAACGAAGAGGAGGCCAGGTTAGAGACATCCCGGTTTGCGGCACTGTTTGGTGTGGATGGCGCAATGCAAAAAGAATCTGGTTTGGCAGGAAATTTTGTGGAGATTAGAAAGAAGCAGGATACGGATGATGGCGGGCAGTTTGTTATTGGGACAAACTATGTGGAGCGTGCTGTGTATTATTTGCAGAAGAGGGGATTTTGCCCCAGGAAATATTCTAGTATGCATTGTGGAAACGGGATGGAGGCGTTGGGGTATACTGTGGGCAAGATTGCGGGGTATACGGTTAGGATAGAGCATGTTTAAATGTTGGGTAGTACAGTTTTTTTTTGATGGAATAAGGGTGTCGATAGTATAGGTGTATAAAGAAGTCCAGCTAATAAATGTCAATAGCAAAATGAGAAAAATCGAAATTATTTTTAAAGCAAAAAAGGCGCACTTACCCCTTGATGAAAATATCATTTTTTCAAAAGATATTGATTCGTTGGATTTACAGTATTTTATGCGGCTATGTCGCATTTAGCAGCATTGTGTTTTTTGATATGCTCCTGCGGAGTAATGATTTCAAAAGGCTTATTGTCCCTGAGTATTGCAAATATCATGTTGCATACTTTGTGTGAAACAGCCCCCATTGCCACGAGTTTGGGTTTTGATTCACATTTTTTGAGGTAGTAATCACGCAGAACCGGATTTTTGGCTTCTCCCGTGCGGGATGTGCCGATGCTTTGTAAAGCCAGTGTATGAACCACCCGCCTGGCTATGGCGGAGCCCCTTTTAGACATTTGGGTTTTTGTGCCTTCAAATTTGCCGGATTGTTTTACTGCCGGATCAAGACCAAAGTAAGCAAAAAGCTGTTTTGGCTTGGAGAATGCAGAAAAATCTCCAATCTCCCCCATGAGGGATACGGCGGATAAGAAACCAGCGCCTTTGAACGTTTCGGTCAAATGGATCTGCCTGACAAAGTCGGTGGCTTCATTGGCATCAACAAGCTCATGCATGGAACCCAGGATGCCTTTGATTTCTTCGTCATATTTACGGATGAAACCAATATAAAGGCGGATGCGTTTGATGTTGCTGTCAATGATGTAACCGAATTCATTTGCTTCATTTGCAGCCTGGATAATGGCATTATACTTGTTTAAAGCATATGTAAGTCCAAAGCGGGCAGTAGATTTAATGGCATCAATAATCTCTTGTCGGTCTGCTTCAATAAATGCAGCCGGGGAGGTATACGTCTCCAACAGTGTAAGTGATGTATTAACCGTAACCTTTGAAAAAATGCCAGGGTATTGGGGAAATGCCATGCGCAGTTCGCCTTGGAGTTTGTTCACATAAGCACTGCGGTTATCCATTAAATCGTAGTATTCACGGCAGAGATTCCGGCAATTAAGGGCAAGGTCGGATGGCATGAGGGAAACTTTTAAATCAGGTTTCAAACCAACTAATGCAGCCTTTTTTGAATCAA
>OFGE01001936.1_pt1 | contig 16398 bp, 17 predicted proteins | sample 1521681 | NCBI WGS metagenome assembly OFGE01 (sample SAMEA3504093, study PRJEB24116) | mouse gut metagenome | biome: mouse gut; feature: mouse-associated habitat; material: faeces | place: Denmark | collected 2011 | reverse complement strand
TCCGTCGCTCGAAAAACCTTGATTTTCCAGTGTTTTCAAAAGTATCGTTATCTAAACGTCAGCTTTACTTAAACCTGCTTTTATTTGCGTTTAAGAAAGTGAGGTCATCATGAAACTTCTGTATGGCTATATTTTAAATAATGAGGAAATCGTTGCGCATGAAGAAAAGGCAGATGCTGTCCGCAATATATTTGGATACAATCTTGCTGGAGCCAGCTTAGGCAAGATTGTAGATGCGCTTTATACAAAGGGCATATAATCATTTTTTTCGCGGCGAAAGTGCAAGTGCCGTATAAGTCGGCCCAGTCTTTAATCTTTTCGTACTCCTGCCGCTCCAAATCAGAGCTTGCTAAATGCTGTTCAAGCTCCAGTTTGGCGGCTTCCACGGTTGCGGCCAGCGTTTGGATTTCCTGCTTGGTCTTGCTCACAAGGTCGTTGAGGAGGTCAATATCCAGGCGACTCTCGCCGCGGATTACTTTTATCGTCTCTGCCTGATAGTCGGCCAATTCTTTCTGCTTGTCCGCTAACTGTACCACACGATACGGTTCTATGATACAAAAATCATAGAGAAAAAATGACGAAAATAGCGAGAAAAAACATGAAGTAGCGAATGGTGACATATGGCGGCCAGAAAAGTTCAATCGAACCAGGCTAAAAGCGGCTGTCCACGGTGTCCCTCTAAAAATCCCTGTTAGCTGGTACGTTTCCCTGCATCCGTACAATATAAAACGGAAAATGTTATTGAAATTGGCAATATGGGTGAAAACCCAACAGTAAAGCGTCCCGAAAGGGGCGCTTTTTTGTTGTCTGGAAAGGAGCGCCGGAACATGGCCGCAGAAACATCCTTTGATTACTACTACGGTGACGAGAGCAATCAGTTTTCTTTCTACCGCATCCCCCGCCAGCTTGTCACCGGGGACCGCTTCAAGCGCCTGTCTACGGACGCCAAGCTGCTGTACGGCCTGCTGCTGGATCGCATGAGCCTGTCGGCCAAGAACGGCTGGTACGATGAGCAGGGGCGCGTCTATATCTACTACACGCTGGACGAGATACAGGAGGATCTGAACTGCGGCCACGACAAGGCCACCAGGATGCTGGTGGAGCTGGACAACGGGAAAAACGGTTTTGGGCTGATTGAACGTGTTCGGCAGGGCCAGGGCCGCCCAACGAAAATCTATGTCAAACGCTTTACCACCCGCGCCGTCCCTACCCCACCGCCGGAGCCTTCCCCCAGACCGCGGCTTTTCAGCGGCCAAGACTGCGGAGAAGTCGCGGCCAAGACTGCGGAAAAACCGCAGTCAAGAGTGCGGGGAAGTCGCAGTCAAGACTGCGGAAAAGTCGCACCAAATTATATTAAATCAAATCAAACTGATTTCAGCTATACTGATCCATCTATCCTTCCATCAGGTTCCCCGCCGGGCATGGGATGGATGGATAGATTGGAACAGCGGAGAGAAGTGGATGAAGCTATCGGCTATGAGAGCCTTTGCAGCCAATTCAACCGGGAGGACGTGGACGAGATAGCGGAGCTGATCGTTGACGTGCTATGCACCGCCCGGCCAACCCTCCGCATAGGCGGCGAGGAGCTGCCTATTGCCCAGGTGAAAGACCGTTTTTACAAGCTGGACTCCGCACACCTGGAATATGTTTTCGACTGTCTGCGGAACAACACCACGCAGATACGCAACATCCGGGCCTATCTGCTGACTGCCCTATACAACGCCCCAACAACCATCAATAATTACTATCAGGCGGCGGTTCAGCATGATTTTGGCCCCTAATATCGGTTGAAAATGCGTCTCAAGTTGAGACGCATTTTTCGACATAATCTGAAATGAGGAGGAATACATTATGGCAAACAAAAAGGACAACCCACTGATTGGGTCGTTCCGCGCTCCTGTCCCCGGCGAACCGCCCCCTGCTGGGCCCACCGAGGATAAGAAGCCCACCGAGCCGCCCAAGGCCGCACCCGACCCCAAGGCCACCGGCACCACCCCCGCCAAGGCTGACGAGGGCAAGAAGCCCGCCGAGCCGCCCAAGGGCGCACCCGATCCCAAGGCCACCGGCGATACCCCCGTCAAGGGCAGCGAGGGCCAGAAGCCTGCCGAGCCGCCCAAGGACGCACCTGACCCCAAGGCTGCCGGTGCTGCCCCTGCCAAGGGCAGCGAGGGTAAATCCCAGGAGCAGGCTGACCTGCGGTTTGTCAAGCTGGCCGACATCAAGCCCCTCCCTGGCACCTATGTCAAAGACACGCCCCGGAAGGACTACAAGGACCTGATCGACAGTATCAAGAAATCCGGGCTGGAAAAGCCCGTCATTCTCCGCCAGGGCGAGAAGGGCGAATACCAGCTTGTGGACGGTTTTCACCGCTGCGAAGCTCTGAAACAGGCCGGTATGCTGGAAGTTCGCGCCGATGTGTACGAAATGCCGCTGCCGGAGGCCAGCCGCTACCGCAAGGAGCACCGGGACAAGCCGGATATTCCCATCCCCGGCAAACTGATCCCCCCGCACCCCGCCGAGCCGGAGAAGCCTGCCGAACCGCCCAAGGAGGCCGAGGCCCCCGCCGCCCCCGGAAGACAGGATGAGGAAATCCCCAAGGACTTCACGCTGCCCATCACCAAGGAGGGCCAGTCCGAGATCATCACGACCCTGAAAGTTGCCGACATCCACCCCTTTGAGGGCCACCCCTTTAACGTCAAGGACGATAAGGATATGTGGGACCTCGTGGACAGTGTGAAGAAATTCGGCGTTCTGGAGCCTGTGGTGGTCATCCCCCGTCAGGCGGGCGGCTATGAGATGGTGTCCGGCCACCGCCGTCAGCGTGCGTGCCAGCTTGCGGGCATCCAGACCATGCCGGTCATCGTCCGCCAGCTGGACCGGGACGAGGCCACCATTTCCATGGTGGACGCCAACATGAAGCGGGAGAACATCTCCCCCATGGAGAAGGCCAGGGCGTACAGCATGAAGCTGGAGGCCATGAAGCGCAAGGCCGGGCGGCGTTCCAAGGCGGAAATCCTCAGCGGGGAGAAGCCCATGCGGGCGGACGAGCAGCTGGCCCAGCAGACCGGGGAGAGCCGCGCCAATATCCAGAAGATCACCCGCCTGACCAAGCTGGAGCCGGAGTTGCAGCAGATGGTGGACGATAAAAAGCTGCCGGTCCACACCGCCGCCGATATTTCCTATCTGAAAAAGGACGAGCAGAAGGCGCTGGCGGACGCCATCAAGCAGGAGGACAAGGTGCCCTCCGGCACCCAGGCGGCGGCGCTGAAAAAAGAGAGCCAGGCGGGAACGCTGACAACGGAAAATATCAAAAAGGCCGTGGCCCCCACCAAGCGGGAGGAAACCCCTGTTTTGAAGATCACGTTGGGCGAGGAGGACCTGCGGCCCTATTTCCCGGATGCCCGGACCACCATCCCCGATGTGAAGCGGGGCGTGCTGGAGGCGCTAGACCTGCGGAAGAAGGCTCTGGAACGCCAGCAGGCCAAGGCTCAGTCAGAAAAGGAAGGCAAGGGAAAGGGGCCGGGAAAAAAGCCCCCTTCTCCGGCGAGGTAGCCCCATGACAGATGTTTTTATCGCGTCCGCCGCCGTCAGCAACTACGAGGGCATGGACGCGCTGGTGGGCCAGGACGGGCGGGTGTACCTGGGCAGGCAGGAGAACTATTTCCCCAGCGTTGAGGACGGCGTGCCATCCTACTACGACAATTCGGACAATTCCCTGCAACTGGTCTCCGACAACGCAAAGATATTCCATCTTCTGTACGGCGAGGGCTGGCCTCTGTCCCAGCGGCAGCTGCGGCGGGAACGCTGTTTCACCAAGGCTGACTACATTGAGTTTGCCAGCCTGCGGGACGGCCTGTTGTCCAGATACCGCCCCATCCGGGAAGTGACCTTTGCCGGAAAGCCCTTTGTCCCGCCCAAAGCCTACCGCCGTATGCACCGGGGGCGGTCCACTCCCGCCCGATGAAATGCGTCTCAGTTTGAGACGCATTTCGACATTACTTGAAATTGGAGGTTATCTGCATGAAACGCATCACACCCCTGCTGATGGCGGTGATTCTGGCCTGCGCCATGACCTGCCCGGCCCTGGCCGCGGAGGCGCCGGAGGGGACTGCCCCCGTCCGGCCCGCCGCCCTGTACCCCACGGAGATCGTGGAAACCGAGACGGGCAGCGGCCGCCGTTTGGAGAAAGTCTATCTGCTCACCGCAGCCGACAATCCGGCCAATATCCCCACCGCTGATTTTGAGCGGGAGGGATACCGCTATACCCTGCTGGACGTGACCCGGCAGGACTACACCGAGAGCGAGACCAGAGAACACACCGAGACCGTCACCCTGGACAGCGGCACCAAGGACATGGACAAGATCATGCCCCAGCTCGCCGCCACGCGGGAAGTCACCACCGAGGACGGCTTTACCGGCATCCTGACCCTGGACACCGCCAGTATCGCCGTGGAGGCTGCGGGCTATGGCTCATCCTCCCGCACCGTTACCGCCACCCGCACCTATCCCAGCCTGTCCGACGCCGACTCCTCCCTGATCCCCAAGACTATTACGGACGGCGGGCGGACACTGACCCTGGCGGACGTTCAATGGCTGGAGGCCGGGGAGTTTTACAACGCCATCGCCAGCTACACCGGCACCGCTACCAGCAAATACGCCACCGGCTATGTTATCACCGCCGAATACGCCGGCGAGGTGGTCAAGACCATCAGCGGCGAGATGATCTATACGGCGGTGTTCAGCGGCACCCCCATCAATGCCCCCGTCCAGAACGAACCGGGAGCAGAGGATAACAGTACGGAGACCCAGCCGCCGGAGCCGGCAGAACCCGGCAGCTCCAGCGGGAGCGGCCTGAAATGGCTGCTGATCCTGCCCATCGGGGCGGGGGCGGCAGGGCTGGCCTTCCTGGGGAAGTTCCTGCTGAAAAAATACAAGGCTAAAAAAGAATGGAAGGAGTACACCACATGAAGAAATGGAAAACCACACTGTTGTCCACCGCCCTGCTGCTGGCTCTGGCTGTGACCCCGGCCCATGCGCTGGAATATACCTTTGACGGCCCTCCCACCGGGGATTTTGGCACCCCCACCAGCACGGAGGACATCATCCAGACCGGGGCGGAACCCGCCAACAAGGACAGGAGCAAGAGCAGCGCCCTCATTCCTCCCGGTTTTGGGACACCCACCAGCTACTTGCCCAACTCCGGGGAGTACCTGACCCCGAACCTTGCGGCGGACGGCCCCCTGAGCGGAAACTACACCCTCACAGTGACGGGCGGCACAGGCGGCGGCACACCGGCCCTCCCCGGCGCGGTTGACAGCTCCACCCCCACCAACCCGGCCTATCCCACCACCAGCGGCCCCGTCACCGCCTTTACCGATGTGACCGCCGACCTCTATTACAGCAACGGCAGTTTGGGCACACTGGAAATCCCGTCCATCGGCCTGAGTGTCAATATCTATCAGGGGACGGACAGCGCCGCTCTGAAAAAGGGGGCGGGCCACTTCACCAACACCAGCATCTGGAATGGAAATGTTGCGTTGGCTGGGCACAACCGGGGGGTAAACAATCATTTTGGAAAAATCCATACCCTTGACACGGGCAATACCATTACCCTCACCACCGCCCTGGGAACCCGGACCTACACTGTTACCAGTGTTGCAAAGGTTGACGTGATGGACAACACCATGCTGGAGGCCACCAGCGACAACTGCATCACCCTTTTTACCTGTGTGATGAACCAGCCCAGCTACCGCTGGTGCGTCCGGGCAGTCGAGGCTTGACACGCCATTTTTGGACAATTTCCCCCAAATGTAGTATAATAATGATAGAGAAACCCAACTAAAACTACATTACAGGAGGAAAACGACCATGAAAAAAGCAAGATTGACCGTCCGGCTCACCGCCGCCATGCTGACACTCTCCCTGCTCACTATTCCGGCCATAGCCGCAGATCCCCCGGCAAGTGCTGTCCGGGTAAACAGCTACAAGGGCAATACCCTGGCAGTCGGAGAACGGAGCGGCCTCATGATCGGCCCCAGCGGGACGGAGTACACCGTTACCTCCAGCGACCCGGACACAGTAGCGGTGGAGCAGATCACAGGCTTTTGGGTAGCTGTCGCCAAATCGGAGGGAACCGCAAACATCACCGCCGCCAACCGTGCCGGAGAGAGCGGAACCCTGACGCTCACCGTTGGCTCCGGCGCTCCAGCGGCCCCCGCCGTCGTGGACGGCCCCAGCCCCACGGAGGAACCGGATGTACGGCAGGAATTGGTACGGCTTATCAATCAGACCCGCAAGGCCAACGGCGTGGCGGAGCTTCCGGTCAGCGAGGCCCTGATGACCGCCGCCCAAACCCTCTCGGATCAGCGGTACACCTGGCATCACACAAAAGAGGAATGTGAGGCCGTGATCGCCAGCGGCTACCCCTACGGTTTCGGCATAAACCTTACGGTATTCACCGGCGTCGCCACGGAGGACGCCGCCCAGCACGCCCACGACAACTGGCTTAATTCTCCCGGCCACTTTGAAACGATGATTAAGCCGGACTGTGACAGTATCGGCGTGGGCGTGACCGAGAGCGGCGGCGTGACCTACTGCTTTATGATTGTCGGCAGGCCGAACACCCACAATCCCTACGAACCCTAAAAGTACAGACGGAAAAGGCCCCCCGGCTGGAGGGCCTTTTTCTGTGCCCGGAAATGCGTCTCACCGTGAGACGCATTTCTCCGCAGCCGCCTTGTTCCGCAGGGCGGTTATTTTATTCCCCTAAAAATAGAGATCGGGAACACCCAAACACACGCATGAAAGGAGGACGGTATTTCCCGATATTTTAGGGGGGTATAGCCTCTTTTCATGCCAACACATGATGAGGAGGCTATATGAAAAAACGAATTACCGCATTGCTTCTGGCAGTCGTCTCCATTCTCAGTATGCTGACGGCTCCCGCCAGCGCCGCCGCGCCGGATACCATCAAAATGGATGACTGCGCTTACAGCGGAACCAAGTACGATTCCCCGGCCCTGGGTGAGTGCTATATGCACCAGATGCACTTTGCCCTCAACGGAAAAAGTACCATGGGCTTCTGTGCCGAGAAGGGCAAGGGCATGGGCTGGTCACTGAAAGGCCACACCTGGGGAAATCCCAAGCCCATCTCCGATCCCACAGTCAAAACGATGATGGCCTACTTCTACGCACATTCTACCGGCGTCTTTACCGATCAGGCCAAAGCCCTCGGCGTGGACGACGTGTGGGACAGCAACTACACCTGGACCATGAACTCCTGGACCCAGGCTGTCGTCTGGCGCTACAAGGCCGGTCTGCTGTCTGACCCCGTGGTGGCCTGCGCCGAGGAACTGCTGTGCGTTTACAACAATCTGGAGCATACCAGCTATACCAGCATTGACGATACCATGGACGGCAGATCGTTCCGCGACCGCGCCCAGTATATTCTGGATTTGGGCGCACAGGGCGTATGGGGCGAGTGCAGCGTCTACGAGTACGCCTACACCGGCCCCGGCTCCAACTATCACCCCGCAAATGACGTGCAGGCCGTTATGGTGGGCGAACTGAACATCACCCGCCAAAAATATGAGCTTACCGTCAAAAAGGTGGACAGTACCAACCCCAACAAGGGTCTTGCCGGGGCGCGATTCTTAGTGAGTTCGGAAAATGGCGCCTTCTCCAAAGAGATTGTGACGGGGCAGGACGGGACATATACCCTGACCGCTCTGGATGCGGGCACTTATGCCGTAACCGAGCTGGAGGCCCCGGAGGGCTACGAGATCGACAACGCTGGACCGCAGTACGTTGTCCTGCCCAGCAATGGCAACAACACCGTGACCGTCACCTTTGCGGACACCCCCACCATTACCGGCGAGGGCAGCATCCGCAAGGTGGACGCGGACGATCCCACCAAGGGGCTGGCCGGGGCGGTCATCCCGCCGCTGACGCAGATCCTTGGTGTGGTGATCGAGGCGCTGAAGCCCATAGTTTCTATTGCAACCGAGTTTGTCCAGGCCCTTCTCCCCGCCGTGGAGCCCCTTATCTCCGCAATCGGTACGGTGCTCTCTGGCGTGGTGCTCCCCGTCCTAGAAGCCCTTTCCCCCGTCCTGTCCTTTGCGGCTGACGTGCTGGGGACAATAGCCGGGTGGGTATCTGATTTGATAGGGTTCTTTGCAAACGGGGTCAGCAAGGTTGCCAGTTTCTTCAGTGGCATTTTCGGCGGCGCCAAGGAAAGCAGCGAGGCGGTGGACGGCCTGACCGGTTCGGTCAATGGTCTGGACGAGGCCACCAGTTCGGAAACGTCTCTGGCCGTGGATACCTCGGAATATTCTTCCAACATTTCCGAGGCCTCGAAAGCAGCGGAGCAGGCGGTTACAGACGCTACAAATGCCGCCCGTGAGATCAGCAACGAGAATTATGGCCTCATGGCCGATGACGCAGAAACCGCCTATGCGCGAATGACCCTGGACGCTGAAAGCGCCTGGGATCGGATGACCACGGCGGCAGAGAATGGGGCGGCAAAGATTGTGGCCTCGTTCGGTAAGATTGCGTCGGCGGCCCAGTCGGTCAACTCGGCCAATATCAGCGTCAGCGGGGTAAGCATTCCCGGCAATGCCGAGGGTACGGACAACTGGCGTGGAGGCTGGACGAGGATGAACGAGGAGGGCGGTGAGCTGGCCTATCTGCCCTCTGGTACGGCCATTATCCCAGCAGATAAGACCGACGAGATCATCAACAACAGCACAAGCACAGAATCCTCTTACACCGATTCCAGCACCTTCTCCCCGCATATCAGCATATCGCTGGGCGGGGGCGGTGATGGCGTTGATGTTGACGGCCTGGACAGCCATATCCTGGAGCTGCTGGAAAAGTGGTACCGGGAGAAAAAAGAGGATGAATACCACAACAGGGCTATGCAGGGCGCATATGCCCGGAGTTAGGAGGGGCGGCTATGGCATATACCATCACCGGCGAGAAATGCGGCACGGTACGGCTGGATGCCGCTACAACGGGTGTAATTGTCACTGAGAGTATCCAGCGGAGCAGTAAGGTCACGTCAAACCCCGTGGAGCGGGGGAGCGACATCAACGACCATGCAATTACTGACCCTATCCGGCTCACCATTACCGGCGTGACTATCAAGGGGGATGGGCAAGCGTCCATCCTCCGCCGGATGTGGAAAGAGCGGGATATTGTGGAGTATGTGGGCCGCAATCGTGTGTCCAGCTGTGTTATCACCAACTACAAGAGCGATAGTGATGCCAAGCACAAAGACGGCTCCAGCTTTACCATTCAGCTCCAGGTCGTAAACATCACCTCTGCGGAGTATGTGGAGACAGGCGAGCAGATGATGAGTGCCCAGGACGCAGACGCTCCCACCACGGAGGCCGGCAGCCAGACCAGGGCCACCAGCGCCGCCGGGCTGAAAACGACATCGACAGAAAAAATCTCCTCCAGCGCCTATGCCGCCTATGTCAACAGCTATCAGAACAAGGCCGCCAGCAGTTCCGGTCCATCCGGCAGAGGCACGCCCTCGTACAGTGCGGCATAAGGGGGCGTGTGTATGAATGGTTTGCAGCTGCTTGACCTGGGATATGAGGTCGAGTATATCGAAATTGACACCAGCAAAGTCCCGTACAATTTCGCCGTAAAGCTGGGAGATCGGACGTTTACTTTCTGCATTCGCTGGAATGACGTGGGCGGGTTTTTCACAGCTGACTTATCCATTACCAGCACGGGGGCAGTCCTGGCCTATGGCGATATTATTCGCTATGGGCGGCCTCTGTTCAACGTGGTGGAGGACGAACGCTTTCCCGCTCCCGTCATTATCCCTCTGTGCCTGACCGGGGACGCAATATCCGAGATTACATTCCAAAATTTCGGCAAACAGGTCAAATTGTATGTCTACAAGAGGGTGACAGCATGAGGTTTTGGAAAAGGGCGGCCACGCTCCAGATTGGGAGCAATCGCTATGATATGGCGAACCTGTTCTTTACGTTTGAAGTGCCATTTGAGGACAGCGAGGAATTAGGCTCCGCTACCATCAAGGCATATAACCTCTCCCCGGCTACCCGCTCCGGCATTAAAAAGGGGCAGGTGGTGATTCTGAATGCCGGGTATGAGGGGGACGTTGGGACGATTTTCACCGGCAAGGTTTCCCGGGTGACCAGCAAGAAGGAGGGGACCGAATGGATCACCACCATCACGGCCTCGGAGGCCCTGGAGGAATGGCTTTCCTCGGAGGTGAATAAGACCTATGCCGCCGGGAGCAAGGCCAGCACCATTGTAAATGACCTGCTGAACATTTTCGGCCTGGAAGTCGGCACGATGGAGTTGGCCGTTGACAAGGAGTATCCGCGGGGGAAGGTGTGCAAGGGCAAGGTCAAGAACCTTGTCACCGAGATTGTGACCCTGGACTGCAAAAGCCGGTTTCTGATTCGTAATGGGGTTATCACCATCAATGACCCGTCCAAGGGCGTCAATATGGGCTATAACCTCACCCCCTCCACCGGCCTGCTCCGGGCCACGGAGGAAACGGAGGACACGCCAGTAACCACCAATCAGACCACTATTGATGACGGCGGGGAGGCCCAGGAAACGACCTATAAGCGGTCCTGTCTGCTGAACTATCATATAGGACCGGCTGACATTGTGCAGATCACCAGCAACTCCCTCAACGGGAAATTCCTCATTCTCTCCGGGATGCACAGGGGCAGCCCGACCGCCGACTGGAAGACCGACATTGAGGTGAAACCGGCATGAACCGAACGCAGTTTAGCTATGAAAATCAGGATAAAAAGGCCACCATGGAGAGCGTGCGTGTCGGCGGCTTTTGCCGGGTGGAGAAGTTTGACCCGGCTAAGATGACAGTGGATGTGCAGCCTCTTTCAAAGGCCCTGGACGGCGGCATATACCGTACCCCGCCCCCAGTGCTGGGCGTGCCCGTGGCGCTGATCCGGGGCGGCGGCTTTGTTCATCGGCCCTGGTACGTTGCGGGTGATGTGGGTGTCCTGGTCTATATGGACCACGACATTGACCGCATTATGGACTCCGGGCAGGAGTGCCAGCCGAACACCGAGCGGAACCACAGTGACGAGGACGCTGTATTTGTGGGTGCATTTGTCCCGGCGAATAACACCTTGAAGGGGCTCCCGGAGGAGGCCATTGTCATGGCAACAGACGGCGGCGATATTCAGGTAGCTATAACAAAGGACAAAGCAACTATAAAAAACAAAGGAACGACAGCGGTTTTCACCGACAGCGCAATAAAGATGAACACGCAGGACGTGACAATCACTGCAAGCGGCACGGTGACAATCCAGGGCTCGACCGTCAATATCAACTAGGAGGGGAGCACCATGCCAGCAGCTACCAGACAAAGCGACTGTTGCACCGGGCATGACGCCTGCCCGCCCGTCCCCCTGGTGGAGTGCAGCCCCAACGTGATTATCAATGGCCTGGGGGCCGGGCGTGTCGGTGACCACTATGCCGCTCATGGGTGTGTTGCCCATCCGGGGCACCAAGACATAATTGCCGCCGGGAGCGGCACCGTCTTCATCAATGGAAAGCCGGCCGCCCGTGTGGGGGATGCTGTTACTCTGGCGGGAGCAGTCCAGGACGGGAGCGGCAATGTCTTTATCGGCGGCTGACAAAAAAGAGGTGCATTTATGGCAAATATTATGACACTGGCCCTTGACCCGGAAACCCGCGACCTTATGTTTGACGCGGATGGTATGTTGCAGTGTGTGTATGACGGCGAGGCCATAGCGCAGAACATCCGCAACAACCTCCATACCTGGAAAGGGGAATTTCCCTTGAATACGGCCCACGGCACCGACTGGGAGCGGGTGGTGGGCCGACCGAAAAGCGAGGCGGAGGATGAAGCGGACGATGTTGTGCGGGCCTCTATTTTCCAGGAGCCGTATGTCCGGGAGATAGAGAGCCTTGCCATTACGGCGGATGGCCGCAGTATCGGGGCGGACTTCTCAGGGATCCTTTATGATGGCTCTACAATCCGAGTGGGGGTGAATACTGATGGATGAAAACGGCTGGGGCCTGACCGCATTAGGCTTTCGGCGGCCTACCTACACACAACTGCTTGATGCCCTGGAGTACAAGGCCCGGGAGTTGTTCGGAGCGACCGCCAATCTGACGGTGCGTAGCCCGATAGGTATGTTTCTCCGCATTTATGCCTGGATTCTGAATATCCTGTTTTCTCTGATTGAGGACGTTTACAACAGCCGGTTTGTTGACACGGCAGTTGGAACAAGCCTTTTCAACCTGGGGCGGGCCATTGGCTTGCAGTTGCTCTCCGCGCAAAAGGCCTCGGGCTACCTGGTTATCACTGGCCCGGCGGGCACGATTATCCCGGAGGGTTGGCTGGCGGGGACAAACGGCGGCATTCAGTTTTATACCGTGACGGAGGCGGAGATCAGAGCGAATGACACAGCTCTTGTCCCGGCCCGGTGTACTATGACAGGGGGCGAGGGCAACGTGGCCGCCGAAACGGTCACGGTCATTACCAATCCGGGCGCAGTTGCGGGGCTGGTGTCCGTCACCAACCCTGCGCCTTTTACCGGAGGTCGGGAGCGGGAAACAGACGAGGAATTTAGAGATCGCTACTATGCCTCCGTGGACTTCGCTGGCGGCGTCAACGCTGACGCTATCCGGGCGGCCCTCCTCCAGAACGTGGAGGGTATCATGGATGCAAAGGTATTTGAGAACGACACCGACTTTGAGGACGAGTACGGGCTTCCCCCGCACAGTATCGAGGCGGTTGTCTATGGCGGCCTGTCCGGGGATATTGCCCAGCAGATTTATTCCATTCTGGCCGGCGGCATTCAGACCTACGGGGAGACCTCCGTCCAAGTCCTCACGGCCAGCCAAGCCGTGAAGGTCATCCGATTTAACCGCCCCCGGCCCGTGCCGGTTTATGTGAAGATTTTCAACCTGAAAACCGGCAGCAGTTTCCCCCACAATGGCAAGGAGCTGGTACGGCAGGCCGTTGTGAATTTCATAGGGGATGACGAGAGCGGTGGTGTGGGCATTGGTGAGACGCTGTACCATCAGCGCCTGACGGCTCCCCTGTACGCAATCAGCGGCCTCCTGGACTTCGACGTTGCCCTGGGCCTGACCCCGGAGGAGCTGGTAACGGAGAATATTGAGGTTGACAGCCGGAGCAAGGTTGTCACCGATAGCGAGAAAGTGAGCGTCCTATGAGCTACGGCTACCAGGAAAAGATGCTGACCCTTTTAACCGGGGCCTATAACCGGCGAGATATTAAGAACGCAGAAAACGGGCGACCGATGGAAACGAACATCGGCCGCCTGTTTGCGCTTATCGCATGGGGCTTTGAAATGGCCCATACGACCGCCGAGACGGTCAGGCTATGGGATGACCTGGACAATGCGGAGGGGGCCGTCCTGGACCGCTATGGGGCCAATTTTGGCGTTGTCCGCGGGGCGGCCAGTGATCCCCTTTACCGTATCCTTATCCGGGTGAAGATGCTGGCGCAGGTGTCCGGCGGTGATGATGATACCATCATCCAGGCCGCCGCTGAACTGCTGGGCGTTGAGCTGACAGCCATTGACCTTGAAGACGTGTTCCCGGCAAAAAAGGCCCTGTTTGTAGACCTGTCCCTGCTTTCCGAGGAGCGGGTGGAGATCATAGAGCAGATTGCCCGGGCAATCAAGCGTATCCTGGCCGCCGGCGTTGGCCTGCGGCTATATTTGCGCACGCACAGGGCATACAGGAGCGATTTGACAATCAGCCTGGGCGGCTCCGTGGGGGCAAACTTCCTTTTGCCTCCGCACAGTGAAGATAAAACGTACCACCAGCCCGTTTTCGTGGAGCGTGGCGGCTTTTTGGCACCGACTAGGGCTGGGATACCGGCAGAGGTGCAAAGGGCCGTCAGGGGCCGCCAAAACGGCGCGGGGGGCATGTTCTATCATACGCGCATTACATCCAAAAGAATTGAGTGAAGGAGGCAAGGCAAATGCCGAGATTTGAAGACGGCAGTTATGGCAGTGCCAAAGGTATTGCCCTGATTGCCAAAGTGCTGGCGGGGAAGTGCTCTATGCACTATACCCGTGTGGCCGTGGGCAACGGGACTATCCCGGAGGACATGACACCGAAGACCATGGGCGAACCTGCGGGGTATATCATGGACGGGATGATTGCCTCGGTAACAAATCCCATTGACGGCGAGTGCCAGGTGACTGTCCAGGTGAACAGCGCCCAGGTGGAACGGGGCTTTTATGCCACGGGGCTTGTTCTGTATGCCAGTGACCCCGACGAGGGGGAAGTCCCCTATACTTACCTCGTTCTGGAGAACGAACCGGAGTGGATCAGGCCCTCCAGCTCCATCGTGGGCAAGCTGGCGACCTTTGACATCATTGCGGCTGTGGGTGACGTAGATGCCGTGACGGCCACCATTGACCCGAATTCCATTGTGACCGCCGCCGCTGTCCAGCAGATGATTAAAGACCACAACGAGGACGAGGGGGCGCACGGGGCACTGATGGAGCAGATGAAGGATGCTCTGAATGTGAATGGCCTCCTCAAAGGGAATGGGAAAGGTACGGTGTCCGCAGCCAAGGCGGGAACCGATTACCAGCAGGCCACCAAAAGCCTGAAAAGCAGCGTGGAAATGGCCTTGGATGATACCATCCCCTTCTACTCGGCGGCGGGGAAAGAAAACCGCCGTGTGAGCCTCCAGGTGATGAAGGACGCGCTGGGCGTGCAAAGCCCCACCATCAATGTTGTTACCTGCGCCAGAGCCGCCGTGACCTGCGTAAAAGGCAGTACCACGCTGAACAGTGAGGGGCCGGGGGTTATCTCCCTGCCTGGGATCGGCACCTGGACGGTGACGGCCACGCTGGACGGCAAGAGCGTGTCTAAACAGGTGGAGGTTACCGGGGCTATGCAGTACACGGCGGACCTGATGATTACCTCCAGCGTGGCAATCACCTCTATGCCCACCAAGACCACCTACCGGGTAGGGGAGGCGTTTGACGGCACGGGCCTTGTGGTGACGGCCACCTATGCGGATGACACCACAGAGAATGTGACCGGCTACTGTACGTTCTCCCCCTCCGTCATGGCCGCCGGGACAACGCAGGTGACAATCACCTACGAGCGGGCGGGCATTACCCTGACAAAGACCGTGGCCGTGACGGTCCGGCAGCTCTCCGGTATTGCCGTGACTACGGCCCCGGTGAAGACCGCATACACCCACGGGGAGAAATTCAATTCCTCGGGCATGGTGATTACCGCCACCTATGATGACGGCAGTGCGGCAGTTGTGACAGGCTGGACATATAGCCCGACCGGCAATCTTGCGGCCTCCAACACGGCAATCACGATTTCCTATACCGAGGGGAATGTGACAAAGACCTGTACCCAGCCTATCACGGTTCAGAAGGTTCTTTCCAGTATCGCCGTCGCCACGCCCCCCTCGAAAACCAGCTATTACTCCGGGGACAAATTCAGCAGCGCCGGTATGGTTATCAAGGCCACCTATACGGACGGCACATCGGCCAATGTAACCGGGTGGACGTATAGCCCCACGGGCAATCTGACGGCCTCCAACAACTCCGTGACTATCAGCTATACCGAGGGTGGGGTTACGAAGACCTGCGCCCTCTCTATCACGGTTACGGCCATCAGCAACACCATGAACAGCAACAGCTGGGCCACAATCAAGTCCGTGTCGAACGCTGGCAAGGGGGCCAACTATTGGGCCGTAGGCGATACCAAGAACATCAAGATCAATGGCAAGGTGGGGAACTTCACGTTTTCCAACCTATCTATTGACGTATTCATCCTGGGCTTTAACCACAATGCCAACCGGGAAGGGAGCAACCGCATTCACTTCCAGATCGGCAAGATCGGCGGGAAGCTGGTGGGTCTGTGTGACAGTCAGTTTAGTACGGAGCAGACATCGGCAGGCTACTTCAATATGAATACCAGCCGGAGTAACAACGGAGGGTGGAACTCCTGCAATATGCGGCGAAATATTCTGGGCAATACCGGGACGCCTACCAGCCCCCCGGCAAATACCCTCCTGGCGGCTTTGCCTGCGGATCTCCGGGCGGTGATGAAGCCCGTCACGAAATACACGGACAACACGGCAAACGGCACGAACGTTGCAAGCAATGTGACCGGCACAACCGATTACCTTTTCCTCCTGGCGGAGTTTGAGGTATTCGGAGCAAGGTATTATGCCAACAGCGCAGAGCAGAACTACCAGCTTCAGTATGATTACTACAAAGCAGGCAACAGCAAAATCCATTATAAGCACGACGCTACAGGGACGGCGGTGTGGGCGTGGCTGCGGTCCCCCTACTACAACAACAATAACAATTTCTGCGAAATCAACACCAGCGGCAACTACAA